>Ga0265797_10004106_pt1 | contig 22574 bp, 23 predicted proteins | sample P2T30metagenome_FD_192433 | JGI IMG/M metagenome (GOLD analysis project Ga0265797, IMG submission 192433) | Plant litter microbial communities from East Loma Ridge, Irvine, California - P2 T30 | ecosystem: Environmental > Terrestrial > Plant litter > Unclassified | place: USA: California... | reverse complement strand
CGATGTGGTTGTGGCGGAGGAGGTGTCTTGAGGTTTCGCATGTACGGTCTTTGATTTGGGTGCGTACATCTTTTCTTCAAGATGTGCGACTCTAGCGCACGAGATATTTTGAGATCTAGAGTTTACATTTTTTTTTTTTTTTTTGAGTGCGTACATCTCCAAGATGTGCGACTTTCGGCACATGGAGATATCGCTGATTTTCCAAAATGTATCTACTGAACATAGAATTATGACGCATGTTTCAGTTCAAACAAACCAACAAACAAGTCTTCACAGCAAGCCCATCGCAAATTTTCGTTCACTTTCACCTCCCCCACCCACCAAATCCCCAAAATCTCACACCCACCCACCAAAGTCCCAAAATCTCCGCACCTCAACCTCAACACCACACCATACACTACACCGCCATGCCCTCAACCCTCAGCCCCCACGTCCTAACCTCCCTCCTCTCTCCCTTCATGACAACCGCACGCATCGACCTCCCAGACCTCTTCCCCTTCGACCCAGAAACCTACTCCGCCAGCACCCCCGCCGAAGCCACCGCCCTCCTCCGCAAACACATCCGCGCACGCATCGAAAACTCGATCTGCGCGTCCGCGCTGGCAGATGATGTCGTTGAGCACTATATGCAGCTGTCGCATGGGGAGTTGTATGATGTGTAAGTCAGTCAAGTGCGGTTGAGGATGTGGATACTGACAGAGCTGAGTTTGGAATTGAAGGGCGATGATTTTACGCAGAATTGCGAGGAAACGGGTGTTACTATCGTGGCTGAGGCGCAGGTGTGTGATATTTTGGAGCCGTTGTGTAATGTGTTGGTCAAGCTGGAGGCTGTGGCAAGGGGGAATCGGGATGAGGTGAGGGAGGGGTATGCTTGGTTGGAAGGCTTTCGTGCGTGGCGGGAGGAAGTGGAGGATGGAGATGGGGATGAGGAAGATTCGGACGAGTGTGCGTATGTTGATGTGCGCACTGGTGTGGGATGTTTGGAGGAGGAGCGCTTGGCGTTGAAGGGGCGGTTGGCTCGGGCAAGGGAGACGCGGATGAAGGAAGGGGAGGGGAGGACTGGTGGAGAAGATAAACTGGCGATGCGTGTTAAGAGTCGGAACGAGAAGTTGGCGAGGTGGAGGAGTGAGAGAAAGGAGGAAGATGGCAAGGACGAACTGTTTGCGAAACTCGAAAATGCTGCTGAGTACTTCACGCCCGAGGTCCTACACGTCGCGGCCGAAGATGATCAAACAGCTACGAACAAGGATTTGAAAGAGGAGCATGGCGACAAGGGCGCAGAAGAAGACGCGACCAACCACAGCCGCGCAGGAGAAGCCAACGAGGAGCAACTCGCCCAGCTCGCACAAGCCGCAGAATACTTCGCCGCCGAGGCGCGCAAGGAAGCCGAAGCTGATCGCAGGGTCCTGCAAGAACGATACGAGGAGTCCAAGAAGCAGCACCCGGCGAAATGCGCACAGGATGAGCGCGAGAAGAAAGTCGCACAGCACCAAAAGCCTACTGAGCCTCTTTCTCCCAATGAGACACGCACCGCAAACGACGTTGACCGCAAAGCCGCAAAGAAAGCAGCGAAGAAAGCCGCGAAAAAAGCGTCCAAGAAACAACTCAAAGCAAAGAGCACAACGGCGCAACACCAACCCACTCCCAACCCCACCAAAGCCGACATCGACGCCCAACTCGAATGCGCCTTACCACCCATCAGCTTCGAGCACATGCCCCCCGGATACCTCACGCCCTACCAAGCCACCGTCGAAGACGCCTCCGACGACGAAAGCGAAGAAGCCGCCGCGCGCCTCGCCTTCGAAGAAGACCAAGCGCTCTTTGCGAAGCTGGAGGAGAGGATGAAAACATATACGCCCGAGCAGATGCGGCAAGCGCAGGAATTTGTGCGGTTTCATCTTGCTAAGGAACTGCCTATATTGGATTATCAGACATTTTATAAGGGGAAGCCCAAGGATTGAGGGAGGGGTGTGTTTGGGGAGATGGGCTGGTGATGGGATGTGTCGAAGTTGGGATTTGACGTTGTGTATGGCGTGGATTAGATATGGGGTTATCGATGCTACGTTTGGGTGTTGAGTGCGTGGAAATGGAGGTTTGGATGTCAGTGTGGATGCGAATCGGCGTAATTCGACTTTGCATTGTATAACTATGTATTCAGTTGTTTCAGCGAAGCAAGAGCGGTGAAGCAGTGCATCCACGATGTAACTTTCGTGCGTTATGTCTCGCTCTTAGAAATACGTTCAGCCTGCAGCGAAGCCTAAATGCATTCCTGTTGTACTCTCACATCCGCACTTTGTAATTTCGCACGCTCACGAGTAGTCACTGCCTTCTCGATTACGCGCCTTCCTACTCACAGATAGTTCATCGCCACCGCGATCCTCTAACTTAATCTTTTCCAACCATCTCAAGAAGTCTCATAGAGCCTTGTGGAACACCGCGTCACACTGACGTCGATTGTAGTGATGCACGTTTGGAGCCAGCGATTGAGTTCGACGTTGTCAGGGGAACGCGAGGCTGGCGAGGTACCTTGCAGCCGGCCTGTGGGAAAGCCTTTTTGGGATAGCCACAAAAGAAGACGTAGCGCTATTTTAAGAATGCGGTGCGGCCCGTCTCTGGTTTGGTACGGCAATGGTTCTAACGGTGCGCTAACGATGAAGCGTGCGCCAAAGACTGAAGCAGAACATCGTGCTTGAAACACCGGACTAGCCGTCGCCGTAAAACGTCTTGTGCGCATTATTTCATTTGATGTGGAAGGGATCAAGGGATCGTTACGAACGGCAATCAAGTTTTGGCATCGAAAGACGTGGTGGAAATATTGCACTGCCCAACCAGAGACCAGAATTGTACGAAACGGCGCATGCCCCTGCAGACACTAGAAGCCATGCGCAGAGAGGCTAGTGATAGATCGACGAGGTGTGGGTGGGTCAGAGATCATGCAGGTCCCAGTGAGCGTTGCGTAAGAGGTATCCTTCGGTGAACAGGCACACTGAGCGATTGAAGCAGGAGACGCAAGTGAAAAGCATGATAGCCACAAAAGGATGTTTCTAATCCAGCTTTCCCGAGCGTTTGCATCGTGAATTAGGTCACTGTGCGAGTTGTGATGAGCATGGCACTTCTCCGCCTACATTTGTGCGAAGCGAATGTGTAAACTAACCAACAACCAGTTTTCGCTCAACGGCGAAACAACCACGGAGGAAGATCCGCACACAGCACCGAAAGCGTCAACTTCTTCAAGTAGTTAGCAAGGACTGGCTTCTGGGTGACCTTGGTATTGACTTTATCACGGCCGCATGGGGCAATTCGCTCAAGCAACTTCGCACAATAAACATCATCAACACAGTCCCCCGTTCCTTGCATCCGTCATCTTGTCAAATACAGGCCCATCAGACTGTCAGACCTCTTCATCAACCCTTTCAACGTGGTTGTCATATTTGACAAAGCAATATCACGGTCTCGGATTGTCTTCACACTTGGTAAGTCTCTCAGCCCATTCCCAACAGCTTCACTGATCCTCATATCTCATGGCATGACAGATAGAATTACTTAACTAATGTCTCTTCATCATCAATCAATCAAGGGCTCGAGCTCTCAAACGATCCTTGGGCTCGCCTCTAGTGCACATTGACTGCAGGAAATCATGGTATAGCACCCTCTTCGTCATACTTATCCTCCAGTTGACGCACTCTGTTCTTCATCGTGGTTCTAACTGCTGGATAGCTACGCCAAACAATCATGCCTCCTCGAGGCTCATCGGTGCCTCCGCTGGAGCGCAACAGCATGAGTGACACTGCGACTGCGGTTACCGCGAATCCGATAAGCCCAGGCTCGGTTTCAGGGGCTGCTCCAGTAGAAGAGCAGATTCACGGCCCGCATGCATGGGGAACTCAAGCAACTCGCAATAGGTCAAGTTCGCTGTCTGTTCTTGATCCAACTCCTTCATCGACCAAGCCTGCGACAAGCGCGACGCTCTTAAGTCGGCAAAGATACCGTCCGATGGCCTTAAGGTATCAGAGCCCACGGACGCCTGCTGCTAAAGCCGGTCCATCGAGACACCGCGCCACTGGCCAATCATCTTCACCAGAGATGGTTACCCTAACCACTCCCACCAGATCGGCTATGTCGGGAGCAGCAGGCTCTAGGACTTACGATTCTCCTTCTTTCCCTCTACCAGGAACAGTTTCGCAGGCCATAGCTGGGATCGAATCATCACGGCCTCTGGAAAGTCCCCGCCACCAAGCTACTTATCCAATGTATCATAGCTCTGGATCGACATCTCTGAGGCCGAATTCTGATTTGTCAGACTCATTGATTCAGCGGCCAAGCACCGAGTCTGCTACGACGACAATGTCATCCACCGCTGGTATCGCCGGTAGCGGAACCTCTTTGCCAGCAGAAACTCCCTCGAATGCACTGTCTTTGCCGGAAGCGCAATCGCTCACGAGCCAAGGAAACATGGCAAGTGGAGCAGTAACATCTCCTGTCCAGGAGCTACGTCCGACGCCTCTAGCCCAAACACGAATGTCAAGAATATCAGACAATATAGACGCATTGTTGCTACAACCCGACTCAGCTTCGCCTCGACCGAACGAGGCTGGCGGTCTGAGGTCGAGGTCTGGATCATCATGCACACTCCGTCCCCAGGAATCTACCACCCCGAGACCCTCGGCACAGAACTCATCACATCAAGTAGCGTCATTCTCGATAGCAGAACCTTTGGTAGCCAGAGCGACATCTCATCAACCGCCTCAAGCCTCCTCAGCTGATAATAACCGAAGGGGCCGGTCGACAAAGCGGCACTCCCTCTTTAGTCGTTCCACGGCAGGTCCAATCGTCCCTCAATCGGGTAGCGACTCCATCAGCGCGGAATTGTCTGGAGAAAGTGCTACGCCAGCCGAGGATCTTCACCGACGAAGAGGCCGTAGCCGCTCGATCACCAGCTTCAGGCGTTCTCTTTCGACTGGACTGAGGTCGGTCGTAGACAAGATAGATCCCGATCTTCCCAAAGTACATCGCGCGTTTGGAACTCACCTCCCGTCGTCTGCAAGTGTGCCACAAGGTCCCGCGGCTGGTTGCCCAACTCGAGCAAACTCAACGAATATAGAGATACCAAGAACCCAAGCTTGGGACGAAAAGGTTGACGAGCACCTGGCTATCCCCGTAGTCTCCAACGAAGATCCAGTTGTCGCACATCTTATGAGCCCTAGATCGTATCGATCGACAAGGTACAAATCATCTTCTGGGAGACGATGTGCTCCTCCATCACGGTCTTCGGGTTATGCTCAACTACCGACGAACATGCCTAACACAGAGAGGCTGTACAATCTGCGGAGAAAAAACAGATCTGAAGTCTCAGATGCCAATGTGAGTCTCACCTTTCGTTTTAATGGGTCATGAGATAGCCATCCCTTAAGCAAAATTATCCATCTAGTATCATACATCATTGTCGTTGAACGTATGAAGGACGCACACGTCTTGCCTTACTTACCATGAGACAATACTAACCCTGCTACAGGCCACAATTACTTCACAAAACGTAGCTGAGGATTCGACCGCACCTGCCGGGCAATCTGTCGACACACCGATTCAAGATGACCAGACGGTGCCAGGTCTTCCGGATCACGGCCGTCAATCTAAAAGAAACAGTTTGGTGGGTATCGTAGCTGGCCCCTTCAAACGACTACGCAGTCGATCGAGGGCACGCAAAAACCCAGCGCCCATGCTGATACCACCCCAAGTTCTGTTAGATGCAGAAGCTGTTGAGACTGCTAAGCAAATTTAAGTATCGCCTTCCACTCTCCGTCGTGTCGAACAAAGCAATTGATACCCCAATAGTTTTTACGGACCGCAGACGGAGGAAGAGGCTCGTAGAAACGCGATATCTGAGAGTCTCGATGCTCGGCCTGTCGTGGACATGATCAATCCGTGGTCGAGGGGGAATCGAGGTGGATATGCGCCTTTGTAGTGAGTTCTACCGGGCGTTGTATGAGCGTATTGATATTTATGGGGTTTAGGCGAACGGGGGACACTGCTGTTGGTGCACGACTAAAGGCTATGTGCAAATCACCGAAGAAGGTTCGCGTGCGAAATATGAGCGTGTTCGTATTCAGCGTGCTTAGGTGGAGGGCGAAGATCGGTGTTAGCGGAGAAATCAAGGTTGACATCCACGTTCATTACTACTTTCAGTATGCAATATGTGCGCGTGTTGTAATTCAAGGGGCTTAGGTGAAAGTCGGATACTGTCGCTACCGTTCTATTGTGGATTCAGTGTTTCCTATTGTCGCCGCCCAGCCACAGGAGAATCGCGCGAATCTATTATTGCCCACTCATTATCTTATTGTGGATTCATCTGTGTTGCTTACCATATTGTATCCATCATCGCTATTGTGCGTCTAAGCCCACGCCCATAGAGTAATATATGATGCTTAACATCATGGTGATTTCAATCCTCAGACCTTTCACTCCTCCTCATCCTCACTACCAAACTCCAAAAGCATCATCACAAGCCACTACAATGGCTCTGGCTTCTCGACTTTCTCCTGTAACTCACATTGCTTGCAGAGAGTCGCTGCTCAACGCCTTCGAGGACAGACAAGCTCATTCATCAGCTACTCACAAATATAGTAACTCTCCTTCAATGCATCATGCAATCTCCCAAACACACCTCCATGCCAGGTCTTGAAGTCCTTCCACTCCTCCGCCGGCATACACTCCGCCATCATATTGACCCATCCACCCACAATCAGATCCGCATAGTTCGCTTCCTTGCCCTCAAGATACGGCCCACCCTCATTGATCTCGAACAGCTCACCCAACGACTTCGTGTTCGCTTTGAATGCAGCCAGCAGCTTCTCTCGCGCCTCGCCGTGAACATACACGACATCCCAGGACGGCAGGTGCGCACGCTTCGCCATCGAAGCTTTAACCGCTTCTGCAGTCTCGGGGTTGAAGGGCATGTACTCCGACACAAGCTGGACGTGCGAAGTGAACGTCGTGTCAACGTGCGTGTTGAAGTGCGCGTAGTCCGCATGCTTGGCACCAAGATTCAGTGTGATGGGAACGTGGAACACGGAGTCTTTGTTCGGGCTCTCATAGTCGAGGACAGTGCGCTTGGAGCCCTTGGGGAAGAGGCAGCCACCTGAGTCTGGGTACGTGTCTTCTAGGTAATTTGCGATTTCGAAAGAGTCGCCGATGACTTTGTTTTGGCTAGGCACAGCTAGCATGGGGAGCGTATAGAAGTCGCTGCCATCGTCGAATTTGCGGGTCGCGGGGCAATTGAGGCTCTGACGGACTTTGCCGATGTCGAGAAGGTCGACGAAAGTCGTCTTGAAAGGAACGCTTTTGAAGCTGAGGGCAAGACGGCCTTTTGATGGGTTTGGCGCATAGGAGCGGGGTTGTATGGGCGACGAGATGTCGTAGTATACGAGAGTTTCGGATTGCATTGTTTTGGTGAACTCGATATGGCGAGGTTCGTTTGAAGGCGTGGTTTTGAGGTTCAGCAGATGAGGGGTCATGGCGGGCTGTGTAACGTATGTTGTTGGCGTGCGCGAGTCATTAACTACATGTACATTAGTGCTGACATTGGCCAAGATGTGAGCGTTGCTATATTATATGTAATTCTTCAAGAATTGTAGTCTACCATGTCTTCTCTAAACACCATCCCCAAACCACAAGCTAGTAGTTCACATACATCCGCCCCTCATGTCGCCCCAATACAACCCGGCATCCCACCTCCCCAGCCGTGCTAACAAGCACCTTCATACCCTCCACCTCTTCCCAGCACGGCACAATTTGCTCTACCTCCGTGAAATTCAACACCACCACCGCCTTCATCTCACCACAAACTTTCCGATATACAAACACCTCCTCGCCGCCCTCATCCAGCAGCTCAAATGTGCCGTACACAAGTACGTCCTTGTACTCCTTTCGTAGCAATAGCACCTGCTTCCAGAAAGTCAAAGCGCTGTCTAAAGCTGCCTCCTGGTCCTTGGCGTTGAGGTTGGCGTAATCGTCGTGTACGCGCATCCACGGCGTACCGGTTGAGAAGCCAGCGTTGGGTTCGTTTGACCACTGGAATGGTAGCCGCGAATGATCCCGCGCATTAAGCTGCATGCCCTCCTTAACCTTCTGCAACTTGACCATATCGCCAGTCATATCAGCTTGCCGTAGCGCTTCTTTCCAATCGCTCTGCGCAACTGGATCCTTGTACTCCTCCCCAATGTCCCAGTCCTCTGGCGCATTCAACATGCCAATTTCCTGGCCCTGGTACAAGAACAAAGTACCAGTCTGCCCCGCAAGCCAGAGCGCCAGCAACTTGGGGCAAGCCGCGAGCCTGGCCACGCTGCGTCCGTTGTCGTGGTTCTCCGCACAAACGGTTGTCCATGCATCTGTTCCATCAATGAACGTTTGCCACTTCTTGACGATGGCCTTCAATTTCGACAACTTCCAGGGTTCAGACAAGTACCGCTCCACGCGTCCCTTGCCAAGTCGCGTTATGTCAGATTGCAGCACCATGTCAAGTTCCTCTCGCTCAGCGCTGATATACTCCAATACATTCTCCGGGTCCGGGCAGCGCGCAAGTTCACCAACAGACACGCACGGCAAGCCATCAAACGTAGTATACTCTTTTAGTACGTCGCTCATCTCGTGTATGTACTCGTGTATGCGCGGCCCATTACACCACAATCCCTCCGCGCTTGGGACTGAGCTGCGCGAGTCGCCGAGTGGCACGTCTTCGAACGGCAGGACCTTGGAGTACTTGGAAACGGTGTCGATGCGGAATCCGTCGACGCCTTTGTCGAGCCAGAAGCGCATGGCGGAGTTGTATATTGCTTGTCGGCACTCTGCGTTCTCCCAGTTGAGGTCCGGCTGGCAGGTGTCGTAGATATGCAGGTAGTATTCCTGGGTGCACTCGTCCCATGTCCATGCGCTGCCACCACGGTAGGAGCGCCAGTTGCATGGGGGCATGCGTTGACCGTTCTCATCGTATTGGGCGGGACGCCAGAAGTAGAAGTCTCGTTTTGGGCTGGATTTGGAGCTGCGTGACTCTTTGAACCAGGCGTGTTGGTCGCTCGTGTGGTTGACTACCAGGTCGAGAATAATCTTCATGTTGCTGTCGTGACATGCTCGGATGAGCTCTTTCATGTCAGCCATTATGCCATAAGGTGGGAAGATGGACTCGTAGTCGGAGATGTCGTAGCCCATGTCGATTTGTGGAGAGTCAAAGATGGGCGAGAGCCACAGGGCTTCGACGCCTAAGGATCTGAGGTACGGCATTTTCTCCATTATGCCAGGCAGATCGCCCCGGCCGTCGCCGTTGCTGTCTTTGAAGGAGGCCGGGTATATTTGGTAGAAATTGGCTTCCTTCCACCATCTGCGTTTATGAGCGAATTGATCTGGGTGGATTGAAAAGCTGCTTGATAGGCTGCTTGGTAGTGTGCCTGAGAAGCTGCTTGACATGCTGCTCGGCATGCTGCCCGACGTGATGCTCGAATTGCTGCTTGGCATGGTGGCGAATTGCATGCGAGTGATCTATTGGAAAAGAAAGTGTGTTTGAAGAAGGAAACAGGTATATAAAGCCCATGGTTGCCATGAGGTCTGTTATTGCTTCACAAGTGTCTTTCTAGGTGTTGTAGGTCTTGTGCACACTCACCAACGCTGTGTATCCTCAACAATTTATAGTCCAATCTTTTGTTTTTGGCCGTGACAAGATGACGAACTAAAGAGTGAAAATCCCGTTGTTGAGGAAACAGTGGCAGCATGTGAAGCTGAGCAGAGGAAGAACACACTGTCGGAACGCCACTAGACTTCTGGCCATGCTATCTTCGCCTATGGCCTTGAGCATGTTGCGTGATGAGCTTCGTCGACTCCGTGGCTGAGATTCGAGGGGTATATTGCTGTCCAATGCATTACCTGAATCATTCATCGTACCTCTTCTCCTCATGCTCCAAGAAAGGGTATGTACCGATACAGCTCATCGTACTCTTTCCCAATCCAGCCCACGACCTTGCCATCTCTTCCAATTATACCCAGACCTCCCGCTAGCCAGAGCCCAGCCACGAGCGCCGAAGCGCCGTTGATGCTATACCACCTCCTCTTCCTCACAATGCTCTTCTGCGACTCGTGTGGCGAGACCTGACTCGGTGCAAGGCCCATCCACTTCGCGGCTCCCCAGACGAAATGCCACGAGGCAACGCTGACGAGCACGGTGAATCCTGTGAAGGATATGAATGGGTGGAGTGCTACGCCGTGAGAGATGTAGTTGAGATTGATGAGACTCGAGTCACCGTGCGCATAGAGCGGTAGTATTCGAGTGGTCCAGACGTGAAAAGCTGCGAAAGGCACGAGTGCATAGCCCAGTGCGCTTGTTCCACTCAGCGCTGGCCAGGGTATCGTCCTCCGGTCTGACGTGGTCTCTGCGCCATACCGTTGCAATGCCTTTCTCCGCCTGTATAGACGCAGTGCTATGCCCGAAGAGATGTGTGCGACTAGTGGTAAGCCGACAATGAGGGGCTCGGCAATGGTCGACTGGTAGTATGGACGAGTGAGGAGGAGGTAGCGATTCGACTCGAAGACGGAGCGTGTCGCAAGTGGTATCATGGCGGTGTTCGTGAAGTGGAAAGCGGTGTAGAGGGTGAAGGCGTAGGATGAGTAGCGGTGGATGCGTGAGACTACACGAAAGGTGTTAGCATATGAGCGAGTGGCGCAACGGTCCTTGGTGAGCGTGAAGGTAGGAAACGGAGAGGATACGTACGCCACCACACAACGCCATGATCCCCCAGCCTCAGCCCCAGCGTCTGCGACCTCTTCAGATCGTCTGCGCCGGGTCCCCAGCTCTCGCCTTGCTTTTGGTCTGGGAAATAGCTTTTTTCCTTGTATTCGATGGGCGTCTCCTCGACCGGCGAAGGGTCGACCTCCGTGAGTCCCATGACGCCTGCCTCTTCATCCTCTCGTGAGGAAGACATGCTGTTGTGTGTTTGTAGACCCGAAGTGCGGTGGTAAGAAAGATTGGAATGACGTTGATTCGTGGCTCGGTTGAAGTCCGTGCAGGCCGAGGCGGTTTATGGAGCACGAGCCGTAACACCACGACTCTATCCTCCATTGTCCCCCGTCCCTCTCACCGCACCTCATTTCGACGCGTCAAACTTCAATCAAAGGCGTAAAAAGTCTGTCAGAGAGGAAGAGCGCGTGTCAAACCTCCCAATTCGGTATCATCACCACACAACCACACGCGCACATTCAACACCCACCATGCCTCCCCGCAACAACCCCCTCCCCGCCGCCGTGCGCCTCTTCAACTGCACAATCTGCGACAAAGGCTACCCACGCCAACTCGACTATGAGAACCACCTGCGCTCCTACGACCACAACCACCGCCAGCGCCTCGCCGACATGAAGAAGCTGACCGCAAACAACGACCCTGACAGCGCCAAGCCCAAGCAGAGCCTCGACATGCGTAGTATCAACGTAGAAGAGGCTAGCAAGATGGGTGGCGGTAGATTCACCAAGATTGGCGCGGCGGGTGGTGGGCGATTCAAGAAGGTTGGCACAGCGGTGGGCGCCGCGAAGGAGGGCATTGTGGTTGAGAAGAACGAGGAAATTGTTGTGGTGCCGGATGTTAAGGCCGTGATGCAGAAGACTGAGGAAGTCAAAAATGACGAGGATGCGGCTATGGCCGATGAGGATGAGGAAGAGGAAGAAGCTATCACATGGGAAGAGTACGACTTCACAAAGCCGACTGGATGCGATCACACGAGCTGCGGCGGCTGCAAGACTGATGGTATTTGGAGTGGCGAGTGGGTTGCCGTATGAAGAGCTCGAGACAAGACGAAAGCAGTATGAGTGGACAAGGCTTGCGAGACCATCCTCGTGGTCATTGACGATAGACCGCGAGCGTGATACCAAGCTTCCTTGGCATTTGCACCCGTGAGTACATCCAACGTTCCTTCATCTCCTAGCTATCCATTCAGTTCTGTATCCCCTCGTCTTATCACCCAACCTCCCCAGACCGTTTCCGAATCATCTTCGCCGCGCCCAACGTAACTTCCTTGTCTCCTTCCACACGCTTCCGAACTATCAAACGTCAGTACCAAACCCCCTTATTCACACAAACTTAGAACCTACATTCAACCCGATCGTTTTTATCCTGCTCAACGTAATCCCCCAACAACATCTCCAGCACATTCCCCCGGGTCCACCGACCTCCTTGCAACTCCTCGTCGTCTCGCGCCCCCAGCTGCCCGACAGCTTCGTTCAGTCCCGAGAAGCTTCCGAGCAGCCATTGTCGATCGTCAGCGTCGAGAATGGGACGAAAGTAATCGAGGTCGAGACGGGCTTGCTCGCAGACTTTGCGGGAGAGGCTTTGTGCCCAGAGGCTGGCGACGATGTGGTCGAGGTGGATGGCGGTGAGGTCGTTGATGATGTCTCGGCGTTGGCGCTCGTCTTTAGGAGGAGGAGGAGGTGTTTGAGGAGGTGGCGGTGGGGGTATTGAGAAGATGTGCTGGGGCGCTGGGGAGTGGGCGTGTTCATGTTGGCTGTGGATTGAGTGGCTGACATGCTTGAGGTTACGATTGAGGGTCAGTTGTGAGTGTTGGGGCAGGTGAGGAAATGGGGGAGAGAACGTAAGGCGTGACGAAGAAAATAGGGCTTGATCACTGCTTTTCATTATGCACCGACTCCGTGTAAAGTATGACGGCATGTAGGTTTTCATATTTCTTCTATTTGACATTCAACCATTCCCGCTGTCGCGCCGATCTGTCTAAATCTTTTCGGCTCTCGTACAGCCCACATCTGCTCAGCGCTTTGCGTTTAATGCGACAATCTAATGCGGCTTTAAAAATCGGTGATAGTAATAACTAGCGAGTCACTCTTCCACGATGCACTTTTGTCCTCCCCCTTCGTTATCCACCCTCAACTCTCGACCCAGAATCCCAGCTCCTTCCAGCTCACGCCGTCCTCCAACACATCCGGCAGCGGCACAAAGCACAACGCGTATCCACCGCCATCCATCTCGACAATATGCGTACATGGCATGCGCTCACGGATGCACCAGTCGTCTGCGCTGTGGCTGAATTTACCGCCTGCCTCGTACGTCTGAGGCGTCGTATTAGACAGCCTCAGGAAATCGCGGAGTTGGTGGCAGACGCAGAACTGCCGTTCGATGAAGGTGTCGCAATAGGTACTGAGCCCACGGTAGCACTCACGCCTGGTGGCGTTCTGGGAGCGCCAATTGTCGAAGCGGCGGCCCAGTTCTGTGTGCACTTTGACGGGGAGCTGCTCGATGCTGATGTAGTGGAGCGGGTTGCTGGGGATGGGCACATAGAGCATGATGGGGAGGTTGCGGGGCGGCAACTCGTCCATGTCGACCACAGTCATCTCTGATTTCTTAGCGCTCGGTTTGCGTTCCCTTGCACTCTTGCTTCCGTAGTCTTCGTCATTCTCGTCGTCGTCCGGGTAGTGGATGTCCAGCGCCCGCTTCTCAATGGCGGCGGGCACGTGGCGCATGATGTCTTGGTCGGCAGTCATTTTCTTCCTGCGTGGCTGTGATGTCAACAGCGAGGGTCCGCGCTTCTTGGTTTGGAGCTTCATGGAGTCCGTGGCTGGTGTGCGAGGAGTCCTGTTAGAGATCAGTGATTCAGCTATGCCTATTAGCTGTGTTGGTCAAGTAGCAGGGCAGTTTCTCGCCTTGCCGTTCGGCTCACGACGTGTCTCGTCGACCCGCGATACCGACGCAACCGCCTGGACTGGCGTGACATGCTCAGCCACTGCTCATGTCAGTATTCACCTCGAGGATCGATCAATTCCGCCGCATCTGTGGGCCTTGCTTTCGCCTCATCTTTTTGGCGCCAAACCGCAAGAACAATTGCCACAAGCTCTTCCTTGGACCTGTGTTCGATGAACAGCTTGCGAGTAGGCTCAGGCGCAGCATCTAGCACGGCGAAGGTGCCGTCGCTGGCTGGATCGTGCGAACTCATGGTGGCGTTGGTGAGTTGCAGTGAGGTTGTGATGTGGAAGGGAAGGAGCGATGTGGAATGTTTTGATTTGGCGCGTACTCTCCGTTTGCTGTCAACACAGGAAAGGTCGCCTCAGAAAGCAGAAAGAGCTAATAGCTGTACTTCTCCGGACGCGATTCAAAGTTAATGGCAAACTGAGTGCGCCTTTTGAAAAGAGGTCGGTGACTGGTTTGTTTTACGTGTATGAAAGACTGCTTTAAAATGTACATTTTGTAGTTTTTGTTACCATCTTCGCGTTCCCCCTATCAATTGGGTCTTTTCGACTCCATTCTGCCAGCATCGCTCAGACTGTAAAAGTCTTTCATCGACTCACTCTGCCGGCTCTCGATCTACCACCACGCAAGCCTTTTTCCTTTACGACAAACTGCCTGCCCCTAAGCTTCGCTCTATTGACCACACTCGATCACTCCCGAACCCAATACTCAACTTCTGTCCACTCTCTACCGACCCTCTTCTCCTCTGGCAGTGGTACCATACACAAGCTTGGAACTCCCTCGCGGATGACGACGTATGCGCATGGTTCTCCGGCCTTGGTGCATCTGACATCCGCGCAGGTCCTACCAGTCTGCCTGAAGATTGTGCCGTTGGTGAACTCGCTCGAGCTGCGGTTCATAGCGTCGCGGACACACAGGATCTTTTTGGCGTCGGGTTTTGGGCCTTTTTCGGATACGCGCGTAGCGCATGCGTCGGTTCTCGGTCGCAGAGCACATATCTTGGAAGCGTTTCTGGAGGCTGTCTCGAGCGAATAGAGGGAGCTCGTTGATGCTCTTGAGACCGTTGCCGCCATCCGCGACGGGAACGGACAGCATGACTGGGAAGGGCTTAGGCTGTGCGATATGAAAAACCATCTGCCTCTCCGTCTTTTGTGCTCCGGGCGCGGGCTTGATGTTTACAGGCGGCTCTGCGGAAAGGCTTGCGGTTCTTTCACTGTTTGCGGAGGTGATAGAGATGCTGTAAACTTCCCATGTCCGCCTGTCATGTTCTTCATCGCTATCGTACTCGCCAATACGCGCCAGTAGATTGTCCTTTTCAATTTTGATCAGGGCGTCCGTTTTCGGGTCTGGGTTCCTCGGCTCCGTCGGTGGTGGTTGAAGGTGCCCGGAAGGAACGACGGCGTCGAGTCGAAGATGCTCTTTGGTTGGCTTTACGGCAGTCGAGGGGTTCTTGAGCCTCGCCAAGAGATCACGTTCTTCGACAAGGCTTTGGCCGCGTTGCTGGTCGCGGGACGCTTGCTCTCCTTGCGCATTCTTGTCTGAGACCGTATATTCTGTCGTAGGTAAGTGAGCCGCCAGCTACGAGGGAAATGTTTTTGGTAATCACCTGGCAAGCCGTCGCCCTGCTGACTCATGTCCAGCTCGATGAGGGCGGCTTTGAGCAGTTGGACCAGAGCTTCCTGCGGCAGTAACTTGACGAGTTGATCGCGGCTCTCCTCGGGCACTTGGCGCAGGTCTTGTAGTAGTTTCTGCGTGTCTGTCTTTGTGTCCATCTTGTCGGACCCTGATGAAGTTGTCAACGTGAACTAGAGAAGTGCAGCGGAAGTAGACAGATTGTGTGTACGGCGAGCGTTTGCAGGTGGGCGGACCAGCGCGGCACCAGGCACGTCGCCGCCCTTCACTTTGTTGGACGCTATCTCCGATTTCGGAATGCATTTGCTGACAGGAACACAAGATGTAGAAGACGAGGTTGTACTTTCGTTCCCGAAGAACCGTAATATCGGTGAGACTTTGCTTTCTCGAGTATCCAGGTATCTTGCTTTACAGCTGAGCATTTGTGGCATGAGAATAACGAAAGGCTTCAGATCACCTTCCAATTCACGCAAAATTTTCACATAACAAAATCTGGACTTCTACAACGGCGACTCCTAGTACACGTTGTTTTTCGTGATCTCCGGACGTGCTTCGACTGTCGGCGGAGCACTGGTTTACAAAGAGGGTGTATAAACATTCGCTAACGTCTATCTAGGCCGTAGTGGTTGGAGCATTCATTGTGGTTATTGGCTTAAGAGCATTGATCTTAGAAGACTTCTCTTAAGTAGTGTGTACGTCTCCGTAAAAGATATCCTCTGTTACTTAGGTGGGCATCATCCTCAATATCGACCCAAGAAAGACCTCTTGTGACACTTGTTTAACGCTTATTCGGCAAGCATCTATCAATGACATCGTGATTTTTACCGGAAGGGGCTTGGATAAAGACATACAGATTCATATTTTTGTCTTTGGACTATGTTGGCGATACTCAAGTATCATTGCGCCCCAGGTTCAGTCTGGAAGCGATTGTTTGTCATGAGTAGTACGATGGAAAAGTGAGGCAAAGACAGGTAGTGTGCCTCGCACTGCAGTAGTCGAAACTGCAGACAGCTATTGCTTTTCTACCAATAGATATCGACGTCGACAAGAAGGACAGCGTCCCTGGTCTCTACAGGTTCGCTTCGAGTTGTGTTACTATGGGCGATGTGCTAGAGGCTAGAGCACACATTGGTTATGCCCAAACGAATTGCAATATTCGTTGGGGTAGTAGACCAGTATCCTCGTGCATGTTTACGGAAAGTCACATCATTGTTGCTCTTCTGACAAGCTCAATGAACACAATGTACCCAATCATTGTCGCCTACTTCAAGCAGGTGATGTCTGTAGCCGCCTGTATACCGCAAACTCAACAACCATCACATGTACGATCACGTCTTAGCGGTACATTACCTGCATATAAGAAGAGGTTCCTCCATCTATACGAAGACCGGAATTTTGTCTCGGCCTTTCCCAAACTTGTGCCGTCAACTGCACAGCCCACACCGAGTACACCACCCACGAAGTCTTTTTGCCTCGATACATCATGCATCTCAGCAACTCCTTAGCCGATTTCACCTTCATTTGCACTTCCCCTACCTTGATCATGGCTAATGATCCTGGCAGCCTGGGACGTATTTGCGGACCAAAGGAACCAAAATGCACCTTCCTCGGGGACAGCTACTGTGGAGACGACGGAAGAGTGTTTACATGCAAGGCAATATCTCATAATAGATGCTGGATTGAGGACTACATGTGCAAAGATCGCAGCGGCTGTGAGTGGTGCAAAGATGCGGTACATGTCTTGAAAGCTGATCGATTATGATATGTGTTGCTCAGAGAATTGGCGAAAGGAGCGTCGCCCAGTGCAGAGACACGTTCGTGTGTCCGTGATTGGGAGGAGCGGTGTGCTTATCGAGTGGTCGAAAAGGGCTGCGAGCGGCTTCTCGAGGTACTGAGACTGGCTCATGTTGCTTGCTATGTTGGCTGTTTGTCTATGTTTTATTACACGCCATCTTCGGATCGAGATGTCAAGTTTTGATGCGATCCTACTTTGCTCTCGTTACATTGTCTTTCCGGAGGCGTCTGCGGTCTATGCTGTTCTTACACAATATCACAGGTTCTGTTTGACGCCGTCTCTTACCTCACTGTTGAGATCCTCGGCGTTTGAGCGGTGAAGACAGCATCGAAGTGAGAGAGATTTCGCCAGTGTCAGCGTTTGGCAGAGAATACTGGATACCATATAACCCTTTCTCCTACCTTCCCCAGCCACCTTTTCTACTCCATACACTCTTCGGAATAGACTCACATACCCCAATTCGATTCCTTTTACAGCGACCAAGGCTCACCAATCATCAAAAAGACCACAATGAAGTTCACAAATTTCCGCTCCATCGCCCTTATGGCTCTCCTTGTGGTCATCGCTCCGGCGGCAGCCAAGGGACCTGACGCCCCCGTCTGCAAGGACAACATGCCTAGCTGCGACAACGTGGGCGAGAAGAAGTGTTCGATGAGGGGCACACGTAGCTGTGTGGTAAGCACCTCATACATGAATGTTCATGTTGAGAAGCTGACTTGTTCGCAGATCGAGTGTACGAGGCAGTCAAATCTGCAGTGCTGGACCTATGGCCAAATCTGCAGCGACGATATTGGTGGCTGTGAGTCCCGTATATCTGAAGAGTTGCGTGACGAATCAACTGACTTCTCAGGCATCACCGATTCCGGCTTCGGCAATGCTCACTGCAAGTAATCGCTTGTCGTGGGAAAAGCTTCAACGAAAACGATACGGAATACATTCGGCTGAATGAGATGGCACATACTCGTCGGATGGTGGGATTGCTAGACCGATTGACATGCTCAACTCTATAGCCAATGTGATGATGAGTGAAAGCATAACTTGAGCTCTGCGTGATACATGCATGTTAGCACTACGGGCGAACTGGCCAAATTACCACAGTTGAAGTGCGCCCAAGATTATGTAATGATTTGTCTGAGGGAAGTGTTACGAGCATTGCAGTACTCGTATCTCTTCCATTTGCCATAGTTGATAAGCATGTGAGGTCGGAGATGTGTTGAGACGAAGAGCAACGACGCTCCAGAATAACCTTGAATCGACGCCAAGCCTTACATAAGCCACTTGCATCACCAAATCGACCTCCACAACATTCAGCATCTGCTCTGCATCCTTTCGCCTCATGTCAGATGGATTGACGTTGCATCCTTGCTTCATCGTTTGCTTTTATCCGACACAACATGCGACCGGTTCTGACGGCGACGTCCCGGCCAATGAAGAGTCACGCCTCGCTGCTTTTCTGTAGCATGAACGTTTTCATTAGACGCTCTCAGGAACTAAGGCGCTGAAACATCCGCCAGCCACTGTCAAGGCAAACAATGACAACGATCATACCTGATACATTGCTGGCAAGGGCTCCGGCCAATTCGGCTTGTCGACGCGAATCGATACTTCTCATGTTCAAGCGATGCCTGCTGGAAGCAGGGTCACGGTAGCGTTGCGATGGCATGCGGCTCTCCGCCAGTGTTCATGGACGGCGTTGAAGATCTTCTGCAAAAGGGGCCATCGTGCGCGGCGTCTCCCATCGCCTCGCCCAAAAATAAATCGCTGGGAGCAAGCCAGGAGAAACAAGCTCCGGCGTTTGCGCGGCGCGAGTGAAGACCAATCAGAGATCGAAGCCAGGGTCCAGCAGCAAGGGACGGCCGTGCGTTCTTTTGTTCCAACGGCTGCTAGACGGCGCGGGTCTTTGAGCGCTGATCTCGAGCTTTCCATCACGAGCGCCTTGTGCTGCATTTTTGGTCTTTTCATTGTCTTTGTCGTTAGCAGGTGTTTGCTTTTGCGAAAGTCGTTTGTCACCATCTTTGCATTTGCAAAGGCGGCACAGCAGAAATGCACTGAGCACTCTGTTATCCAGTCGACAGTCGTTACACAGATATTCCATCAAGTCGCGGGCACCGAACTCCCTTGGAGCGCCTGTCCACGCACACGATCGCTACACCTCATAGATACACATATCTCAGCATGTTTCCAAGTTCATCAGCATTGCTCTCGCGGGACGAGAGCTTAGAGGAGAAGTTGAAGTCGCTTATGAGCAATAATCCATTAGGAGCACAGGTTTGCAACGTTGCACCCACGCGCACGATCGTTGGCTAACAGTAGCAGGTGGAACAAGATGCAGTTCTAATCGCTATTGGGACAGCGCTTGGGATGACCGCCGCCATTTTCCTCGTATTTCTCCTCCTTCGCCCGTTCAATACAGTCGTGTACGCGCCTCGACTACGACATGCCGACGATAAGCACCGACCTCCGCCCATGGGGAAGAACTTGTTTGCGTGGTATAAGCCCGTATTCAAGACCAATGAAGACACTTTTGTACATATGATTGGCATGGACGCCACGATCTTCCTGCGGTTCGCCCGTATGTGTAGGAACATGTTCGTGGTGCTATCGATTGCTGGGTAAGAAGACTATATACAAGGTTTCTGTGAGACATACATTGACTTGTATTTAGCTGTGCTATCATAATTCCAACCAACGTTATCAAATCGGTCGAGATGCAGAACAGAAACACGAGCTGGAAAGCGGCTTCAGCCATTGTGCTTATGACCCCTAGACAACTTTATGGTCAAGTTCTATGGGCGTTCGTAGCAGTCGCCTACGTCTTCAACATCATCGTATGCGCATTCTTATGGTGGACGTATCGTGCAGTCCACCGTCTCAGGCGAACGTATCTGGAAAGCCCCGAATACCAAAACAGCTTGCATGCTCGGACTCTCATGATCAACGACATCAAGAAGGGCCATCGTAGCGATCAAGGTCTTGTCGAAATCACAGACAGCTTACGAACAACGCCTGAAGTCCCACGTGCTTCGGTTGGTAGAAATGTGAAAGACATTCCTGATTTGATTGAAGAGCATGAGAAAGAGGTTATACGACTGGAGGCTGTGCTTGCCAAATACCTCAAAAACCCAAGCCAGCTGCCGGCCGAGCGCCCACTTTGCTTGCCCAGTAAAAAAGATCCCGAATATCTGGATAAGACCCAGAAAGTGGACGCTATCGATTACCTGACGGCTCGCATCCAGCGACTGGAGGCGCACATAAAAGAAGTGCGCGAGACGGTAGACAAGAGAGACGCCATGCCATTTGGGTTCGCTAGTTACGAGACTATCGAATCTGCGCACAGTGTCGCATTTGCTGCCCGGAACAAGCATCCAAAAGGCACAAATGTACGCCTCGCGCCCAAGCCGAAGGATGTCATCTGGAAGAACCTGCTCCTAGACTCGAAAACTAGGCGCTGGAGACGTTTCATCAACCGTCTTTGGATCACTCTGCTCACCGCGTTGTACTTCATCCCCAACGCTCTCATCGCGATATTTTTGTCTAAATTGTCCAACCTGGCTCTTGTCTGGCCGACTTTTGCCACGGAATATAACGGAAACCCGAAGATCTGGGCGATTGTACAGGGTCTGCTCGCCCCTGCGCTCACATCGCTGTTTTACTATGCTCTTCCTATCATCTTCAGGCGTCTCTCCGTCAACTCTGGTGATTTGACCAAAACCTCTCGAGAGCGACACGTCACGGCGCAATTGTACACCTTCTTCGTCTTCAACAATCTCATTGTGTTCTCGCTGTTCTCGGCTGCGTTTGGTATGATCTCCAACATCATAAAACTTGCTCGCGACGAGCACTTGCCGTTCATGACCATCATCAAGGACATCGCATTCTTTGATAAGACCATGATAACCTTGTGCGATGTGTCACCCTTCTGGGTGACCTGGCTCGTCCAACGCAACTTGGGAGCTGCTATCGACTTGTCGCAGGTTGTCAATCTGGCTTGGGGCTCCTTCTCTCGCAAATTCCTCAATCCGACACCACGGCAACTGATCAATCGCACCGCACCTCCGCCATTCGACTACGCGAGTTACTACAACTACTTTCTGTTCTACTCCACGGTAGCTCTTTGTTTCGCCCCACTTCAACCCATTACACTAGTTGTCGTTGCTGTGTACTTCTCGTTTGACTCCTGGATGAAGAAGTACCTGTTGATGTACGTTTTCTGCACAAAGAACGAATCTGGCGGTGCTTTTTGGCGAGTACTTTTCAACCGCATGCTGGTAGGTATCATGGTGTCCAACTGCATCATCGCACTTCTCTGCGCTGCTCGCGGTTTTGAGTTTAAATACATGCTGCTTGGCGCCATGATACCACTCCCGCTTGGCTTGCTGGCTTTCAAGTTCTATTGCAAGAACGCGTTTGACGACTCTATGAAGTACTACACCAAGGGAGAGTCCGTTAAGGGCGCGGAAGCACCAACGCCGATCGACAAGGAGTCGCGAAGGCGGGACCGAGTTGCTGTGCGCTTCGGGTATGTTGCAAGCCAGTCTGATAAACCTACTAGACACTTCGCTAATCAGTCGATAGCCACCCAGCGCTCTACCAAAGGTTGACCGTACCAATGGTCCATGAAAAGAGCAAGCATCTCCTTGCCGAAGTTTACCGCGGTCGCCTCGATGGCGATCTTGGAGACACAGCTGCGTTCAGCGACGTCTACACCATGAAGCGTATGAGCAAGGAGCATCCTGGAAAGGCAGCTGCATCAACCACTCCATTCGAATTCGTCTCTGAGAACAATATGGACTATGAGAACTTCAAGAATCGGCCGGAGTTCAGCGACGAACATGGGGGCGAGGGCATCAGCCGGCCAGACACCCCATCGACCATTCTTGGCGGTGACCAAAGAGGACGCAGCACATCGCGAGACTCTGTGCGTGCGGCGCCCGACGAACCGGGTATGACATATCCAACCGGCTACCACCACACGCCCAGCAATCTGCGCGAGTACAGCCCAAGCCCTGGACCGTTACAACGGATTGAGAGCAACTCCAGTCCGTACGAAATACCCGCGCAGACAAACTTGCTCTCCAGTGCGGCGCCGATGGGACAGCAACCCATTTCTGGACAGTACACGCCATATAGTCCGAACAAAGACGGACAGCAGGACTATTTCCAGAGGTAGAAAGAGACATGCGCGTAGATCATGAGATTGTTTCCTACGTTGTGTCGCAAGCTTAAGCGCATCATTTGCATTTAGAACGGCGTTTACAAGCTTCATGCCCTTGAGCGGAAGACTCGATTGGTAACTTTGGATACGAAGACAAGAAAGGGGCTTCGCAATTAATACAAGAAGAACACCTACAGTGCTGATTTTCCCTTACGCGCTTCGATGACAAGTTGGGCGAAACTTATTGTAGTTACGAGCTAAGTTAGAGT
>Ga0265797_10004105_pt1 | contig 22579 bp, 20 predicted proteins | sample P2T30metagenome_FD_192433 | JGI IMG/M metagenome (GOLD analysis project Ga0265797, IMG submission 192433) | Plant litter microbial communities from East Loma Ridge, Irvine, California - P2 T30 | ecosystem: Environmental > Terrestrial > Plant litter > Unclassified | place: USA: California... | reverse complement strand
CTACTTGATGGCGCGGATTGAGGTCGATTTCGCCGGTGGCGCTCAGTTGCACAGCGGGGTCGTTGGCCGTGATTTTGCCCTTAAAACCCTGGCCGGCAAAATCGCCGTCCAGCGTGAGGTTGCGGTAGCGGTAGCCATTGAGCCAGATGGCGGGCACCGTGGCCACGGCGTGGCCCTTGGCCAGCGGCGGCACAAAACCGGTGCCCGTTACGCGGCCGTTCAGCGTCACATCCCGAATTACCGATTCATCGCCCAGAAACTTGCCTAGCTGAAAAGCATTACTTCTTACCTCGCCCTCATAAACCGCGTGGTCAAAGTCGCTTTTGGTCTTGAGGTTAAGGTCGGTCACCACCTGGCCCAGCGCCGTATCGAACGACGCATTTGCCACGAAGTCGGTTACGAAGCCCAAGAACTGGCCATTTAGCTTCACCAGGCCCAGGCGCCGCAACAGCGTATTGGCCGAGCGCGGCAGCCAGCGGCGCAGGTCGGCGGGGTCAATCTGCGAGGGTTGCAGGCGCAAGTCCATCAGGCTTTCGCGCCAGCGGGGCAGGTTGTCGGCGTGGGCGCGGGTGGCCACGAGGTGCGTGCGGCGGCCGTAGCGCACATCAAGGTTTTTAATCTGAAAATCACGCACGTAGCCCCTGGCATCCCCCGAAATCTGGATGGAATCCTTGAGCGAGGCAAGCTGCGGGGCAAACTTGGCAATGTCATCGGTATAGACCTTGGCCCCACGCAGCTGCGTGATAACGCGCATCGAATCGTTGAAATCCGAGAAGTTACCAAAGCGGCGGTACTCGAAGCGCAAATACTTCTGCAACTGGCTGCGGCCCACGCGCAGCTTCAGATTGTTGAAATCCCAGAAGTGGGTATGAAATTGGATGTCAGCCGTGAGCTCGCGCAAGCGCGTCTGGGAAGGCGTTTCTACCGCCCGCAAGCCCGCCACCCGCGCCCGGAGCGTATCGGTCTTGAAATTCAGCGCCGAAATATCGGCGTACACGCTATCGACCTGCATGTGCGCGTAGTCGATGCTGCGGCCGTAGGCCGGGTCGCGGGCGCGGTCGGGCCGCTCCAGCTCAAAGTGCCCGTTGCGAATGGCAATATCGTGCAGCTGAAAATCGAACGGTTTGGAGTCCTTTTTGGTCGAGTCGGGCGGGCCAGCCAGGCGGCGAATAGCGCTCAAAAACTGGTCGAGCGTGGTCGAGTCGGGTTGCCCGGCCACGTCGCGCAGCGCAAAGCGCGGCTCGTTCAGCGTGAGCGTACCCACGTGCAGGTGGCTGGGGTCAAATACCGAAAACAACTGAATATCAGCATCGGCCGAGCCAATGCTGAACAGCTCGCCGCCGCGCCGGTCGTGCACCCGCACGCCATTGAGCAGCACGTGCGAGAAAGGCCGAATGTCAATGCCCGCAATCTCGACCTTTTGCCCTAACTTCTTCGTCAGCACGGCCGCCGCCTTCTGCACCAGGCTGGTTTGCACGCTGGGCACCCGCAGGGCGAGCAGCGCACCGCCCACCACTAGCAGCACCAGCACCAGCAGGCCCAGCAAGGTTTTGAACAGAATGCGGAGAGCGCGGCGCACAAATAAGGGTGAAAACGGGTTATTAACCGGTAGGCGTGGCTACTAAAACGCAAAGGTGCGGCTTTTAGCGCACAGTGCCTCCGCAAACGCGGCAGCTAGTCCGCAGGTTCGCCCGACCTTTGCGGCGGAGTGAGCTTCTGGGAAGCTGTCATTGCGAGCGCAGCGCAGCGAAGCAATCGCACCCGAACAACTCCTTATTGATGCCATTGCTACGCTGTGCTCGCAATGACAATGCCAGATTACGTTAGTTAACATGTCTCTTACCCTTCTTGCCATCGAATCGAGCTGCGACGATACCGGCGCCGCTGTGTTTCGCAATGGGCAGCTGCTCAGCAATGTAGTGGCCGGCCAGGCCGTGCACGAGCAGTACGGCGGCGTGGTGCCCGAATTGGCCTCGCGGGCGCACCAGCAGCACCTATTGCCTGTAGTCACGGCCGCCCTGCGGCAGGCGGGCATCGAAAAAACCGACCTCGACGCTGTGGCCGTGACCCAGGGGCCGGGCCTGCTCGGCTCCTTATTAGTAGGCACGCTGTTTGCCAAAACCCTGGCGCTGGCGCTCGGCAAGCCACTGCTGGCCGTGAACCACATGCGGGCGCACATTTTGGCGCACTTCATCCGCGAGCCCAAGCCGGCTTTTCCGTTTCTGTGCCTCACCGTGAGCGGCGGCCACACGCAGCTGGTGGTGGTGCGCAGCGCCCTGGAAATGGAAATCCTGGGCCAAACCATTGATGATGCGGCTGGCGAGGCCTTTGATAAAACCGCCAAGCTGCTCGGCCTGCCGTACCCCGGTGGCCCGCGCCTCGACAAGCTCGCCCAGACTGGCAACCCACGCAGCTTCACCTTCCCCGAAGGTGCGCTGGAGGGCTATAATTTCTCGTTTAGCGGCCTGAAAACCTCGGTGCTGTATTTCCTCAAGAAGGAAGCGGCCGCTAATCCGCAGTTTATTGAAGAAAACCTGGCCGACCTCTGCGCCAGCATCCAGCACACCATCGTGCAAACGCTGCTCAAGCAGCTGAAGAAAGCTGCCCAGGCTACCGGGCTGCGGCAAGTGGCGCTGGCGGGAGGCGTGGCTGCTAATTCGGGCCTGCGCCTGGGTTTGCAGGCGCTGGCCGAAGCGGAGGACTGGGCCGTGTTCATCCCCGACTTCGAGTTTTGCACCGATAATGCCGCTATGGTGGGGCAGGCGGCTATTTTTCAGTACGAGGCGGGTGATTTTGCCAGCCAGCTCACCAGCCCCGACCCGCGGCTAAAACTGATGTAGGGTAAGCTTTAGCTTGCCAAACGCCTGGTAAGCTAAAGCTTACCCTACCTGCCCAATACCTTTACGCCCAAATCCGCAGCAACTGCGTAATTAGCCCAATTCTGCGAATTATATGAAAGACAAGACGCCCGCTCCCATCAATATTAAAAACCGCCGCGCTAGCCACGAATACACCTTTTTGGCTAAGTACGACGCGGGCATGATGCTGCACGGCACCGAAATAAAAAGCGTGCGTGCCGCCGAGGTCAACCTTCAAGATGGCTACTGCACCTTCGACCACAAGGGTGACCTGTGGGTGCACAGCGTTCGCATTGCCCCTTATACGCCGGGTACTTACAACAACCACGACGCCATGCGCGCCCGCAAGCTGCTGCTCAACAAGCGCGAGCTAAAGCAGCTGGCCGGCAAAATGGACACTGGCCTGACTATCATTCCGCTCCGTCTTTTCGTCACCGACCGCGGCTTTGCCAAGCTTGAAATAGCCTTGGCTCAGGGCAAGAAGCTATTTGACAAGCGCGAAGACCTGAAAGCCAAAGACCAGAAGCGCGAAATGGAGCGATTTCGGTAAATGAGATAGGTGAGTAAATGAGCAAGGTTTTCAGCAAAAACTCTTAATCAGTACTCACCAAGTCATTTACTCATTTACTCATTTACTCATTTACAGAATTGAATCCCGGTATTTGCGCGCTTAGCGCCGTTCCCGTTCGGGCCGAGGCCAGCGACAAGGCCGAACTGGTGACCGAGCTACTTTTTGGCGACTGTTATACCGTACTAGTGCGGCAAGGCAATTGGCTGCGCGTGGAAAGCGCGGCCGATAAGTACCATGGCTGGATTGATTATAAGCAGCATACGCCCGTCAGCGCCGAGTATTTCCAGGCGTGGCAGGCGCATGACCACCCGCGGGCGCTCGACCTAGTGCAGGTAGTGTCGGATGCGGACACGCGCCAGCCCATAACGGTAGGCTGCCGGCTACCTTTCTTCGATGGCATGACCCTGAAGGTGGGCGATAAGTGCCTGTTTTACAACGGTACGGCTACCAACCCGGCGCACCCTGCGGCTGCCGAGCGCCAGCTGTTACTACTGCGCAAGCTGGGCCAGCTCTACCTGCGTGCGCCTTACGTGTGGGGCGGCAAAAGCGTGTTTGGCATCGATTGCTCAGGGCTGACGCAGCAGCTATTTGGGCTGCTGGGTGTGCAACTGCCGCGTGATGCCCACCAGCAGATTGAGGTAGGGGAAACCGTCGATTTTGTGACGCAGACCCGGCCTGGCGACCTGGCTTTTTTTGAGAATGCCGACGGCCGCATCGTCCACGTCGGGGTCTTGCTGGATGAAAACCAGATTCTGCACGCCCACGGCGAGGTGCGTATCGACCCGCTCGACCACTACGGTATCTTCAACCGCGACCGGCAGCAGTACAGCCACAAACTGCGGCTGATAAAGCGGGTGCTTGTACCGTAAGCTTTAGCTTGCGAGCGAGCGTCTACTGGCGTAACCGCTCATTACGCTCGCTCGCAAACTAAAGCTTACGATACATCTGAACTACCACTGAATGGGCTTTTCGCCATGCTGCTCTAGCCAGGCGTTGGCTTTGCTGAACGGCTTGGAGCCAAAAAAACCCCGGTCGGCCGAGTAGGGCGACGGGTGCGCCGCCTTGATTACCAAGTGTTTGGTGGTGTCAATCAGCTCCTCCTTTTTCTGGGCATAGGAGCCCCAGAGGATGAACACCACGTGCGGCCGCTCGGCCGATACCTGCTTGATAACCGCGTCGGTAAACTCTTCCCAGCCCTTTTTTTGGTGCGAGCCGGGCGTGGCGGCGCGCACTGTGAGCGTGGCATTGAGCAGTAGCACTCCCTGCTGCGCCCAGCGGTCGAGGTTGCCATTGGGCGCAGGCGGCGTGCCGGGAATATCGTCCTGCAATTCCTTGAAAATATTTTGCAGCGAGGGCGGCGTGCGCACGCCTTCACTCACCGAAAAAGCGAGGCCGTGCGCCTGGTTTTTGCCGTGGTAGGGGTCTTGGCCCAGAATGACGACCTTGACCTCATCGAAGGGGCAGGCATCAAAGGCGTGGAAAATCTGCGAGCCCAGCGGGTATACCGTAGTGGTGGCATACTCGCCGCGCACCCAGGCCGTTAGCTTTTGAAAGTAGGGTTTTTCAAACTCGGTCGCCAGAACGGGGCGCCAGCTTTCGGCAATTTTGACCATGAGGGGGGAGGGAGGAAGGCGAAAAACGAAAAATAAAGTAGCGCGCAAGCCGTTGGAAGCGTTACTTCGTATAAAACCAAAGATTCCGGGCCGCTGTTGGCCTTGTAGCGAACCTTCGCCCGCTGCTGCTTATGCCCACCACTACTACGCAGGGCGTGACCGTCACGGTTACGACCAACTACCTGCCCGATTATTCGAGCCCTTCGCAGGAGCACTTTGTGTTTGCCTATCGCATTGATATTCGCAATGGTAGCAGCCACACTGTGAAACTACTGCGCCGCCATTGGTTTATTTCGGATGCCAATAGTACGGTGCGCGAAGTGGAGGGCGAGGGCGTAGTCGGCCGCCAGCCCGTACTGGAGCCCGGCGAATCGCACCAGTATATGAGCGGCTGCAACCTAAAGTCGGGCATGGGCAAGATGCGTGGCACTTACCTCATGGAGCGCCTCGCCAACGGTGACCATTTTCAAGTCAACATCCCAGAATTCACCCTGATGGTGCCTTACCGAATGAATTAATTTATTGGTGCTTAGTGCTTAGTGCCCATTGCTTGGTTTTGCTGCTAACCGAGCGTTGCGTCCCAAGCACCAAGCACCAAGCACTATGCACCAAGCACTATCTTACCTCCGTTACTGGCTGCGCTCGGGCAACGCGCACGGGCTGCACTCACCGTTTGTTTTCGGCCTCTACACCACGGTTATTCGCCACGATGGCGAATTTGGGGCTTATGGCCGCATCGAAGAGCGGCGGCGCGAACTGCTGCGTAGCAATGAAATCATTACAGTTAAGGATTTTGGGGCCGGCTCGCAAGTAGCGGGGGCGGGCGGCACGCAACGCCGGGTGCGCGCCATTGCGCGCCACGCGGCCAAGCCGTCGCGCTTAGCGCAGCTGCTGTTTCGGCTGGTCAACCATTTCCAGCCAGCTACTATCTTGGAATTAGGCACCTCACTGGGCCTTACCACTGCCTACCTCGCGGCGGCCGACTCGCGCAACCAAATTATCACCTTCGAAGGCTGCCCCAACACGGCCGCCGTGGCCCACGAAACCTTCGAAAAGCTGGGCCTCAGAAACGTGCGGCTAGTCGAAGGCAACCTCGACCAGACCCTGCCCGCCACGCTGGCCAAGCTAAAAAAGCCAGTCGATTTCGCGTTTTTCGACGGTAACCATCGCTACGAGCCCACGCTGCGCTACTTCGAGCAGTGCCTTGCTAATGCGCACGAAAACAGCGTGTTTGTGCTCGATGATATCCACTGGTCGGCCGAGATGGAGCAGGCCTGGGAAGCCATTAAAGCCCACCCCGCCGTAACCGTGACTATTGACCTATTTTACGTGGGGCTGGTGTTTTTTCGCAAGAAGCAGCCACGCCAGGATTTCTGGCTGCGGTACTAGCGGCTGAGGCAGCTTTACCCGTAACTTCGGTGTTCACACTCAACCGCCCACCTTCGCTATGCCAACTGCCGACCAACGCCTCGACCAATTAGAGCCCGTAATCAGTGAATTGCTTGCTCGCCAAGACGAGACTGCCGCCAAAGTAGAGCGGGTTTCGGCCCAAGTACGTCAGCTTACCATCGCTACTACTTCTGCCTTAGCTACTCAGAGCGATAACATCGTGTTTTTGCTTGGCAAAAGTACCCAAATAGAACAGCGTCTTGACAAGATAGAGGTGCGTCTTGATAAGATGGACGAACGTTTCGACAAGATGGACCAGCGCTTCGATAGGATGGACGAACGTTTCGACAAGATGGACCAGCAATTAGGTCAACTTGGCCAGCAGTTCAATCAACTTACAGAATTCTTAAAGGATAAATTGAAATAGGTTGTTGAATAAAGATGACTGAGTAAAATACAAAGGAGCCAACTTGAGCGCACCATTGCGTTCTGGTTGGCTCTTTGTCTTGAATAAAACTTCGCCTACGCATCCAACCCATGCTGGTTGATATCGCCGCTGGGGCGCACGGCCTCGCGCACGCGAGTGAGGCGCTGCAAGAGGGCTTCGAGCTGGTCAAGGGGCAGCATATTGGCCCCGTCGGAGAGGGCGGTGGCGGGTGTGGGGTGCGTCTCGATGAAGAGGCCGTCGGCCCCGACGGCGATGGCGGCTTTGGCGATGGTTTCGATGAGGGCGGGCTGGCCGCCGGTTACGCCGCTGCTTTGGTTAGGCTGTTGCAGCGAGTGGGTCACGTCCATTACCACCGGCACGCCGAAGGCGCGCATGGTGGGCAGGTTGCGGAAATCCACCACCAGGTCGCTGTAACCGAAGGAGTTGCCACGGTCGGTGAGGATGACATTCGGGTTGCCGGCGCCCTGTACTTTGTCCATGGCCCAGCGCATGGCCTCGCCGTTCAGGAACTGGCCTTTCTTGATGTTCACCACTTTGCCGGTTTTGGCGGCGGCTACCAGCAGGTCGGTTTGGCGGCAGAGGAAAGCCGGAATTTGCAGTACATCGACGTACTCGGCGGCCAGAGCAGCTTCGTCCGACTCGTGAATGTCGGTGACGGTGGGCACGCCGATTTCGCGCCCCACTTTTTGCAAAATGCGCAGCGCCGTTTCGTCGCCAATGCCGGTGAAAGAGTCGAGCCGCGAGCGGTTGGCCTTGCGGTACGAGCCCTTGAAAATATAGGGAATCTGGAGCTTATCGGTGATGTGCTTGACGCGCTCGGCAATGCGCAAGGCCATGTCTTCGCCCTCAATGACGCAGGGGCCGGCCATGAGGAAAAACTGGCCCGAATTGGTGTTGCGGAAGTGGGGGAGCGCTTGGGCGAGGGAAGTAAGCATGGCTTTATGATGTGCAGAATGTGGGGAATTTGAAAATGTGAAAATGAGCGAAGTACAGAAGAAATGAAAACTAGCACATTTCCACACTTAGCACATCTTCACATTTTACTAAGGCAAATAAACAACTCGTGGCCAGCCCGCGCCGGCAGTGAATTGTGCGCAGTTTCAAAGTGAATAAACTCGAAATACGGCGCGAAGTACGCCGCGTATTCAGCCCGGCTGCCGCCGAAAGGCGGCTCGGTGGCCCCGGCAAAATCGCGGTCGAAGAGCAAGCCCACGAGCTTGCCGCCGGGGCGTAGCAGGCGGGCGCACTGCTGGGCATAGGCCGGGCGCTGGCTGGGGTGCAGGGCACTCACGAACGTTTGCTCAATGATTAAATCGAAGGTATCGGGGAAGTTAAGCGCGAAAAAATCGGCTTGCCAGAAGTTTTCAGGCGGGAAGTCGGGCACGCGGGCGGCCAGTGCCGCCAGTGGCTCGGGGGCGAAGTCGGCTACTACGACGTGCTGGAAACCCAGCTTGTGTAGGTACTCGGCCTCGTAGGCGCGGCCCGCGCCGGGGATGAGGATGCGCGGCTGTTGGGCTACCACCAATTGGTCGAAGTACGCACGCAACGGCGGCGTGATGCGGCCGGCATCCCAGCCGGCGCGGCCGGGGGTGGCGTAGCGGGCCTGCCAGTAGGCGGCATTGAAGGTGGGGAAAACCGTTTGCATGGCAGCAAAGTATAACGCAAACTAGCGTGAGTAGAAATAAACGCTATTTTTACCCGTTACAAAGGTAGCTGTTGCCTCGGCAGGCGGCCTTTGTCTCTCTCTTCCCCCACCTTTTGGCCCACCTTGCCGCATGGAACCTCAGAACGACTATCCCGAACCCCGCCAGAAAAACAGCCGCGTCCTACTCTGGGTAGCCCTCGTGCTGGTACTGCTCGGTATCAATGGCGTCTTGTTTTACCTGAACACGCAGAAAAAGACGGAGAATGAGCAACTTACGACCCAGATTCAGGCCAAAGACACCAAGCTGCAAGCCCAAATAAAGGAGTACGAAGACCTGAAAGCCAACTACGAGCGCCAAAGCCAGGACCTGCAAAAGCTGGGCCTCAATAACGACTCATTAGTCGCCCGCATTTCCAGCATTAATGCCGATTTGCTCAAACTGCGCTCGTTTAAAGCCAACTCGTTTACTGTGGCCGAGCAGCAGCGCTTCAAGCAGCGCGCTGTGAATCTGGAAAGCCAGTTGCGCAAAAAAGATGACCAGATTGCCGAGTTGCGCAAGAACAACGAGAACCTCTATACCGAAACCACGACGCTGAAGGAGCGCCAGAACAAGCTGACCGACACCATCAGCACCATCGCCAAAACCAACCGCGAGCTGAGCGATAAGGTGAACGTAGCCTCACGTTTGCAGGCCGATAATATTCACATTAGTATCTTGACTTCCAAGAATAAAGAGAAGGAAGATGATAAAGAGGAGTTTAAGGCTAAGCGCGTAGACCGCGTGAAAGTGACCTTCAATTTGGCCCGTAATGACGTGTAGCCAAAGGAAACCAAGCAGATTTACATGCGCATCTTAGAGCCCGATGGCGCGGCCCTTTACAACTTAAGCACCGGCGGCGGCACCTTCACCGTTGATGGTCAGGAAGCTTTTTACACTCAAAAGCAGGATGTAGTGTTTGATAATACCAAACAAGGCCTGAACTTCGTATATGCCAAGGGTGGCGACTATAAAATCGGCCAGCACACCGTGGAGCTCTACGAAGGCGGTGCGCTGATGGGAAAAACGACGTTTACCCTGAAGTAAAGTTTGTTAGTAGTTGCGAAACGTCCTGCCGCGCCCCGCGTGGCAGGACGTTTTTAGTTGCCCCCCCCACATGCCTGACCAAGCCCTGATGAGCTGGAGCGGCGGCAAGGACTCGGCCCTGGCCCTGCACCATGCCCTGCGCAACCCCGACCTAGCCGTAACCCACCTGCTCACCAGCGTAAACGCGCACTACGACCGCGTATCGATGCACGGCGTGCGCTTTGCGCTGCTCGAAGCGCAGGCCGAGCGCATCGGTCTGCCGCTCACGCAGCTGCGGCTACCCGAAATGCCGAGCATGGCCGACTATGACCAAGCGCTTTTCGCGACGTTGAGCGGCCTGCACCAGCAGGGCGTGCGGCGGGCCATCTACGGCGATATTTTCCTGGCAGACCTGCGCGCCTACCGCGAGCAGCAGCTGGCGCGGGTGCCGCTGCAAGGCGAGTTTCCGCTGTGGCAGCGCAGCAGCTTAGAGGTGCTGGAGGAGTTTTGGGCGCTGGGTTTTCAGGCCATTGTAGTCTGCGTAAATGACCGCCACCTCGACGCCAGCTTCTGCGGCCGGCTGCTCGACCGCGACTTCGTGCGCGACCTGCCGCCCGGCGTAGACCCGTGCGGCGAAAATGGCGAATACCACAGCTTCGTGTTCGACGCGCCGTATTTCAGCCGGCCCATACCCGTGGTGCGCGGCGAGGTAGTGCGCCGCACGTACCAGTCGCCCACCGGGAGCAGCGGGGGAGTGGACGACCCATTTGCGGCGGGCTTTTGGTTTTGCGACCTGCTGCCGGAGTAGTTGTTGCGCGGACTTTGTAGTCCGCGTCTAGCCGCACGCTCAACAAACGCGGACTACAAAGTTCGCGCAACAGCCGCTCTACTTCGCGCCCGCATTCACGCGGCGCGTGGTCAGCTCCAGGCGGCGTAAAGCTTCTTCGATGTCGGTGGGCGCGGCTTGCTTTTGCAGCACCAGCACGGCCCCGTTCAGAAACGCCAGCGCTTTGCTACGGGTGTAGATGAACTTGTGCGTAGCATCGGGGCCGAGGGTAATTTCGAAAGTGCCGTATTTCTCATTTTTGCTATCGCTCTTGTTAGCAGCCGCGTAGCTGTCGGCGTAGCGCAGCAGTGGCGTCAGCTCGGCTTCGGGCAGCAGGCACACGCTTTCGAAGCGGTAGCGGCCATCCATGCCTTGCGCGGCGTTTATTTCCGGCGTTTGGGTGGTGAGGTAGAGGTCGGTAATCGGCCGGCCCTGCGTGCCGAGGTGCGAGATTTTAAGAAACGGCTGGCTGGTTGCCTGCGCAAAGCCGGCAAAATGGCCTAGCAGCAACACGCCGCCGAAAAACAGAGATTTAGCTAACATAGCAAAAGGTGAGCGCGCCGAACGCGCCGCGCTACCCAAATATACCCGACTTTTACGTGTCTCTACCCCCAAACCGCCCGCCGTTGTCCCTGCCCAAATCCCTGCTGTTTCTGCTGCTGCTGGCGGCCCCGCTGCTGGCCCCCGCCCAGCGCCGCCCGGCCGCCCGGCCCGTTACCAAAACCGTTCGCAAAGCCCTGCCAGTCGCGAAAACGCCCGGCTTCTTGCAGTACCTGCACTCAAGTTGGGTCGATAGCCTCATGCGCAGCCTCACGCCCCGGCAGCGGGTGGCGCAGCTGTTTATGGTGGCCGCTTACTCCAATAAGTCAGCTATTTACCAGGATTCTATCTCGACGCTGATAAACGACTACGGCATCGGCGGACTGATATTTTTCCAAGGCGGGCCGGTGCGCCAAACGCGGCTCATCAACCGCTTTCAGGGCCAGAGCCGGGTGCCGCTGCTGGTGGCCATGGATGGCGAATGGGGCGCGGGAATGCGCCTCGACAGCGTGCTGCGCTTCCCGTACCAGATGAGCCTGGGCGCGGTGCCCGCCGCCGATTCGGCGCTCATCTACGACATGGGGCGCGAGGTGGCGCGGCAGTTTACGCGGCTGGGTATGCAGGTCAACTTCGCGCCCGTGGTCGATGTCAATAACAACCCCGCCAACCCGGTTATCGGCTTCCGCTCGTGGGGCGAAAACCCGGCCGCCGTGGCTCGCCTCAGCCGCCTCTACATGCGCGGCATGCAGGATGCCGGCGTGCTGGCCGTGGCCAAGCACTTTCCCGGCCACGGCGATGTCGATGCCGACTCGCACCTGGCTCTGCCCATCGTGCGGGTCGATAGAGGCCGGCTCGATTCGCTGGAGTTTCCATCCTTTAAAAGCATGATTGCCAACGGTGTCGGCGGCATGATGATAGCGCACCTCAACGTGCCCGCGCTCGACAACACGGGCGCACCCACCACGCTCTCCAAGCCCGTGGTGACGGGCCTGCTGCGCCAGCAAATGGGCTTCAAAGGCGTGGTGTTCACCGATGCCATGAACATGAAGGGCGTCATTGATAAGGTGCCGACGGGTGAAGCCGAAATCCGCGCTATTTTGGCTGGTAACGACGTATTGGAATTCAGCAAAAGCGTGCCCGTGGCTCTAAAAGCCGTGCTGGCCGCCGTGGACAGCGGGCGCATTTCGCAGGCACGCATCGATGAAAGCTGCCGCCGCGTGCTGGCCCTCAAGCAGTGGGCCGGCCTGCGTAAGCACCGGCCCATTTCGGAGCAAAATCTCTTCACCGACCTCAATCCGGCGCACGCCCGCTACCTCAGCCACCGGCTCACGGAGCGCAGCATCACGCTATTGCGTAACCAGCGCAATATGCTGCCTTTGCAGCGGCTCGACACCCTGCGCGTTGCCACGCTGGTGCTGGGCGGCAGCCCCGCCGATACCACCGATTTTCAGCGCGCCGTGGCCGATTATGATGCCCAAGTAGTACATTTTCACCTGCCCGCCGCGCCGACTATGGACGAGCTGAACGACGTGCGGGCTAAGCTCTTTAGCTACGATGTGGTGCTGGTGGCGCTTCAAAGCCTGGGCCGCTTGCCCGCCACCAATTTTGGCATCGCGCCCGAGGCGCAGCTGCTCTTGCGCGAGCTTACCAAACCCGGCCAGCAGGTGATACTGAGCGTGTTTGGCTCGGCCTACGCCGTGGCCAAAGTGCGCGACTACGACCGCGCCAGCGCAGTGGTGCTGGCCTACCAGGAAAGCCCCGACGCCCAGCAACTGGCGGCGCAGCTCATTTTCGGCGGCGTTGGGGAGCGGGGCAAGCTGCCCGTGACGGTGGCCAACAACCTACCCGCCGGCTTCGGCCTCACCACCCAGCCCGGCCTGCGCCTGGCCTACGCCCACCCCGAAGCTGCGGGCATGGATGCCCGGCTGGAAACTCGCATTGACAGCATTATGCAGCAGGCGCTGCAAGCCGGCGCCACGCCGGGCGGCCAGGTGCTGATAGCACGGCGCGGCGTAGTGGTGCTGCGCAAAAGCTATGGCTACCAGTCGAGTACAGCTAAAAGTGTTTTGCCCGCCGTGCCGAGCAGCGCGGTAGTATCTGGGGCTGGCAATTTTGGCAGCGAGCCGGGCAGCGTAGCCAATTCAAACCAGCCGACGGCCGCTACTGCTAAGCCCGCGGCCGGCCGCTTGGTACAGAATACCGACGTGTACGACCTCGCTTCCCTCACCAAAGTGCTGGCCGCCACACCGGCCCTGCTGACGCTGCAAGCACAGGGTAAATTCAGCCCCGACAGCACGCTGGAGCAGTTTTTCCCTTTCTTGCAAAAGACGGATAAGGCTAGTTTGAAAATGCGCGACGTGCTCGCGCACCAAGCCGGGCTGCCGGCCTGGATTCCGTTCTGGAAGGCGCTGGCGAATGACGATGGCACACTGCGCCGTCGCTGGTTTCGGGCCGACTCGTCGGCGCGGTTTCCGCTGCCCGTGGCGCGCGGGCTGTGGGCGCGTAAGGACTTGCCGGCTTATATCTATGAGCAGATTGGGGCGGCGCCGCTCACGGCCCAGCCGGGCTACGTGTACTCCGACTTGTCGTTTTACCTCTATCCGTGGCTGGTGCAGCGGCGCACGGGGCAGCCATTTGCCGAGTTTTTGGCCCGGCAGGTGTACCGGCCGCTGGGCTCGGGGCTGCACTTTCAGCCGCTGCACCACGGGCCGCTCGGCCGCATTGCGCCCACCGAGTACGACTCGCTATTTCGCCGCCAACTGCTGCATGGCTACGTCGATGACGAGGGCGCGGCGCTGCTGGGCGGCATTTCGGGCCACGCGGGACTATTTGGCTCGGCCAATGACGTGGCCCAACTGGCGCAAGCCTACGCCTGGGGCGGGCGCTACGGCGGACAGCAAATCTTTGACAAGAGCATTTTGGCCGACTACACCCGCCAGCAATTTGTTGCCACCGGCAACCGGCGCGGGCTAGGCTTCGACCGACCTGCGAGCCCGGCGGCGGGCAACACGGCCCCCGGCGCGTCGGCCAGCAGCTTTGGGCATTCGGGCTTCACGGGCACGTATTTCTGGGTTGACCCGGAGAAGGAACTGGTCGTCGTAGTGCTCACGAACCGGCTTAACCCGTCGCGCCGCAACAATAAGCTGAGCCAGCTAAATGTGCGGACGCAGATTCAGCAGGTGGCGATTGAGGCGGTGCGGAAGTAGCGCGCCCGCTATGCCGCGTGCGCCTGCTGCTCGCTCCGCAGCCAGCTCACCGCCTCGGCTTCCGTGATGCACTGGTTCATCCGAAAGGGCTCGTCGCGGTCGTAGGTGTGCGGTTCGGGCACGGTACCATCCGCTTGGAATTCCTGGCGCAGGCCAGGGGCCATGAAATACACCATCCGCACGGGTGGGCCCAGCTCGCGCACGAGTTGGGTGTAGTACGAATCGAGCAGCCAGACTAGCGTGGCGGGCGCACTGCGGTGCCGCCGCCGAATGTCGAGCAGCCAATAATGGGCGTCGTGGGCTTTGGCCGCGGCCAGCAGGTCGGTGTAGCCTTGTAGGGCCTCGGCCTCGCTTACCAGGCGCAGCCAACGGCCTATCAGGATACGCAAATCGCGCTGGTAAATGATTTCCAGATAATCGGTGGCGGCAATAAAAAGAGGCATAAGGAGGCAGGCAAGCCCGTGCGCCAGGCAGCGGAGTCGGTTAGCTTAACGTGCCGACTTGTTGAATGTTTACCGGCGTATGGGTGGGCTTTTAGCGGTAGGTACTGAGGCAAAGGCGGCCGCACGCCTATCTTCCGCTACCCAATTCCCACTCGCTTTCTCATGCTAGGATTAATGATGCCCACGCCGCTGCGTATTGCAGGGCTCATCGAGCACGCCGCCAAGTGGCACGCCGATACCGAAATCGTGTCGCGCCTGCCCGAGGGCGGTCTGCACCGCTACACCTACGCCGCCGCCCATGTGCGCGCCAAACAACTGGCCCAAGCCCTTCTGAAGCTCGGCATAACCGATGGCGACCGCGTAGGCACGTTGGCCTGGAACACCCACCGCCATTTTGAGCTGTACTACGGCATTTCGGGCCTGGGCGCGGTGTGCCACACCATCAACCCACGCCTGTTTGTCGAGCAGTTGATTTACATCATCAACCACGCGCAGGACCGGCTGCTGTTCTTCGACCTCACCTTCTTGCCGCTGGTCGAAAAGCTGGCCCCGCACTGCCCCACGGTCGAAAAATGGGTGCTGATGACCGGCCCGGCGCACCTGCCGGCCGAGTCTGCTTTGCCCGGCCTTACCGACTACGAAAGCCTGCTGGCAGTCGAAAACGGCGATTACGAGTGGCCGGTGTTTGATGAGAACACGGCCTCGTCGCTCTGTTACACCTCGGGCACCACCGACGAGCCCAAAGGTGTGCTGTACTCGCACCGCTCCACGCTGCTGCACAGCTACGCGGCCTCGCTGCCCGACTGTTTCAACTGCGGCGCGCGCGACGTGATTTTGCCGGTCGTGCCCATGTTTCACGTCAATGCCTGGGGCATTCCGTACTTGGCGCCGCTCAATGGCTGCAAGCTTGTGCTGCCCGGTCCGGCCCTGGATGCAGCCAGCTTGTATGACCTGTTTGAGAGCGAAAAAGTGACCTTTTCGGCCGGCGTGCCCACTATCTGGTTTGGGCTGCTGACGTACATGAGGGAGGGAAAGCGCCGCTTTTCGACGCTGCGCAAGATGATAGTGGGCGGCGCGTCGTGCCCGCCGGCCCTGCTGCGCGCCTTCGATGAGGAGTTGGGTATTGAAATTCGCCACGCCTGGGGCATGAGCGAAACCTCGCCGCTCGGTACCGTGAGTACGCTCAAAGCCAAGCACCTCGACCTACCCGAAGACGCGCAGTTCTTCTTGAGAATCAAGCAGGGCCGCGTCATTTTTGGCGTCGATATGGAGATAGTGGACGAGGCCGGCCAGCCGCTGCCGCACGATGGCGTGGCCTTCGGCGACCTGCTGGTGCGCGGGCCATTCATTGCCAGCGACTACTTCGGGGCGCCCACGCTAGGGCAACTCACAGCAAGCGGCTGGTTCAAAACCGGCGACGTGGCGACCATCGACCCCGACGGATTTATGAATATCACCGACCGCTCGAAAGACGTGATAAAGTCGGGTGGCGAGTGGATTTCGAGTATTGACCTCGAAAACCTGGCCATCGCCCACCCGGCCATTGCCGAGGCGGCCGTTATCGGCGTGCCGCATCCCAAGTGGAGCGAGCGCCCGCTGCTGGTAGTGGTCCGCAAGCCCGACCACGAGGTTTCGGCCGAGGAATTGCTCGCCTTTTTCGATGGTAAAATCGCCACCTGGTGGAAGCCCGACGCCGTGGAGTTTGTGGCCCAGTTGCCGCACACCGCCACCGGCAAGCTTCTCAAGACGCAGCTGCGTAAAGATTTTGCCGGCTACGAATTAGGGTAGGGGATAAGCGTTTACCAGAGCTGACAAGGGCTTTTGAAAGGCTAGACAAGGCTTAGCCAAATCGCCGGAATGCTTTCTGCCATTGGATAAGTCTTCCGACGACGTGGCTAAGCTTTGCTCAGCCTTCCAAAAGCCTTTTGCCGACATGAATAAGTCTTCTGATAAGGTGGAAAAATCCTCCGACAACTTGGATAAGCTTTCAGCAGATGTCAATAAAGCTTTTGAAGAAACAGGAAAAGCCTCTGAAGACAAGGTCAAGTCTCTTAATGAAATCCAAATTGCGATGCCCACTTCTTAGTTTGGGTAGTCAGACGCGGGAAAATGGCTTTTGGCCTTCGCCAACTCTTTCGGGTCACTGACAGAGTGGGTCATTTTATGCGGTAGGTAGCGCGCAGATAATCAAAGAGAAAAAAAAGGTGGGCGACGCATCTTTTGGTCAGTGCGGCCGGTCAGGCATATAAGTCCGGCGTGCCTGGTCTGCTGTCTCCACCTTTTTCTTTTCTCATTCATGAAAACCGTTACCTGCCTACTCTTATTGCTGCTGGCCGCCTGGGGCGGTGGGCTGCCCCTGGCCGCCGCCCAGTCGTGCGCGGCCCCTACCAACATCAGCGTCAGCAATGCAACTACCTCCACGGTGGTAGTGAGCTTTAGCCCGGTGGCCTCGGCGAGCCAATACGTGGTGCGCTACTACTGGACGGGCGACAGCACGGCCGCCGGCATCGTGCAGCAGTTCACCCCCACGTCGCCCCTGACTCTGACGGGGCTGCGCCTGGCCTCGACCTACGTGGTTTTGGTGGGTAGTATTTGCGGCAATGGCACCGTTGCCTATGCGCCCCGTCGCCTGTTTGTGACCGGCAGCGGCAGCACGGCAGCGTGCGCCCCGGTGGCGAATGTGCAGGTTTCGGGCCTCACGGCCACGGGGGCCACGGTGAGTTTTGGGGCGGCGAGCGGGGCGAGTAGCTACACCATCAGCTACTTCGCGGTGGGCGATAGCCTTAATACGCATACTATTACAACTACCAGTTCTAGCCTAACTCTGAGCGGCTTGGCGGCGGGCACGGCCTATCGCGTGCGCATCCTAGCGAACTGCGGGCCGGGTGTAGCGTCGGCCCCCGTATTTCTGGGCTTTCGCACCCTGACGAGCACCATGCCCTGCGGCGCCGTGTCGAATGTGGTAGTGACAGCTACCAGCGACTCAACGGCTACCGTGAGCTTCACGCCGGGGGCGGGCAACACGGGGTTTGCCGTTACCTACCACCTCGCCAGCGACACGACGCGTCGCGTAAATACCAGTACCTCGCCGGCCACGATTACGGGCCTCGTACCAGGCCAGACTTATTACGTGCAGGTCGTGAGCCAGTGCGGCGCGGGTGCCAGCGCCGTGTACACCAACAGTAGCAGCATCGCCTTCGGCTTTCGGGGAGCGAGTACTCTGAACGCTCGTAACACGCTGGGCGCGGGCACGCTCAGCGCTTATCCCAGCCCCGCCCACGAAGTGCTCAACCTGTTGCTGCCTGCCTTGCCGGGTGCCCGCCTAGCCCAGGTAGCGCTGCTCAATATGCTGGGGCAGCCCGTCAAAAACGCTCAGCTAAAGCTAAGCGGCAGCGACACGGAGGCTCAGCTTGACTTGAGCGGCGTGCCGCCGGGCTTGTACACGCTGCGGGTAGTGGCCGGCGAGCAGCAGGCGAGCCAGCGCATCGTAGTGGAGTAAGCATTGAGATTCAGGCAAAAAGCCCTGTCGGTTGAAAGCCAGCAGAGCTTTTTGCCTGAATACTAACAGGCTTCATTGCCCCATACCAAGAAGTGAAGAAACTGGTTAGGTCTGCTCAATTCGTTTGTCTCGTATTTGGCGCTGATTATCAGGTCGTAATAGATAGCTTAAGAGGCGTGCTACTTTTACTTCCATGAAAATAATGCTGTGTCTCCTGGCACTCGGTTTGTCAGCCGCTCAGGCTGCTTTGGCCCAAACCCAGCCGGACCCCGCAGCTACCCGCGTGGCGGTAACGCAGCGGCGCATTGGCTCTGATACACCGCCTGCGCAGATGGCTGACGAGGAAACTGCCCGGCTGACTGGCCAACTCAGCCTTAGCCCCGAGCAGACTACGCAGGTGCGGGCCGCCGCGCTAAAAAAAGCCCAAGCGTACCAAATCCTACTGCGTAAGTATGAAGCAATGCACTTTGTGGGCCCGGTGCCGCCTGCCGAGGGCCGGGCCATCGAAGCCGAATTTGAAGCGCAGCTCAAAGCCTTTTGCATGCCTGAGCAGTACGCGAGCCGCCAACGTATGCGGGTACGGCTGCGCCGGATTAGCGCCGAAAACGACTCATTACTTCAAGTGAAATACGATAAGGAAGGTGGTCCGAAATAAAGCCATAAAAAAAGCCACCTGAATAGGTGGCTTTTTTTATGGCTTTAGCTGTTTATTGGCCCTGGCCCAAATACGGGCTTAGCACGGCCATGGCCTTCTGGTAGCGGGCCTGGTCACCGACTTGCTGCGAGGCCTGGGCCACGCTTTGCAAGGTGAGTAGGTAGGCGCGCTGGGCATCGTCGAACATGGCCCCGTCGTGGGTCTGGTAGTAGCTCAGAATCTGGATGCTGCGGGCGGTGAGCTTGTCGAGAATGGCGTTGGCCTTCTCTTTTTCGCCCACGGCATAGAGCGCGGGCACCAGTTGCGGCGTGTAGTAGTCGTAAGGAATGGCCTCGTCGGGCATTACGGCCAGGCACTTGTTGGCCACTTCTTTGGCTTTGGCGAGGTCACCGGCGGCCACGTAGGCATTGGCCAGGCGGGCAAATTTGTCGCGGTAATTGGCTGGGAAGCGCAGGTTGTTCTCGTCGTAGAAGATATTAGCGTTGTCGAGGCCGCGATACGAGAAAGTCTTCATCAATTCTTCGTAACAGATGGCTTTCTCCACGTAGCCTTCGTCGCCGCGGGGGCTATAGTTCGGGTCTTTGAGGGGCAGCAGGCGGTAGGCCATGCCTTCGAGCTGGAAGTAGGGTTGCAGGTTCATATAGTCCTGCGGAGCCACCGTGGAGCTAAAGTAGATGGGCCGTTTCCAGTTGTTGGTGGCAATCATGTCCAGAATTACCAGGTTTTTCTTTTCGATGGCGCGCTTACCCATCGTCCAGTCGAGGCGGTCGACGAGCTGGCCTTTACGGTCTTCGGGGATGATGCCCAGCGCTTTTACCGCCGTAGTATCAACGGGTAAGTAGAACTGGCTGGTTGGGAAAGTCGAAACGTCGGGGCCGCCTTCGCCATACGTCTGGCGCAGCAGCGGGCTGTTCTGGCTCAGGAGGCTGATAAACTCCTTCAGGTTCAGGTCTTTTACCGCCGCGTTGGGGTTGTAGTACAGAATGTCGTTGTTGCCCTGCACGTAGTTGGCGTCGCTCATCGAGATGGGCAGCGGCTGCGACTTGTAGGCGCGGCGCTTCATCTGCTGGATGTACCAGTCGGTGTTCAGGTACGAAAGCACGGCCACGCGCACGTCGGTGCGCACGCCCTCCACCTCCTGGGCGTACCAAAGTGGGAACGTGTCGTTATCGCCGTTGGTAAACAGGATAGCGTTCGGCTTGCAGCTATTGAGCAGGTTTTTGGCCGAGTCTACCGAGTTGTAGCGGCCCGAGCGGTTGTGGTCGTCCCAGCCCTGCGCGGCCATAATGCCGGGTGCAATCACGCCCAGCAAGATGGCTGCCGAGGCCCGCACGCCATCGGCCTGCACCGCCGATTTTAGCAATTCAGCAATGCCCAGCACGCCCAGCCCAATCCAGATGGCAAACGCGAACGTGGCCCCCGTGAAGGTGTAGTCGCGCTCGCGCGGCTCCAGCGGCGGCTGGTTGAGATACACCACAATGGCGAGGCCCGTGAACAGGAACAGCAAGCCCACCACCAGCGCATCGTGCCCGCGCTTATACACCTGGAAAAACAGGCCAATTAGCCCCAAAATGAGCGGAATGGCGAAGAAGTTGTTGTGCGCGAAGCTCTGCCCAATGCGCGGCGGCAGCGAGCTGGCCGAAGGGCTCATCGGCGTAATTACGCCCGCCTGCTGAATGTCGGACTCGCGCCCGATGTAGTTCCAGCCAAAATAGCGCCAGAACATGTGGCCCATCTGGTACTTGAAGAGGAAGCCCCAGTTGTCGGCCGCCGTAATGGGGTAGTACACCTGCTGGTTGGTCTGCGGGTCGGTGTAGGCGCGGATGTCCACGCCCCACTTTTTATACTCCTCAATGTGCGCCGGCTCGGGGCTGTAGATGCGCGGCAGCAGCACCTTATCCTTCGCGTCGTAGGCGTACTCGCCCTGGCTCGGAATCTCCTTGTACTTGCCATTTTCGCGCACGTAGCGCGGGCTGGCCGGGATGGTAACGGGGCGGCCTTCGTCGTCGCGGGCCACGTCGGCCGTGAACTGCGGGCCGTAGAGCAAGGGGCGTGAGCCGTACTGCTCGCGCTTGAGGTAGCTCACGAACGAGAGCACGTCGTTGGGGTTATTCTCGTTGATTGTAGGCAGGAACGAGGCCCGAATCGGCACAATGAGGTAGGTCGAGTAGCCAATCAGGATGAACACGAAGCACAGCATGGCCGTGTTCAGGAGCTGGCTGCGGCGGCGGTACGACACCTTGAAGCCGAAGTAGATAAGCCCACCAAACAGCAGCAGGAAGATAACGAGGCCCGAATCGTAGGGTAGCGGCGTATTATTAACGACGGCCACCTCGAACCAGCCCGCCAGCGTGGGCAGGCCCGGAATGATACCCACCAGCACCGAGCCGACAATGATAAGGCTGACAACCAGCGTAATAATGCCGCCCACCATCGTGGGTTTGGCCGAGCGGCGGTAGTAGTAGATGAAGGCCAGCGCGGGTAGGGCCAGCAGGTTCAGCAAGTGAACACCGATGCTGAGGCCGATGGCGTAGGCAATGAGAATGAGCCACTTATCCGAGTCGGCTTCGTCGGCGTATTCTTCCCACTTCATCATAATCCAGACGACTACGGCCGTGCAGAGCGACGACATGGCGTACACCTCGCCTTCTACCGCGTTGAACCAGAAGGAGTCGGAGAAAGCAAAGCTGAGCGCACCCACCACGCCTGCGCCCAGAATGAGCAGCGATTGGCCAGTGGTCGGGGCGGGCGTTTCTACCTCAAACTCGCCCCGCGCCAGCAGCAGCTTGCGACCTAGCCGGGTAATAATCCAGAAGAGAAACAGCACGGTAAAAGCGCTGCTCAGGGCCGAAAGGGCGTTGACGAGCACCGCTACTTTGGTAACATCGCCGAAGCTGAAAAGCGACATGAGACGGCCCAAAATGAGGAACGTGGGCGCGCCCGGTGGGTGCGGCACCAGCAGCTTGTAGGAGCAGGCAATGAACTCGCCGCAGTCCCAGAACGAGGCCGTGGGCTCCAGGGTGAGCAGGTAGGTGGCCAAGGCAATGGCAAACACCAGCCAGCCAACCAGATTATTTAGTTTTTTAAAAGAACTCATACAACGCAAAAGCGGCCGAAGCCGGAGGTGGCAACCCGAAAAGGCAGAAACGCTAAAAAACAACTACCTGCCTGCTAGGCAACAGTCCCCCAAAAGTAGGCACTAAGCACCTAGGGGTTGCGTCAGGTTGCGCATAGGCCCAAAAAAAGCAGCCCCCGACCGGAGGCTGCTTTCCCGAAATATAGAAATAGTGGCTGGCTTAGCTGGCTAGCCGACTTGCAGCGTCAGGCGCTTCGTGCTGACTACTTTGTCATTCACCAGCAGTGAGTAGAAATACAGGCCCGAAGGCAAGCCCGCTAGGTCGACCGTGAAGCCAGCCGCCGCCTGCTCGGGGCGCAGGGCCAGCAGGCGCACCTCGCGGCCCAGAATGTTGGTCAGGCGCAGCTTGTAGTCCTGGCTTAGCTGGCCCGTAAGCTGCACGGTAAGCTGGCCCTGGCTGGGGTTAGGAAATACGCTGAGGGTAGGAGCGGTGCCTTGCTCGAAGCGGCGCGCTACCACCGGGGTTTGGCGGGTTTGCCCGTGGTAGCCTTGCGGCGTGGCCCAGCTTTGCGCGAAAGTGAGCAAAAATAGCAACGTAGTAAAGAGGCGCATATAAGTTGGAAGGAGGGTGTAAAAGCGATAAATAATTTACTGCTTCAAAGGTAGCTAGCGCAAGCACCGTGCCGGGTTGCGTACTCGACCAGAAGCGGTTCCGGGCCGATATAAGTGCCTAAATACCATCTGAAG
>Ga0265797_10004104_pt1 | contig 22581 bp, 24 predicted proteins | sample P2T30metagenome_FD_192433 | JGI IMG/M metagenome (GOLD analysis project Ga0265797, IMG submission 192433) | Plant litter microbial communities from East Loma Ridge, Irvine, California - P2 T30 | ecosystem: Environmental > Terrestrial > Plant litter > Unclassified | place: USA: California... | reverse complement strand
CCGGCATCGAGCAGATCAACGGCGCCGTGGCGCAGATGGACCAGGTGACCACGCAGAACGCGGCGCTGGTCGAGGAAGCGTCGGCCGCGGCGGCCTCGCTCCAGGAAGAAGCGACCGCGCTGGCGCATACGGTGGGCGCGTTCAAGCTGGACGTGGCGGCAGGCGTGCGCAGCACGATTGCGGAGCCGCGCGTGGTGAACACGCTGCCGGCGGTAGTGGCGAAGGCGCCGCTCAAACGGCCAGCGCCGGTAGCGGCGACTGCAGCGAAGCCGGCGGCGCCAAAGGCGGCAGTGAAGAGCGCGCCGAAAACCGGTGGTGCGCCGCTCAGGCCGAAGAAATCCGACACCGCCGACGTGGGCGATGGATGGGAAGAGTTCTGATTGCGGACTGGTCGTGCAATGCGTGAAAAAGCCAGCCTGCGGGTTGGCTTTTTTGTAGGGTCGGCGGCTTCGCCGCCGACGCGGTGATGGTTGGCAGCCAGGCTACCCGGCACGACAACGGAGCCGTTGACAATCACCGCGTCGGCGGCAGAGCCGCCAACCCTACCAGACATCGACTAGCGCGGCGTACGCAGCTTGCGCAGCCCCACCGCCATCAGTAGCAGCGCCAGCAAGGCCAGCGCCGCCAGCTGGCCCAGCGGCAGCACGGTGGGCGCCGCTTGATGACTGTAGGCCGGCACCTTGCCCAGGTCGGCCTGCGTGAAGGCCCGCTCCTCGAACAGGTACGGATAGAAGAACCGCCGCAACTGCGTGTGATACGCGGCGATGCGTTCCTGGTAGGCCAGGTGCGAGGCCAGGTCGGTATCGGCCAACCGGTGCAGCAGCACCTGCACGTTCACCGAGGCCAGCAGCAGGCCGGCGCGCGCGGTCCAGCTTTCGCGCGCCTGCATGCTGGCGCGGTACTGCGCCACGTCGGCGGCCACTGCGTCGTCGCCTGCCTGGTGCATCGCGTAATACCACTTCCAGTGGAAGCGCCCGGGCACCGGAGCGGTGTCCTTCCACTCGGGGTGGGTGCGGAAGAACTTCTCGAACGTCACCGGTTTCGGGATGTCCCAGCCTTCGTGCACGGCCTGGCGCTGGGCCAGCGCCAGTTCGACGCCTTTCGACACCGGCGCCAGGCGCGTGATCGTGGCATCGAGCACGGTCGGCAGGATCATCGTCAATCCCACCAGGCAGGCCAGCAGGATCGCCGCGCTGCCGGCCGAGGTGCGCGCGCGCGCCGCCACCCAGGCGGCCAGGCCGAACCAGAATGCCAGGTACAGGCTGGCCACCAGGGCCACCATGGCGACAGCGGCGGGGCCGGCCCCGGCCACCAGCGCGCCGAGCGCCACCGGCAGCAGGGCGGCCAGCCACACCAGGCCATAGCGCAGGCCCACGCGGCGGCGCCAGGTGTTGGCGGCGCCGCCCGGGAGCGATGCCAGCAGGCGCAGGCGGCCGGCTTCGCGCTCGCTCGAGACCAGGTCGTGCATCAGCGCGATCACGAACAGCGGCGCCAGGAACACCAGCACGAAGGCGAAGTCGAACCGTCCCGGCATGGCCAGTTCGGGATTGATCGACTCGGATTCGTACAGTTGCGCGTGCAGGCCGAGCAGGCGCACGCGCAGCGCCGACGGTTGCAGGTCGCGCTGGCCGATCGCCAGGAACGCCAGCGGTGCGGGCGGATTGACAGTCAGGTGCGGCAGGTAGTAGCCGACCGAACCGGCTTCGGCGCGGCCGGCCTTGAGCTGCTTGGCGGCGATCGCGGCGTAGTCCCTGGCGTGGCTGGCGGCGCTGCGTTCCAGGGCGGCGCGCTGCTGGTCGACCGCCTGCAGGCCGCTCCACACCGACAGCGCCGACAACAGGGCCAGCAGCGCGATGGCGCCGATGGCCAGGCGCGAGTGCAGCACCTGGCGCAGTTCGAGTCCGAATAACGTCATTGTGCATTCCTTTCAAGTCGTTTCGCGATCAGGCGCCCAAGGCCGGCCAGCACCAGCAGCCAGCCGCCCAGCACGGCGAAGGCCGGCCAGGCGTGGCGCGCGGCCACCTGGGCATACGGCGCGGGCGCGTAGCCGAACGGCGCGCGTTCCTGCCAGTGGTGGCGGTCGATGCGCTCGTCGCCGGCGCCGGTGGGCGAGACCACGTTCGCATGCAGGCCGTTGAGTGACTGGACGAAGGCAAAGCGGTATTTCTCGCCCTCGGCCAAAAAGCGCGCGTGGCTGTCCAGGTGGGTGCCGGCCAGCGCGGTCGACATGCGGCGCAGCGCGATCAGCGGGCTGAAGATGCTGCTGGCGTAGACGATCGCGCTTTCCTGGCGCTGCCTGGCGAAATCGTCCTGCATGAATTCGTCGAACAGCGCGCTGGTGAGGCGTTCGCCTTCCTGCATCAACAGGCCGCCATAATTGACCGGCAGGTCTTCGACCCGCGCCACGCCATATTTTTCCAGCGTGCGCGCACGGAAGGCGTTGAAGTACGGGTCGTTCGGGTCGTGGCTGTCGCCGATCGCGGCCAGGCGGTCGTGGATCGCCACCTCGGTCTCGATGCGGCCGGGACGCTCCACCGCGGCGGCGGCGAAGTCGGGCATCACCCGCGGCAGTAGGATCGCCACCACGATCCAGCCGGCCACCAGCGCCAGCAGCGCGTCGCGCGCGCGCGGCAGCGCGCTCGAGACCAGCACCGCGACGGCAGCCCAGGTCAGGAGATAAAGCGCATAGCCGGCCAGCATCGTCAGCGCCTGCGCGGCGATGTCGGGGTGCAGCACGGCGATCGCCACCAGCGCGATGAAGGCCGGGGCGCCCAGCAGCAGCGCCACGCCGGCATGGGCCGTCAGCTTGCCCAGCAACAGGGTGGCGCCGCGGATGCCCTGCACGATCTGCAGGCGCAGCTGGCCGCGTTCGCGCTCGCGCGCCACGCTGCCGAAGGCCAGGAACACGATCAGCAAGGGCGTGAGCACCTGCAGCACGAAGGCCGGCGTGAGCTGGCCAAAGCGCAGCAGCACCGAGGACTGGCCCGCATCGCTGAAGTTGGCGCTGTTCTGGCGGTGGCCTTCCAGGAACAGCGTGTTGCCGGTGAACGGATCGATGCCGAAGTCGAAGAAGGCGAGGGGACTCAAGGGACGAAACACATAGTGCCCGTAATGCACCACGCGGTGCGGATGACGGTCGGGCTGGTCCTGCCACTGCTGCTCGGCGGTGCTTTGCAGGCGCGCACGCTCGGCGTTCACGGCGCCCAGGCGCTCATGGCTGACCAGGATGGCGGCCAGGGTCAGGGCCAGCATCAGGACGCCGGCCGCCAGCGCCACCTGGTTGCGCAGCATGGCGCGCCATTCGCTCGTCACGATGGCGGGCAGCGCCTGGCGCACGGTCGCGCTCATGCGGCCTCCGTGGCTGCAGCCGGGGCGGTTTCACCTGCGATGTCGTCGCGTGCGCTGCCGCCGTAGCGGCGATACAGGTCGCGCACGTCGTAGCGCTCGGCGCCCTGGGCGGTGAATTCGTGGCCGATGTGGCCGCGCTCCAGAAAGCCGATGCGGTCGGCCACTTCGGCCGCGCCCAACAGGTCGTGGGTGACCATGAAGATCGCGCTGCCGCGTGCGCGCAGCGTTTGCAGCAGGGCATTGAATTCGCTGGTGGCCTGCGGATCGAGGCCGGTGGTGGGTTCGTCCAGCAGCAGCACCGGCACCTGGCGCGCCACCGCCAGCGCGATCGCCACTTTCTGGCGCATGCCTTTCGAGTAGCCGCCCAGGCGGCGCTGCCATGCGTTCTGGTCGAGGCGCACCGCGTTCAGGGCGTCGCTGACCGTGTCGGCGGTCCAGCTGCTGCCGGCCAGGCGCAGGAAGTATTCGAGGTTTTCACGGGCGTCGAGGTGTTCGTACAGGGCGACGTTCTCGGGCACATAGGCCAGCTGGCTGCGCGCGGCGAGGGCGTCGGCGCCGACGTCGATGCCGCACACGCGCACAGCGCCGGCCTGGGGCCGGGCGAATCCCAGGAAGGTGTTCAGCGTGGTCGATTTGCCGGCGCCGTTGCCGCCCAACAGGGCGTAGATTTCGCCGCGCGCGACGCGCAGGGACAGGTCGCGCAGGACCGGCGTGGACTGGTAGGCGACGGTCACGCCGCTGGCCTCCAGGGCGGGAGTGGATGGGGTCATGGTCTTCCTTGGCGGATGAAACGGTGGCGCCGCCGCGCATGCGGGCATGGCGACGCCGGATGCAAGCCATCCCGATGTTTCAGCAGGCTTGCGCGAGCGCGCGCCGGCGCGGCCAGGTGCCGGCGCGGCGTGCGGAGTTCTGGCGTGGGATCAGTGGCGCGGAGGCGCCTGGGGAGAGGGAATCAGGTACTGGCGCAGGACGACCAGGGGCGGTCGTGGCAGGCGCGCGAGCACATAGGCGACGGCAAGGAACACCGCCAGCAGCAACGGCGGTGCGGCCGGCAGGGCGGCGTTGGCGTGGGAAGTGACATGGCAGCTGACGCAATCGGACAGCTGCTCGTCGAGATCATGATGGTGGAAACCGCTGCCGATGAGCTGCAGGGACAGCGTCAGCGCGCACAGGACGAGCAGTATCCGGCGCAGCGAAGCGCGGAACCCGTCGATACGTGTGGCGAAGAAGCGTTGCATGCACATCCTGCTGGCAATGGAAGATGCAGTATAGCCCAGCAATGGACGAACCAACAACCGGCCGTATGGCCGGTGGCGGGGGAGTGGGGCGCAGGGGCGCCCGGGCGATTACTGGAAGGTGACCAGCAGCGCGGTCAGGCCGATGCCGACACCGGCGGCGACACCGATGCGGGTGCGCAGGCGGCGGCCGTTCTCGACGATGTCCTTGGCGATGTGGCGCTTCGGTGCGCGTGGGTTACTGCGGTCGAGGACGGTGGCGGTGTCGATCGAGGAAGTGTTGCGTTCGTTCTGTACGTTGTTCATGGTAGCTCCTGTGGCCGGCTCCGGTGGAGTCGGCGAAAATTGGTGAAGAAAGCGGTGCCGGGCGCCGGCTGCGCTGCGAGGCCTGAGCCCCGGCTGCGCATCATCGGCGTTGCAACGCGGCGTACCGGCAACCGTCCCATGCAGCGATGCGGGCACAGGACTCGGTAAAATCAATTGTTTATTTTACATCTAGGCACCATTCAGACAAGGTGCGCACGATTGCGTGCAATCAGAGTTTATCTGAGGCAATAAACCATCCTATCATGCGTTTACGATCCGAAAACTTTCCGAGTGTAACGAAAGGTTAGAAATGGCCTGAAACTGCAACACGCACCGGGGTGACAGACAACGACACCAGTGGACTACACTATCCCATCGTCTCTTCGCTCAGGATCGCGTACCAGCGAAACCAACCCATCATTTATCCTGTGAATTCCGAGATGACGTCCTGAAGCGATATTCGCAATCATTCAAGGAGAACATCATGCAACAAGAGTATCAATCGTGTATCGAGGCTTGCAACGCCTGCGCTGACGCATGCGATATCTGCTCGACGGCCTGCCTGAGCGAAGACGATGTCAAGATGATGGCGCGTTGTATTGCGCTCGACATGGATTGCGCCCAGATCTGCCGTCTGGCTGCTGCCTTCATGGCCAGGGGCAGCGATTTCGCCGAAGCGCTTTGCCAGCTGTGTGCACAAGTGTGCCAGGCATGCGGTGACGAGTGCGCCAAACATCAGGCACAGCACTGCCAGGATTGCGCCGCCGCCTGCCGGCGCTGCGCCGAAGCGTGCCGCCGGATGGGGGTGACAAGCCTGGATTCACCGAAAGGGACATCCAGTGCCGGGTGATGTCTTCCTGGCGCCGGTGGTTTGACTGGCGAGAGAAAAAGTCGCTGACCATGAGCGCGGGGGTGGCGGCACCTCTTCCGAAGCGACCAGAAAGCGACTAGAAACCGATCAGAAAAGCAAAAAGCCCACGAACCGAAATTCGTGGGCTTCCTGGGAATACTTGGTAGGCCGTGCGGGATTCGAACCTGCGACCAACGGATTAAAAGTCCGCTGCTCTACCAGCTGAGCTAACGACCCGAAGAAGCAAGATTATAGGGCCGGTGGCCGACCCTGTCAATCGCCGCGCCTGCCACGCAGCGAAAAACGGTTTATTTCAGCGACGCCAGGCGATCGCGTGCGGTCTGTGCGGCGCTCGAGTCCGGGTACTTCGACACCAGTTGCTGGAGCGACTTCTTGGCGTTCTTGTTGTCCTTGAGCAGGGCGTAGCTGCTGGCGATATTCAGCATCGCGTCCGGCACCTTGGCGCTGCTGGCGTAGGTGGTGGTCACGACCTGCTGGGCCGCGATGGCCTTCTTGTAGTCGCCCAGTGCGTAGAAGGTGTTGCCCAGCCAGTACTGCGCGTTCGAGGCGTACGGCGATTCCGGGTAGCGCTTGACGAAGTCCTGCAGCGCGCTCGAGGCACCCTTGTAGTCGCCCGACTGGAACATCGCGGTGGCGGCTTCATACGCGGTCTTTTCGGTCGGGAGCACTTCGGCGGCCTGGCCGTCGATCACTTCCTGCTGCGGCTCGACCCTTTTCAGGCGGGCGTCGAGGTCGGCGTACAGCTGCTTCTGGCTCTCGCGCGCCTTGGCGATCTCGTTGGCCAGCACTTCGACCTGGCCGCGCAGCTGCGCCAGTTCGCGCATGGTCTGTTCGCGTTCGTTGAGCATCTCGATCGTGACCGTCTTGTCCGCCTTGGCGTCGATGCGCGCGGTCAGGTCGCGCGTGATGTTGTCGACCTTGGTGCGCAGTTCCAGGATGGCCTTGCGCGCTTCGTCGTCGTCGAATGGGCCGGCGGCCGCCTGCAGCGGCAACCAGGCGGCCAGGACGAAGCAGGCGAGGCGGGTCGGGGACAGCTTGATCATAAGCGTTGCTCTTTCTAAAACCGGTTGCTGAGAAAAAACGGGGCGGGTAGCAGTCTGCACTGCGTCCCGCCCCATGTCAAATCGGCCGATTCAGGCCGAATCGATTATTGGTACACGATGTCTGCGCGGCGGTTTTCAGCCCAGGCTTCTTCGTTGCTGCCGGTTGCTTTCGGCTTTTCTTCGCCCAGCGACACGGCTTCGATCTGGCCTTCCGACACGCCCAGCGACGCCATCGAACGACGCACGGCTTCGGCACGCTTCTGGCCCAGGGCCAGGTTGTACTCGGTGCCGCCGCGTTCATCGGTATTGCCCTGGATCAGGACTTTACGCGAGGTGTTCTTGGTCAGGTAGCCCGAGTGGTTCTGCACCACTGGCTGGCCGTCGGCGCGCACCACGAAGCTGTCGTAGTCGAAGTAGACGCTACGGTTGGCCAGGACGCCTTTTGGATCGTTCAGTGGATCGACAGTGCCGGTCTCGACTGGACGGATGTCACGGCTGTCGGCGACTGGTGCGGCCGCTTCTGGCGACTTCTCGACGACTGGGGTGTCTTCCAGTTTGGTTGGCGACGAGCATGCAGCCAGCAGGGTGGCGGCGGAAGCGATGAAAGCGAGACTCTTGAAGTTGCGCATGGTTTTTCTCCTGTTATGGTTGAGGTTTTTACTTCGTTACTTCATGAAAGGACCCCAGCTGGGCTCCCGAATGTTTCCCGCTTTCGTGCTCAAGCGTTGCTTGACCCGTCCATCCACTGACACCACGGCAAGCGAGGTACGCCCGCCGCCCTTGGTTGCATACATGATGTACTTGCCGTTAGGCGAAAAACTCGGTTCGGTGGCCCCATCGGCCAGGCGAAGTTCCCGGCCGCTGGCCAGGTCCATCGCATACAAGGAGAAAGCACCGCCGCGCTGCGAGATCCAGGCAAGGGTCTTGCCATCGGACGACACGCGTGGGCTGATATTGTAGTTGCCGTTGAACGTCACGCGGGTCGCGTTGCCGCCCGCTGCGCTCATCTTGTACACCTGCGGACCGCCGCTGCGGTCGCTGGTGAAATAAATCGTCTGGCCGTCGGCCGAGAATTGCGGCTCGGTGTCGATGGCCGGGTTGTTGGTCAGGCGGCGATGGCCGCTGCCGCTCGAATTGACCGAATAGATCTCGGTATTGCCATCCTGCGACAGCGCCACGGCCAGGGTCGAGCCGTCCGGCGACCACGACGGCGCCGAGTTGTTGCCCTTCTGGTTCGAGATCACGTTGCGGCGGCCGGTCATCAGGTCTTGCAGGTAGACCACCGGCTTGCGGTTTTCCATCGAGACATAGGCGACCTTCATGCCGTCCGGCGACCAGGCCGGCGAGATGATCGGTTCCTTGCCTTGCGTGGCGATTATTTCGTTTTCGCCGTCGGCGTCGGCCACGGCCAGCGCGAAGCGGCTGGCAGCGCGGTCTTCCTTCACGTAGGCGATGCGGGTCGAGAAGATGCCCGGCACGCCGGTCAGCTTTTCATACACGTCGTCGGCGATGCGGTGCGCCTGCAGGCGGGTGTAGCGGGGCTGTACTTCGCCGCCCAGCTGCGAGATCTCGCCGCCCTTGATGGTGTCGAGCAATTTGTAGCGGATGGCGAAACGGCCGTCCGGCTGGCGTGCCACGCTGCCGACCACCAGCGCGTTGGCGCCGCTGGCCTTGAAGGCGGCCAGGTTGACCTGACCGGCGTCGCGTTCGCTGATCACCTGGCCGGCGTCGATGACCTTGAACACGCCGCTGCGCTCGAGGTCGGCGCGGATGACGGCCGAGACCTTGTCCGGGGCCACGGATTCGTCGGCAAAGGCCGCGATCGCCACCGGGATCTGGTTGCTGCCGACACCGGCGATTTCAATTTGCAGCTGGGCGTTCGCTGCCGTTCCCATCGCAATGGAAACGCTGAACAGCAGGAAATGGAGGTTCTTTTTCATAGTCTGTCTAATCAACTCACAAAAACCGAATCAATCGTAATCCTTCATCGAGAAATTCACGTCGAGCGTTCGTTCCACGGTGCCGTCCTTTTTCTTGGGCAGTGGCGATGCTTTCTTGATACCATTTTCCACTGCTCTGTCAAATTCCGGCACACCGCTGCTTTTTACCAGGCGAACCGACATGATTTCACCGGTTGGCAGCTGTTCGACCCGGAACGTGGCGCGCGGGTTGCCTGGCGCGTCGGTATTGCCCGGATAGGCGGTCGCGCTCTTGATCGCGGCCGTGATCGCGGCGATATACCCGCCGTCCGAGCGCGGGCCGGTCGACTTCGCCGCGGTACCGGTGGTGCCGATGGCGCCGGTCATGCGTTTCAGTTCTTCGTTGCGCAATTTCTCCAGTCGGGCGGCGTCGGCCTTCGCTTCGGCAGCGGCTTTCTTTTTCTTCTCAGCAGCGGCAGCGTCGGCCTTTTTCTTGTCCTCGGCTTCCTTCTTCTTGCGTTCGGCCTCGTCCTGTTTCTTTTTCTCGGCTTCTTCCTGCTTCTTTTTCTCTGCTTCGTCGCGCTTTTTCTGTTCGGCCTCGTCGCGTTTCTTCTGCTCGGCTTCCTTGCGTTTCTTTTCTTCGGCGGCAGCCTTCTTCGCTTCTTCGGCCTTGCGTTCCTTCTCTTTCTGCAGCGCGATTTCCGGATCCGGCGTCGGCGCCGGCTGCTCCACCGGCGGTGGCGGGGCAGGGGGCGGCGCCGGTGCGGGTTCGGGCTCCGGCGTCGGTTCCGGCTCGGGCGCCGGTTCCGGCGGCAGCTCGGGCGCGGCGGCGGTCTCGATCGCCATGTCCCACACCTCGGCCTCGACCGACACCGGATTGGTCTTTTGCCAGCTGATGCCGAACCACAGGAAGGCCAGCAGCACGGCGTGCACGATCACCGCCAGCAGGAACGATGGCAGGCGGCTCGGTTCTGGCGGCAGGCGGTAATGCGTGCCGGCGTCGTCTGGCTTCATTGCGGACATCTCGTCGGAATCGGGTCGTCGGTCATCACTGGGTGGCCAGGCCGACCCGGTTGATACCCATCTTCTTGGCTTCCGAAATCAGCTGGATGACGTCGTCGTACTTGCTTTCGCGGTCGCCGGCGATCAGCACCGGGTAATCGGGGTTCTCGTCGTGCAGGGCGCGCAGGCGCTGCAGCAGGGCGGAGCGGTCGGCCACGTCTTCCTGGGCGACCTTGACCTTGCCCTGCACGCCGATCGACAGGCGGTTCTCGGGCTGGATCGAAATCTGGATATAGGTGTCCGGCGGCAGCGCCGATTTCTCGGCGCGCGGCAGGTTGACCACGCTCGGCGCTTCGTTGGCCGGCACCGCCATGAAGATAATGAGCAGCACCAGCATCACGTCGATGTATGGCACGACGTTGATCTCGGCCTTGAATTTGCGGCGGCGGCCACCGCGCATGCTGCTGGAAAAAGCCATCCCGACGTCTCCCTTCGATCAGCGCGACTGGCGCTGGAGGATGTTCGAGAATTCCTCGACGAAGCTCTCGAAGCGGTTGGCCAGGCGGTCGATGTCGTGGGTGAAGCGGTTGTAGGCCACCACCGCCGGGATCGCGGCAAACAGGCCGATCGCGGTCGCGATCAGCGCTTCGGCAATGCCGGGAGCGACGATCGCCAGCGTGGCCTGCTCGACGCTGGCCAGGCCGCGGAACGCATTCATGATGCCCCACACGGTGCCCAGCAGGCCGATATAGGGCGACACCGAGCCGACCGAGGCCAGGAAGTTCAGGTGCGACTCAAGGCCGTCGAGTTCGCGCTGGAACGAGGCGCGCATGGCGCGGCGGGCGCCGTCCAGCACCGAGTTCATGTCCAGCACTTCGCGCGAAGCCTGCTTGCCCTTGATGAATTCGCCCATGCCGGATTCGAAGATGCGGGCCAGCGGGCCGCTCTGGTCGCGCTGGCTGCTGGCGCTCTGGTGCAGGGTATGCAGGTTGCCGCCGGCCCAGAAGTTGCGCTCGAACTGTTCGGTCTGCGCGCGGGCGGCGCGGATTGCGAATACCTTGCGGAAAATATAGGTCCAGCTGACGACCGACAGCAGCAGCAGCAAGAGCATGATCAGCTGCACCAGCACGTGTGCATTGCTGATCAGGGCAATAAACGAAAGGTCTTGGGTCGCGGTCATCGGTTTTATCAATCAGGTATGAATTCAGGCGGCACGCATTTTAGCAGCCACGTGATCGGGCAGGGGACGCGGACGCATGGTGGTGGTATCGACGCAACCCACCTTGACGCTGGCGGTCGTGAGCAGCACATCGCCGCGCCATGCTTCCTGGATGAATTGCACCGACGCACGACCCAGTTTTTCGACAGTCGTCCGGATGGACAGTTCATCGTCGAGGCGTGCGGCGCCGTGGTAATCGAGGGTGACGTTCTTGACGACGAAGGCGGTGCCGTCGGTGTCGAGCAGGGCCTGTTGTTGCACACCGAGGGCGCGCAGCCATTCGGTGCGGGCGCGTTCGAAGAACTTCAGGTAATTGGCATAGAAAACAATGCCGCCGGCGTCGGTATCCTCGTAATACACACGTACTGGCCAGTTGAACACTGAAGGCATCTGCACTGCCGCTTGATGATGAAAATGGGAAATATTTTACGCGAGTTTCACTTCTGATATGTACGTTAGCGTACCTTATGAGAAGAAATATTCTCGCATACGTGCACGGTTGAGTGCTGTCGGGCAGTAGTAGACTTGAACCGTGGTTAAAAGACCAATCACTGTAACACTTTATAACAAATGATTGACGATTGTCATTGTGGGGGCGTCAGTAGGGTTGGCGGTTACGCCGCCGACGCGTTCAGTCGCGGCTTGAAGGGCCCGTGCGGCTGTGCGAGTGCTGGTTGAACGCGTTGGCGGGAGACCCGCCAACCCTACGCCGCCGACGCGTTCAGTCGCGGCTTGAATGACCCGGGCGGCTGTGCGAGTGCTGGTTGGACGCGTTGGCGGGAGACCCGCCAACCCCACGGTGTTCTGCCGATCCGGACAGGTCAGATGGCGCCGGATTGGTAACGCCGGTCCGATCAGGTCATGCGCCGCCAGTGCGCTTGACCGAAAATGCCGAGAATCCCTGGCAGGTCGGCATCAACTCGATATTGTTGACGTTGATGTGCGGCGGCAGGGTAGCGATCCAGTAGGCGGTGTCGGCGATGTCCCTGGCGGTCAGCGGGGTGGTGTTTTCGTAGACCTTCGCCGCGGCGGCATCGTCGCCCTTGAAGCGCACGTTCGAGAATTCGGTGCCCCCGCACAGGCCGGGAGCGATATTGGTGGCGCGCACACCGGTGCCGGCCAGGTCGGCGCGCAGGTTCAGCGTGAACTGTTCGACGAAGGCCTTGGTGGCACCATACACATTACCGCCCGGGTAAGGATAGTGGCCGGCCACCGAGCCGATATTGATCACCAGGCCGGCGCCGCGCGCCACCATGGCCGGCAGCACTGCGTGGGTCATCGTGACCAGGCCCTGGCAATTGGTGGCGATCATGGTGTGCCAGTCGGCGAGCGGCACTTCGTGGGCCGGGGCGGTGTTCAGCGCCAGGCCGGCGTTATTCACCAGCACGTCGATTTGTTTCCAGCCATCTGGCAGGCCGGCCAGGGCGGCGTCGATCGAGGCGCCGCTGGTGACGTCCAGCGTGACCGCCAGGGCCTGGTCGCCCAGTTCGCGCGCCAGCGCGTCGATGCGCTCGCTGCGGCGGGCAGCCAGCACCACGCGGTGGCCGTGGGAAACGAAGGTGCGCGCCATTTCGGCGCCGAAGCCGGCCGATGCGCCGGTGATGAAGACGATCATGATGAGTCCTTGGTGGCGGGAAGGAGGGCAATCCGAGGGATTGCTGAACCGTAAAATTGTAGCCGAAACATTCACGGTCCCGCTGGCGCTCCCCGATTTGGCGCAGGCTTGCCGTCCCGACAGCAGTTTCCTTGCCCTACGAAGGGGAGTTCAGTACAATTTGGCGTTCTTAACGTCTCATGTAACTGGCGAAACACCGCGTGCGCGCGCCGATCGACGGCGCCCCGCGGCAAAGGTGGGCACCCACCGGGGAACCTGAGACGCCTTACGCCGTTCGCCTGGGCAGCCATCAACCGGTACGCGTTCGATCGCGGCTGCCCGCGCCATCCTGGCTCCCGCACCGCTTCCCTAGCGCCTTCCGTTGCCTGGATCACTATCGATTGGAGTTTTTCATGTTTGCCAAAGACCATACGCTCGCCAATGTCGACCCGGACCTGTGGGATGCCATCCAGAAGGAAAACGCTCGCCAGCAAGACCACATCGAGCTGATCGCGTCCGAAAACTACACCTCGCCGGCCGTGATGGAAGCGCAAGGCTCGCAGCTGACCAACAAGTATGCCGAAGGCTATCCGGGCAAGCGCTACTACGGCGGCTGCGAATTCGTCGACATCGCCGAGCAGCTGGCGATCGACCGCCTGAAGCAGTTGTTCGGCGCCGAAGCCGCCAACGTCCAGCCGAACTCGGGCTCGCAGGCCAACCAGGGCGTGTTCTTCGCCATGCTCAAACCCGGCGACACCATCATGGGCATGTCGCTGGCCGAAGGCGGCCACCTGACCCACGGCATGGCGCTGAACATGTCCGGCAAATGGTTCAATGTGGTCTCGTACGGCCTGACCGCCGAAGAAGACATCGACTACGACGCGCTCGAGAAGCAGGCCCACGAACACAAGCCGAAGATGATCATCGCCGGCGCCTCGGCGTTCGCGCTGCGCATCGATTTCGAACGCATCGCCAAGGTTGCGCGCGACGTCGGCGCCTACTTCATGGTCGACATGGCCCACTACGCCGGCCTGATCGCCGCGGGCGAATACCCGAACCCGGTGCCGCACGCCGACTTCGTCACCTCGACCACCCACAAATCGCTGCGCGGCCCGCGCGGCGGCATCATCCTGATGAAGGCCGAGCACGAAAAGGCCATCAACTCGGCGATCTTCCCGGGCATCCAGGGCGGCCCGCTGATGCACGTCATCGCCGGCAAGGCGGTCGCGTTCAAGGAAGCGCTGTCGCCGGAATTCAAGACCTACCAGCAGCAGGTCGTGAAGAACGCCAAGGCACTGGCCGAAACCCTGATCGCGCGCGGTCTGCGCATCGTGTCGGGCCGTACCGAATCGCACGTGATGCTGGTCGATTTGCGCGCCAAGAACCTGACCGGCAAGGAAGCCGAAGCGATCCTGGGTCAGGCTCACATGACCTGCAACAAGAACGGCATCCCGAACGACCCGCAGAAGCCGTTCGTGACCTCGGGCATCCGCCTGGGCAGCCCGGCCTTCACCACCCGCGGCTTCAAGGAAGAAGACGCGGTCACGGTCGGCAACCTGATCGCCGACGTGCTGGACAACCCGCACGACGCCGCGACCATCGAGCGCGTGAAAGGCGAAGTCAAGAAGCTGACCGACAAATATCCGGTCTACGCTGCCTGATCGTGTCCCCCGGGCCGGCGCACCGCGCCGGTCCGCCAATGCCTTACCACCGTAGTGAATGCAGCCCCGGCGCCATGAAATGTCCCTTCTGCCAGCATGAAGACACCCAGGTCCTCGATACCCGCGTATCCGAGGAGGGGGATGCCATCCGGCGCCGGCGCCGCTGCGGCAAGTGCGACAAGCGGTTTACCACCTACGAACGGATCGAACTGTCGATGCCGGTCATCGTCAAGAAGAACGGCAGCCGCACCGATTTCGCCTCGAGCAAGCTGCGCGGCAGCCTGATGCTCGCGCTGAGGAAGCGCCCGGTATCGGCCGAGGCGGTCGACCGCGCGGTGGCGTCGATCGAAGAGAAGCTGCTCACCAGCGGCCGGCGCGAAGTCGACACCGGCTATGTCGGCGAACTGGTGATGCAGGAGCTCAAGCGCCTCGACACGATCGCCTATATCCGTTTCGCTTCCGTCTACAAGAACTTCGACGACCTGGATTCCTTCCAGCGGGCGCTGTCCGAGTTCGAACATCCTCCCAAGCCGGACAACGCCTAGCGTTTCCAGGTTCCCGGAAAGGCCCCGCGCACGCTTGCGGCGGCTCACGGGCGCGCGATACCTGCCTGATAACTTGATTGCTCCAGGACCGGCTGCCGCGCATGCGGCGGACCGGGTTGCTATCGCTTTGCTACCGCTTAGCTATCGCTTAGCTATCGTATTGCCACCGCATTGCCAGCGCAGTGCGATCGGCTCGTCGGGAGGTTCACGTGCGCGTGTCGATGTCTACCGGGTTCACGCTGATCGAAGTCCTGGTTGCGCTGTTCGTGCTTGCCCTGGGCGTGCTCGGGGCCAGCGCGGCGCAACTGACCGCCCAGCGCACGCGCCAGCACGCCGCGCTGGCATCCGAGGCGGCGTTGCTGGCCGGCGCGCTGGCGGCGCGCATGCAGGCCAACCTGCCGGTGGCGGCGCTGCCCGATGCCGCCAACCCCTACCTCGGGTTCGATTACGACGCCGCCGAAGGCGCGCCCGCGGGCGGCGCGGCCTGCTTCGGGGACGGTATCTGCGATCCGCTGGCGCTGGCGCAGTTCGACCTGCACGAGACGCGGCGGGCCGTGCACGACCGGTTTCCGGGCGGGCGCATCGCGGTGTGTCGCGACGAGGCGCCGTGGGACGACGCATTGGGGCGTTACCGCTGGGCGTGCACGGACGCGGCCGGGGCGCCGGCGCTCGTCAAGATCGGCTGGCATGGCGCTGGCGATGGGCCCGCGCATGTGCTGATGGTGGCGCAATGAGCGCGACGTGCACAGTGCGCACCCAGCGCGCCCCGTGCCCACCGCGCCCCTCGCTCACCCCGCGCCCACCGCGCCCACCGCACCGATCGCGCCCACTGCGCGGATGGCCGGCACGGCGCACGCGCCAGGCCGGCCTCACGATCGCCGAACTGCTGGTGGCGATGGCGCTCGGGCTGGGCGTATTGCTGGGGGCGGGCACGCTGCTGGTGACCAGTACGCGCGCGCATGCGGCGCTCGTGGAAGCGGCCGAGATGGATGACAGCGGCCGCTACGCCGTCGATGCGCTGGCGCGCGCGGTGCGGCTGGCCTCGTACATCGACTGGGAGCGCGCGCCGCTGCAGGACCCGGCCGCGCCGGCCCGCATCGTGGGTCTGGACACGCGCTCGCTGACGCGTACCGGCGCCGGCATCACCGCGCTTGCGCCCGATGTGGCCAATGGCAGCGACGTGCTGGCAGTGCGCTTCAGGGGTAGCGGGGCGCCGCCGAACGGGGACGGCGCCACGCTGGACTGCGCCGGTTTTCCGGTACACCGTGAGGAAGAGGGCTGGAGCATCTTCTACGTCGGGCGCAACGCCCAGGGCGAGAACGAATTGCGCTGCAAGTACCGGGGTGCGAGCAACTGGTCGTCCGATGCCGTCGCGGGCAAGGTCGACAGTTTCCAGGTCCTGTATGGCCTCGACCTCGATGCCGACGGCGCGCCGGAGCGCTACGTCAATGCCGGCATGGTGACGGCGCTCGATGCGGCGCTGGTGCCGGCGGGCGCGACGCCCGAGGAGCGTAGCGCGGATCTCGAGCGGCGCACCCACTGGAAGCGGGTGGCGGCGGTGCGGGTCGCGTTGCTGCTGTACGGGGGGCACCTGGACGCGGGCCTGGGCGCCGGCATCGTGCACGATTTGTTCGGCGCCGATTATGGCGCCCGGTTTGCCGCGTTCGATGCGGGCGTGCGCCTGTCCGAATCGGTGCTGGCCGGGCGCGCGGGCGCATACCGCGTGCGCAAGGTGGTCAGCACGACGGTTGCGGTGCCGGTGGCGCCGCTTGCCACAGAGTAGACCCGGCATGGTTGCCCACCGAACGATGCGAATCCGGCGGCGCGAAGGCGGCATCGCTTTGCTGAGCGCGCTGGTGCTGATGGTGGCGGTGTTGATGATCGGCATCGCATCCACCCGCGCCGCGATCCAGAGCGCACGCGCCGCCGGGCACGAGCGCGACCGGGTGCTGGCCGTGCAGATGGCGCATGCCGGCCTGCGCGACGCCGAGCGCGATATCGAAGGCGGGGCGGCGCCGGGCTCGGCGCGGGCGGCGGCGTTCGCAAGCGCCAGCCCGGCCGCCTTCGCCGCCGACTGCCGGGGCGGCGCACCGTACGACGGCATGTGCACACAGCAGGCCGGCGCCGACGGCGTCAACACGGTACTGGCCGAGGACGACGGCCCGGCGGTACTGTTCGGCCGGTTTACCGGCAGCCGCCTGGCCGAAGGCGGCGGCTTGCCGCAGCAGGCGCCGCGCTACCTGATCGAGCTGCTGGCACCGGTCGACACCGACCTGCTGTACCGCATCACGGCGCGCGGCGCCGGCGCCCTGCCGGGCACCCACGCCGCGCTGCAGGGGTATTACCGCAAGCCGGCCGATGGCAGTCCCGGGCGCCGGGTCGGCTGGCGCGAACTGGGCAACTGGAGCGCGTCGTATCTGTCGCAGGATGAGTCATGAGGAGGGCGGGACGATGACAGCACGAGCAGGGACGCGTTGGCGAGGCGGGTTTACCCTGATCGAACTACTGGCCGTGCTGGCGATCGCCGGCATCCTGGCGGCGTTCGCCTATCCCTCGTACACGCGGCACATCGTCAAGATGCGCCGTGTCGAAGCGCAGATGGCGCTGCTCGAAGCGATGGGCCGGCAGGAACAGTACCGCGCGCTGCACCATGCCTACGTGGCGTTCTCGCAGGACGCCGTGGACCCGGCGGCCGGCAATTTCGCCTGGTGGCTCGGCAGCAGCCCCGCGTCCAGCGCCTACGAGCTCGACGGTTACGCCTGTCCAGAGCGCGACGTCGCCCAGTGCGTCGAACTGCGCGCACGGCCCGGCACCGCCAGTGTCGACACCCGCTTCGCCGACCGCGACTGCGGCACGCTCACGCTCGACAGTACCGGGGTCCAGGGCGCGAGCGGCCCCGCCGAAGGATGCTGGCGATGATGCCGCCGCGCACCGGGCGGGACCGTCGGATGGGGCGTGGGCACCGTAGCGCCGGCCTGTCGCTGACCGAGCTGATCGTCGTGATGGGCATCGTCGCCATGAGCGCCGCCGTGGCGGCGCCCAACCTGCACGAATTGCTGCGCGGCCAGCAGCTGCGCACGGCTGCCGGCGACCTCTATGGCGCGATCCAGCTGGCCCGCTCGCAGGCAATCGCCCGCAACGCGCAGGTGAAACTGGCGCCCAACGACGCATCCGGCCTGGACTGGTCGCGCGGCTGGACCGTGTTCGTCGACCGCGACGACGACCGCCAGCCCGGCGAGGGCGACGAGATCCTCGCCGTGCGCCAGGCGCTGCCACCCGGCATGGCGATCGACTATTCCTTCACCAGCCCTGCAGCCCCGCAGTACATCGCCTACAATGGCGCGGGACGCAGCTGCAGCGACGCCAACGGCGCAGCCTCGCGGCTCGGCACGCTGTCGCTGTTCCACGGCGACGGGGTGCGCCGTATTAAAATCAATATGCTCGGCCGCCCGCGCCTGTGCAATCCGGCGCGCGACAGCGGCTGCGAGGGCGCCGGCGCACCGATCTGACGGCGCCGCGATGGCAACGAGACAAAGCAAGGACGACGTGACCGACAGCGCACACTACAGCAAACTGATCCTCGACGATGCCGACGGCATGGCGCTGGCGCTCGACTGGGCGGCGCGCGGCATGTACATCACCGCGCCCAATCCCCGCATCGGCTGCGTGCTGGTCAAGGACGGCATCGTGATCGGCGCCGGCCACACGCAACCGGCCGGCCAGGCCCACGCCGAAATCCAGGCGCTGCGCGACGCCGCCGCACGCGGTATCGATGTGCGCGGCGCCACCGCCTACGTCACGCTCGAACCGTGCAGCCACCACGGCCGCACGCCGCCGTGTTCGGATGCGCTGGTAGCGGCCGGCCTGGGGCGCGTGGTGGCGGCCATGGTCGACCCGAATCCGCTGGTGGCCGGGCGCGGCCTGGCCCGACTCGAAGCGGCCGGCATCGCGGTCAGGGCCGGCGTGCTGGCCGAAGCGGCCCAGGAACTGAACATCGGCTTCTTCTCGCGCATGGTGCGCGGCCTGCCGTGGGTGCGCCTGAAAGTGGCCGCCAGCCTGGACGGCGCCACCGCGCTGGCGGGCGGCGAAAGCCAGTGGATCACCGGTCCCGAGGCGCGCGCCGACGGCCACGCCTGGCGCGCCCGCGCCAGCGCGATCCTGACCGGTATCGGCACGGTGAAGGCGGACGATCCACTGTTGACCGTGCGCGGCGTCGACACGCCCCTGCAACCTCGGCGCGTGATCGTCGACAGCCGGCTCGAGATCGACCTGTCCGCCCGCATCCTGCAGGGCGCGCCGTGCTGGATCGTGGTCGCCGTCGACGTCCTCGACGGCAACGGCACAGACGATGCCGACCATCACTCGCTGCGCGCCAAGGCCGCCGCCCTGCGCACCGCCGGCCATGAGCTCCTGCACCTGCCGAACGCGTCCGGCAAGGTCGATCTGCCGGCCCTGATGCGCGAGCTGGGCCGGCGTGAGATCAATGAACTGCACGTCGAGGCCGGATCGAAACTGAATGCGTCGATGGTGCGCGAAGGCTGCGTCGACGAATTGCTGGTCTACCTGGCTCCAAGCCTGATTGGGCCGGGGCAGGGCATGTTCGACTTGCCCGACCTGGACCGGCTGGCCGACCAGCGCCGCCTGCGCTTTCACGACATCAAGCAAGTCGGCGCCGACCTGCGCATCCTGGCCCGGTTTGTCGAACCCGCGCCGCTAGCGGACAACATCACGCATACGGGCGCCTGAGCGCCGCCAACACCACCAACAAGGAAGTCAACGACATGTTTACTGGAATCGTCGCCGCTGTCGGCAATATCACTTCGGTCACGCCACTGGCGGGCGGCCTGGACGCCGGCGTGCGCCTGGCCGTCGATGCGGGCCCACTGCCGCTGGCCGATGTGGCCCTGGGCGACTCGATCGCCATCAATGGCGCCTGCATGACCGTGGTCGAAAAAACTGCGAACACCTTCACCGTTGACGTCTCGCGCGAGAGCCTGAGCAAGACCGTGGGACTGGAAGCCGTGGGCGAAGTCAACCTGGAAAAAGCATTGACGCTGGCCGAGCGTCTGGGTGGTCACCTGGTGTCGGGGCACGTCGACGGCCTGGGCATGGTGCATCGCTTCGCCCCGGTCGGCGAATCGTTCGAGCTGGTGGTCGATGCGCCGCATGAACTGTCAAAGTTCCTAGCGTATAAAGGTTCGGTGGTGGTGAACGGCGTATCGCTGACCGTGAACCGGGTCGACGACCTTGAAGTCGACGGCGCGAAGGCCTGCCGTTTCTCGATCAACCTGATCCCGCACACGATCGAGGTGACGACCCTAAAGCACCTGGCGGCGGGTTCGCGCGTGAATCTCGAGATCGACTTGATCGCGCGCTATGTCGAGCGCATGTTGTCGGCAAGCGCGCGCGCAGCAAACTGATGCGCCGATTTTGCCGGTGCGTGCGGCCTGGCCGTCGCTATTCGCCGTCTGCCGGATAGGCGGGACGCGCGACCGGCAGGATCCCGCTGTCTGTCTGATAAATCACCGGATGCCCATGCGCAAGATGTTCTACCGCATCGACAGGTGCATGGACATGTGAAGAAATGCGTGCAAGTAGTGCCCACGCGCCGTCGGTCGTCGTCGTCAGGCCAAGCTGGACGACGCCCTCTGGCGCTGGCGTATCGGCAGCCCGTTCAAGGTCTGCCGGCGGCGTCGTGTCTTGCGGCATGCCCGGGATATGAAATTCTGCTGTACTCATGATTTGTCTCCCCGCCGGACGCTCGCCAATGCAGCTGATCCAGTCCGGCGCTGTCCAGTCTATACCGGTTGCACCTGGAACTGTTGGCACACGCCACCGAAATCGCAAGCCGTCGTGGTGCGACCGTCTCCGGCAAACAGCAACGCCACCGGTCGTCCGGTCGATTCCTCGAGGATGACCGATCCCGAATCCCCCGGCGCGCTGAAAGCCTGCCCATCCAGGCCGACAATCGAGATCGTATCGTTGAAGGTGGCGATCAGCGGTGCGGTGTGCGTGCCGTAATTGACTTGCACCCCGTTGACCCGGGTCGCCGTGACGATGCCGTGCCTTACTCCGGTGGTGCGCCCTGATTTGACCACGCGCATGCCCGGTACGGCTGCCAGCACTTGCGGCGTGTATTTGTCGATCCCGAGAATCTCACCGGTGCGGACCTGGCCGGGATCGCTCACCAGGGCAATCGCCGCGTCGAAGCGGTTGACCGGCGTGCTCGATGGATGCATGGAAAACTGGAGCGGAATGAAATTGCTCAGTGCGGCGAATACGTCCTCCGGATCGATGGGCGCCGTTTCGGCGCCGGGCTGGGCGATGTGGGTGCCGATCGGCAGGGCATTCGTATCGGCCAGTACGTGATTATTACTCAATGCATAGAGTTGCCGGATGCCGGGGCCGGAACGTGCGACGAACAGGCCCAATGTGCCCACAAAGGATTCGTTCAGGGGTGCGATCGAAATACCGCCGACCAGTGGGCGCTGGCGTGTTCGATTCGGCAGCGCCGCCACATCCTGCTCGGTGTGCAGCGCCAGTTGGACCGGCAACGGTTCGACATCGACATCGATGCCGTCAAATACCGTAGCCAGATCGCCGTCGCCGCCTGGGGCGAGTTTGTCGAAGACATACACCTTGATGACGAACTCGTCCGGAATTGGCACGCCATCCCGTACCCGGATGCCGGCCCCGGTCGCGTGCACATTGGTGTTGGGCGTGCTGAACGCCGACAGGCCGCCACGTGCGCGCGCCGAGAACGCGTGCACGCCCGGACTGGCCCGTTCGTTGATGTCATGTTGTACCTTCGCGTCGAGATCGTTGCGGAATTCTCTCAGTACCGCCAGCACGTCGCCATAGCTCGCCATGATAAGCCTTTCGTAAGACTGCGTTGACCAACCGGGAACGTCCCCTGTAAGACAACCATACGAGACATAAGTTCCTGAGTCCGTAACAACGTGCGCATGTTGCGGGCCCGGTAATGACCGGCGTCCAGCTTCAGCTACCCGGCTTCACCGGCTCTCCGGCGCCAGCCGCATTCCCCACCGTCGCCACGTTCGCCGCGGCTTGCTCCTCCGGATTGAGCACCACCTGCACATAGTTCTTCGTATCGAAGTAACGCCGCGCCGCCGCCTTGACATCATCAAGCGTCAACGCCTGCACCTGGCGCTCGACATCGAGGATGGCCTTCGGATCGGTCCCTTCGGTCAGGCTCGACTGCAGATTAGCGACCCAGTAGCCATTTTCACGCAGCGAGCGCCGGTGATTCTGGATCCAGTTGCTTTTTACCTTGTCCAGCTCGCCCGCATCCGGTCCTTTGTCCTGCAGGCGCGCGATCTCGGCAAAGGTCGCCTCAATGACCTTGTCGACGTTTTCCGGCCCGGTCGGCAGATTGATGCCGATCGCATAGTTCCCGTAAGGGATCTTGGACAGGGCGCCGCTAGCGCCGCCGCCATAGATCATCGCCATCTTTTCACGCAGCACTTCGATGATGCGCAGGTTGGTCACCTCGATCAGTGCCGCCAGGCGCAACTGCTCGGCTTCCGAGAACGGCGCCGCCCCAGTAAAGTTGAGCGCGATCGTGCTCTTCGGCTCGCTGCCGCTGCGCACTTCGCGCTTGATCACGCCCGTGGCCGGACGCAGGCCGACATCGCGAAACGCCACCGGGATCTGCGGCGTCGGCAGGCTGCCGAGATACGTCGCCAGCAGCGGCCGGATCGCCTTCTCGTCGAAGCTGCCGGCCAGGATGAAGGTCAGGTCCTTGGCGCTCGAGAAGCGCTGGCGGAAGATGTCGATGCTGCGGTCCAGGTCGATGGTCGCGTATTCCTCGGCGTCCA
>Ga0265797_10004102_pt1 | contig 22592 bp, 25 predicted proteins | sample P2T30metagenome_FD_192433 | JGI IMG/M metagenome (GOLD analysis project Ga0265797, IMG submission 192433) | Plant litter microbial communities from East Loma Ridge, Irvine, California - P2 T30 | ecosystem: Environmental > Terrestrial > Plant litter > Unclassified | place: USA: California... | reverse complement strand
CGATGCGATGATATCTGGAGTAATCAGATTGATTGATGAAGTTTGCTTAATTTACAAACATAATATCACCAACAAATTGAGCTGCCTGTGCCAGTCAGCCGCCAAGTATCAACCATCCATCAAGACAGTGCGTTTGGAACGACAGCCGGGGATTGAGAAGATTTCTCCAAAAGTGGGGAAATACCTTCGGTCTAGATTTCGACACTCCTCAGTACACTTACCCAGAATTACAGTGGAGACGGCTAGAATGTCTACCGCACACAGTCTATCTTGGAGATCCGGACCTGATCTTTTGACTAACAATACTAGCTGACAACTTTTTCACTTACTTCCAACCAGACTCTGAATAAGTCCCCATACAGTCAATAGAGTTGCGTGGAGGACGACTGGGTTACGTGCAGCAGTTACACTCATACTACGATCTAATACTGACAGGAACTGACTGGCAGCAAGTTTCATTGTTGCAGTCATGCTCCAATGAAAGACCTCGGAGATCTAGCTCCTGGCCCAGACAACCATCATCACACGACACTTGCCATCATCATCGCAACAACCACCAGCCACAATCTCCATCCTCGTCGTACAATTGCATCGCATCAAAGCCCATCGCTCGTTCGTGGCGCCCTAAAAAGCGCCCTACAGACCACGATCGCCCAGACGTGCACCATCTCGCAACTCCAAACTTGATTTCCCCCAACGCTACCGTCTCGAAGCGCCGTCCTTAAACGTGCAGTGATGCAATGCCGCGCCCCAATCCAGACGCTCACCCCAATGCGGATGGTTCGCTCACCACCTGGGCCTATAGTGGCAGCGCGACGAAGTTGAAAATCTCCGCCCGCGAGCGCTGCGCGAACTAGAGGGACGTGTATACTCTGCTGTAAGAACTAGAAATGAGTGCCTGACCTTGATTTGCACACGATATCCCTACTGTGCTGTGGCTATACAAGTTTGTGTACGTCATGCTCATGCACAGTCGAGGATCTGAGTGGTAGTAACAAGGGGTACAAAACGGGTGTACATGCTTGTCTTTCTCAGAGGATTCATACCCTGGAGCATCCAAATCAGGTCATTCCTACTCCATATTTCGATACACCTGGACCTTGTGCGACTTCCACTTCTGGTACCCTACGCTAAAACCCACAACCCCCAGGCTACGCTCTCACCCTCACAGCTCCAATTGCCTAGTAGTTAACATGAACGTGGATAGACCTACTACAGGCTTCCGCATTCCATGGAAGAGTCGGAGACATCAACGCCCCAAGGCTGGCCATCACCATCATCGTAAACTCCCTGGTCTTGATATCCTGCCCAAGGCTGTCAAGGGCCATGTCGTCGCTTGTGTCGGCGAGTTCGTAGGAACGTTCATGTTCTTGCTGTTCGCACTAGGCGGTACGAACGTGGTCAATACGGCGCCACCCGAGGGCGCGAACGCTGTCAGCTTGTCTGCCAATCCGAGCAAGATCATGTACATCGCTTTGGTGTTCGGCATGTCACTTACGGTGAACGCTTGGGTGTTCTTTCGCATCAGTGGCGGTCTTTTCAACCCTGCTGTTACTCTGGGCATGATGGTCGTTGGAGCGACTGGTTACTCGAGAGGAATCTTGATCATCATCTCGCAGATCTTGGGTGGCATTACATCATCTGCTGTCGTGTCGGCTATGATGCCGAACGTCCTTTCTGTCAAGACGGAATTGGGTGGTGGTACTACCGTTGTGCAAGGTCTCTTCATCGAGGTAGGTCACTATATTTAAATTGACGCATTCGAGTACTGACTTGACTACAGATGTTCTTGACCGCACAGCTTGTCTTCACAATCTTCATGCTCGCAACGGAGAAGCATGAAGGCTCCTTCATCGCCCCTGTCGGCATAGGCCTCTCTCTATTCGTCGCAGAGCTCATGGGCGTCTTCTACACAGGCGGCAGCGTCAATCCTGCCCGCTCATTTGGCCCGGCCGTCGTCGACCGATCTTTCAGCTCCTACCATTGGATCTACTGGGTTGGCCCGGTGCTCGGTGCCCTTCTCGCCAGTGCGTTCTACTTGTTCGTCAAGGCGCTCGAGTACGAGACAGTGAACATGGAAGACCCAAAGGCGGCTCTCGGCGAAAAGTTCAACAAACTGAACAAGAACAAAGACGCTCGTGAAATTAGCTCCAGTGGCGACGATGCGTATGACAAGTCTCCTATATTGGAATCTGGCGATGGCCGAATCGTTCATGAGCAAGGGCCTACTCCTCGTCCATACGAAAACGGACCTCCTCCGCGACCAAACCACTAAGTCGTCTCTCTTTCCTCCAGAGGTTTCAATTTGACAAATGGCAAGCGAAGGTGTTCCGGGCGTTATATACACAAAGGGTTTCAAATGAGCGTTGAATAGTTAGCGACTGTACATACGCTTGTGTCAGCAAGTAACATAATAATATTATTCTTTCACACTTCATTTCACATCAGTACTTGGTGAAGAACGGCGGTTCCGAATGTCATCAAAGCACGGCAATGATTGAACACGCGCTTCACTTTCAAGTGTTCTTTACGAGACGTCATTAAGGGTAAGGAGAAAATGTACCACGGGACATTGCTCCTCACTCCTTTTCTGCGAAAAACCCTACATTCCCACTCTCGTGTCCTAGGGCCACCAAACGGTCCCTCATCTTCCTTGCCCTCTCCACCCACTCCCCGTCTTCGCCTTCCAAGTTCCATCTCCCAGCCCACTCTCCAACGCCATGTTGCAACACGTTCCGCGCCCTCTGCTGTCCCGCCGCCTTCGTTCCTATACTACCATGTAGTGTCATGCGTTCCTTCGTGCTATCATACACACCGCGGTGCAGGATGTTGTTATTGTAAAAAGCTACTTCTCCTGCCTTGAGCTTGATAGTGATCTGATCCGGCAGCATCGGCTCGTATGTATTCGCGTTCCTCTCAGTCTCCGTTCGCGCACGCTTATGCGATCCAGGCACGAGCACCAGACTACTATCATCGTACAGGGGCAGATTCCACTGCGCATGCCAGCCTGGCTTTTGCAACCTTTCAAGCTCCTCCTCAGTTGTCGCAGTCGCTGGTATGTCATCTCTATGCCACCGCAGCTCAAAGTCCTTGTCAGGCCTCACGAGCATGTTGTACAACTCCATGGTTAAATTATCTTCCTCACACCCAATCAGTGCGCCGACGTACTTCAACAACTCAGCGTCGAAGTAGCTACGCGCGAAGACCAAGTGATCTGGATTGTCTGGATGTAACAGGTGTTGTACGCCCCATATGCCGCTACTGGGGTCTTGCGGCCAGGGCGGGAATTGCTTGGGAAGGGTACGAATGTATGGCCACGCTCCTGACCGCGCGTCGCTGGTTATACGCGATGCAGCTGCGCGAAGGGCTTCGAGGTCGAAGGAGGGAAACAGAGATGCAGAGAGTACGACGAAGCCATCGCGATCGAGGGCTAAGCGTGCAGCTGTGTATGGATTGTAGGCGTTGGACTTTATGCTTGAGGCAGCATCTGAAGGAGATCTTTGGTAAGCTGTTTGAGATGGTGGATACACGTCGTTATCTTACACTACCTTTGTGGTCATTTTGGTCGAACTTCAAGCTGGAGTCGCTCATCTTGGATGTATGCGATGGCTTCTCTTTCGGCTCGTCTTTCTGTGGGTTTGTGAATGGTAAAGATATGCTAGCTTTCGCGCTGGGAACGTGACCGCCTTTGTCGGGTTGGTAATCTCTATAGGACATGTTCACATCGTGATCTTGAAGCAACCAGAAACCGTTACTTATGCGGTGTCGCGTGGCATCGGCTGGAGCTTCAGGACAACCGCGCTGCGCCACCTGCCACTGCGCGAAGCTACCCCACAGTCTGTCCCGTCCCACCTGGCGTCAAGCTGCGAGTCACCTACGAATCACTTCTGAAGATAGTCAGATATGCGATACTGATGCGACGCACGTCACGCGATATGGAACTGCTTTCAGCATCGACGGCAATGGCAGGCAGCCTTTATCTCATTCTATGGCGGCACACAACTGTTTGCTTAATATCTTTATACACCCCTCTGCTCACGCAGCATCAACTCACGCACCCGTGGGCACGATGAAGCACTCGCCTCCCATCATCGCAACTCTCACATGGAATCTTGTGGTTTGTCGTCGTCTGCGACAGCCTGCTTGTACTCCTTCCAGATGAGGTTCTGAGGTAGCACCTTCCATTGCTTGTCAGCATCCAACAACTCTTCCTCCATCTTCTTCCATGCCTCCTTCAACTGTTCAGCTTTGTCTGCGCTCCTCGGCACGATGCTCGCAGGGAACGGTTTGGGCAGCACGAAGACTCCTTCGGCCAAGTTGTTCGCGTCGGGTTCTATCTCGACACCATCCGCGTCGCGCTCCTTCGTGATGTCAAAAGCCCACAGCAGGCGCGCAATGGCGAAGAAGAGCGAGCGCTCAGCGATATGCATCCCTTGACACAAACGTCGACCACCACCAAAGACGAAATGGTCGCGTTTCGAAGCGATTGGGTTGTTCGCCGCTTCCGCCGCTGTCTGGTCATCACCAGAGTAACGCGACGGATCGAAGCGCCGAGGCTCGCGGTGTCGCTGAGGGTCGTTCTGGATTGCCCATACGTAGCAAAGTACACTCGCATCTTTGGGAATTGTATAGCCCATATACTCATCATCGCGAATGACTGCATGTGGCACGCCTAGGATATCTGTTGGCATCCAGCGTAGGCTTTCCTTAACACAGCCACAAATGTACGGTAGGTCTGGCAGATCTTCGAGCATTGGCAAGCGATCGCCACAAACACGGTCGAGTTCTTCCTGTGCAGCTTTTACTACCTCAGGAAACAACACCATCGCCTGCACAACTGAACACGGTCAACTCGAGACCCCGATAGAAGTAGATGCACTCGCAGCCAACTAGCGTAGCAGCGGTGGTATCTGAACCTGCTTCAAGGAGTGATCCGCTAACGTCGGCGAGAGGATCAGAAAACCGCAGCTCGTCTTGCGCACGCACCAAGTCGAGACAGAAGCAGGGCTTAGCTGTACCGTTCTTGATGGCTTTCTCGACGTTGAGCCAGTAGTCAACATACAGCTCAGGTTCCTTCTCATGCAGCTTCTTCGCATACTTCCGCAACGGCAGCATGAAGTCCGACGGCTTCCGGAGTAAGGGAAACAAATCAATGTGAGCTGCGGCGTCACTCCCCAAGAGCTCGGAGAACTTTTCGAAGCCCTATGAACATGTCAGAAAGCCCCTTTTCCATGCCGATATCCCTTACATGGAAGAGCTGCTTCAGCTTTGGGTCCTCGATACTTGTTGTGCGGAAGCCGAAGACCATCTAGGTCGTCAAAGAGTTGGTATAACGTCGGATGTGATCGATGAACATATGCGGCTGATCCAGAAATCCCATGAGCATGGCTTTGTTCTCCAAGTCTTGTTAAGGGACATGGGTTCTCGCCGCCTTGATGTTCAGGTTGTTGTGAACAATATTGCGGATCATCCGCCATTCTTCGCCGTACTCCTGTACGAGTCAGCAAGCTACTCAGCTAGAATAACTTCCTTGATGTATATCATACCATCAGAACCATACGCAGGCCTCCACTTGCGATCCGTCCAAGATACATGTCCGGCCCTGTTCGCACATCAGCGATCGTCCTCCAGCACATTTCAAATTTTACTCGACGAATAAATTCCGCTCCACTTATCCAACAAGTCCTTAACTGCCTGACCAGATGATAGCACAATCATCACTTTCGTGCCCAGAACAAGCGAGTACACAGGACCGTACTCCTGCGCCCATTTCTGGAACTGGAGATGTGCCTTCTGCTTGGGCATCAAGCGGAGATTGCCAATCAGGGGCAGCGTCGGAGGGCCTTGAAGGTACCCAGCTGGACGTCGACCGATCTTCCTGAGGCGAAAGACCGCCACCGCTACCAAAGCAGCACCGAGGCTGTAGAAGCGGAGAGACATGACGTGAGGGTAAGGATGCTGGGTGGAAATCATGACCGGGAGGCTGCAGCAAGGTATATGAGGGAAAAGGACCGCGATCGTGCTCGCTTGGAATACATGTGTAAACACTTGCATGCATGCTTGAGGGCGAGGGGTTCATACGCATGGACTTGTCGCTATCAAGCAATAGCTGGCGTCTCACCTACCTGGACCAGTTTCTGACTGGTCGCCATCTCTTCCGACTACGCAAGGACGCCGCGGTCCTCTTCTCTGTACTCATGTGTATACCAGTACTTGGGTTGCGATTGGCCTCCCGTATGCCACATTTCTTTCCTATTCGTCCCGAACTGTTCCCACGAACCAAAATTGCAGTCACGACGCTGCCTCCACAAGCACACGCAATTGTCGTCTAGACCATGCATGCAGCCAGGGCGGATGCGGGGCGAGCCAGCCCGCGGCCACGAGCTTACCTGCTCCCCGACCAAACGGAGAATTGTGGTGGCGAGTGAACTGTCACAAAGCGGAATGACAGCTGGGTCGTACGGACGCCCCCGCATGACCCAAGTCCACAACGTTCATCCTCGTCCAATGCCAGGCACACGGTGCATGTCACTGTAGTATGAGTCTTCAAGCGAGCACTGCAGAGATAACGACTACTCTTTCCTGCATTTGGCCAAAGTGTCGGAGTAGGCCGCAATTGCATGCATCAACACTGCAGCCTTACCGTGAAAATGCGAGAAACGAAATACATGTATGTTTCTCACCATTCTCATATTGCACAAGATCATCACGGCAAGCGCGTTAATCTTCCGAAACCGCTCGGGAAGAGGTCTGCCAGAATCCAGTGGATTGATTGGTTTCAGTCCATCACAAAAGCAGCAGATTGGCAAACGAGCACACGAACCTAGAGAAACCGGGTGCTTTCATGGTTCCGGTTCCCCGGTTATCCAGACTCTCAGATTGGCTACGTTTGTGATTTCAGTCGACAAACGACTGTCAGCCGTCGGCAGTCAAACGCAACACCACGTAACGAAAGAGGTCCGAAAAGAAACAACGTAATAATGACAGTGCAGCTTCTACGGCCCCGAACTTACTTGGAAGATTGGTCCACCAATATGCCTCTTCTTGGTCACATACGCGATTACTTCTTCAGCTCCAGTTCCGGCGGCGCGCCATTGTCGCCGAGACTGAAAATGAGAGATCAAAAGCAAATGCAAATCACGGCTCCATCCGAATCATCACGATCATGATACCGGAAGTGGATCTGGTCCGTTGAACGTCCTTCGGGTTAGGTATGAGTATGAGACACGCACGGCAAGCAGCATGTATTGCCCACGTCCACTTTCCGCCTCTTCTACCAAGAACGAGATGCCTCTCAATACATCTCATTCGAAAGCAAGAGTGTCCGATGTATATAAAGTGACGCGACTCTGAGCTCCGATCCCTCGACTACCCGACCACATTGACTACCTGCTGAGGGGCATCAGTGCACTTGACTACTCCTGAGCTCTTGTATTTCCTCTCGTCCCACAGTAGTCTATCGTCAGACCACCATGCAGACTCCACAAAGCTTCATCGCCGAAGCGTGGGCCGAGCTCGCTATCGGCATATGCTTCATCATCTTGCGCTTGTACTTCCGGTACTCCCAGGCCGGGCTCAGGGGCATGACGCTGGATGATTTCCTGATCATAATCGCTGGAGTAAGTGCACTCATCTTTCTCAACTCGTGTCTCGTGGCTCTTTGATGAATGGACGCTCATGGAATGCATGAGTGACGCAACTCTACAGATTTTCTACACAATCGAAACGCTCGCCGCCCACCTCATTGTCGCAGCCTGGAAAGGCGCCGGAAACAATAGCTTGCCATTCGAAGTGCGCAGTGGTCTCAATCCAGAGGACCAAGTATGGCAGTTCGCTGTGCTGGGATCAAAGGGCCATGTCGTGGGATGGTTGTACGTCTCCAAGATACCCTTGCCTCGCTGTGACACACATTCTGACCTCGAAAAGCATGTACACTGGTATGATCTGGACGCTCAAGGCCTGCTGGACGATCTACTACTCGCGCATGACGTAAGCTCCTCCTTTCATCCCCCATGATTCCTCGTCTGAACCCACTGACATGCATAACAGCAACGGCGTCCGGAAAATGGACATGCGCATCAAAGTTGCGTGGCTGCTCAACGGTAGCACGTACATCGCTGCAGTCTGCATGATCTTGTTCAAGTGCTGGCCGTTGCACCGACAGTGGCAGATCAAGCCAGATCCAGGAAGTGCGTCACTTACTCCCTGCCGGACACATGAGCAGAAACTGACTTGTGGGAAAGATAATTGCTACCCCGGTGCCTCGAAGCTTAACGTTACGTTTATCACGGCGCTCAATGCGCTTACGGATGTTTATCTCATGGCTATTCCACTGCCGGTACGTTCTGGACTTCAAGCCAGCGAGGAATTATTGATGCTGACGACGTGCCAGATCATCTACAAAGCCAAACTCGACCTCAAGAAGAAAATCTCCCTTTTCGTTCTCTTCAATGGTGGTTGGATAGTCATCATATTCGGCATCCTACGCTGCGTCACGCTCGTAACTGTACGTTCTCATCCCCCTCTCCTCTTTCCCCAACCAAATCCAATCTTCTCCATCCCTCCTCCAACCCATGACATCGTTCCGCTAACACCCCCCACAAAGGTCCCCGCCACCCAACCCTCCGAATCAGGCCAATGGTCCGTTCGCGAATCATTCGTCGCAATCCTCATCTCAAACGCACCCATGGTCTTCCCCCTCCTAAAACGCTGGTCCAACCGCGCGCTCGGTCTATCCTCTCACTCGCGCTCACACACAGCCGGCTCGTTCCCACTACAAGACTACGCGCACTCCAAATCGAAATCTAAATCGAAATCCAAAAGCGGCGGATTCAAGCATCCTCTGAGTATACCCATGGACACGGTGGTCGAGGCGTGGGCGAGCGATGAGGCGATCAACAAGTCTGGTGCTGGAGACTGTGGTGGGAGTGGAAAGAGGAGTAGCGAGGGAGAAGGAGAGGTGGGGAGCTTGGAGGAAAGGACGCAGGGTGGAAGGCCATTTTCGGGGGAGAGGGGGTCCAAGCATGGGCATGGTGGTGCAGGACGTGGACTGGGTGCGATGCAGATTGTGAAGACGAGGGAGTACAGAGTGACTGAGGAGTGAAGTTAATGGTGGGAGATAAGGTGAGATGAGATGAGAGGGAATGGTGTGGGTTGACGCAACGATAACATGCTGAGAGACCTTGTCGAGGGAACGCAGTGGCGATCCAAAACATTGGCAGCTTAAGAAGGTGCATATCTATATATTTCACAAGTATACATCGATATCGCAATTAAGGAAAGAGTTTGTTGAGCATTATTTTCATTACGCGGTAATATCAAATCGCGGACATTTTACAACACGTCCGTCGACCAACAGTCGGAACCTGACTGACAAAGAAAAATCGGCAAAAAAGCGCAAAAACTATCTAAAATGGGGGACCACAAAGACCAGGTAAGGACACTGTGCACATCTAAGAGAATCGAAAGCGAAGAACAGGGACGCTAGCTAGACCTCAGCGGAAAGGCGATGTAGTGACAACTGGCAACAACAGCCTCAAATCACTGCACCTCATACAAATCCCGCCATTGCGTTACACGCTTATCAGCTCGATCCACCGCCGGCGCGGGAGGCGTAACAAGCGTAACAGGCGTAACAGACCCCCACTCATCCACCTCCTCATCCCCATCCTCACCCTCATACGCGCCCTCAAACGGATCCACCTCCGCCTGAACGTCCCCAGAGCCATAGTACATGCTGAACCGATGTACACTCGGCGCTCCGGTTGAGACGGGATGAACGGGTGCTTGTGCTCGAGTTTGGACTGGGGCCTGAGGCTCGGGAACACCTTGGTTCTGGAAGTGTGACTTCCAGGCTGGTGGGGCGTTGTCGAAGGACGAGCAGGAGTATGTGGATGCGTCTGAGGGGAAGCGCGGGCGTGGGTGTAGTTCCCAGCTGGGTGGGCGGGAAGAGGGAGTGCGGGGGAGGGTTTTGGAGAGGTTGAGCGGGGCGACTTGTGCGGAGGGGTGGTGCTGTGACTCAGCAAATGAGCGTGGGCGGTAAGAGGATTGAGACGGCGTGGCAGGAGTGTGTGGGCGCGAAGGCGCATGATCCGTGAACGGATCCTGAGCCTGACCACGATACAGCGACACACGCTCTGGGTCCTGCGTTCCCTTCCACTGCTTGTGCAGCTTCTTGAGTCCGATACCCAGATCCGCGGCACTGAATAGCAGATCCATGCCCTTGGCTGACTGCTTGATCCAGTACCGCACGAAGCGTACGCGCTTGGACTTGGGGTCATCGAAAGCTGATGCGCCCAACTCTGCGAGAATAACCTTACTGGTAGTCAGTTTGCCCAAGGGAAAGCGCGCAAGCATACCAGCATACAGCGCACGAAGCGCCGAATCGCTGGAACCAATGCGAGCGAGCATGCAGGCTGAACACTGATCCGCTTGGTAGGTCCATTTGTCGCCAGTATTGATGGGCTCGCGGCCAGGTGCGCCGGAGAGCTCAAATACAAAGTCCTTGCGCCATATTTGTAGAACGGGCTCGAGCTGGCGGATCTTGCGCTCCTGGTTAGCTGAGAGCATGTTGGAAACGAGGAGTGGAAGGATGAACCTGCCGATGGCGCTGAACTCGTGGCGCACCCAGGACCATATCTCGTTGAGGAGGTGGTGGTCGAGGCTGGCGTGCATGGAGCAGAGGGTGCTGGATGTAGCGAAGTTGGAGGCCAAGAGACGGTGTGGGAGGTGCTTGATGGCTTTGGTGGTGGCCTGGTAGGCGGAAGCGGATATGGGAATGCCGGAGAGAACACAAGCGAGGCGCTTAAGTTCAGGGTTGTGGAGACGCTGGGTCTCCATTTTCTTATGCATTGCAAAGGCGGGTGAGGTGATCGAGTGCTTGAAGATAGGCGTGGCTCGATGCGGTGTTGTCTAGAGAAGATCACAGTCAGAGTGTGCTCTGCGATCCGGCTTGTGTTCCGACATGGTAAAGCACGGCCAAGGCCATATATATATACATAAAAGCCAAAGCTGTTGTAGACCTTGTGTATGCACAACGCGGATGTGCCAAAGAGAGAATGGCATTGTGATGGAGCTTCCAGTCGAATGCGAACAGTGCCGTTCGAAGTTGGGGACAAGAAACATTGTACTGTGAGATCCGCAGTAGTGACGCACCTATGACCATCCGGTAAAGATTGTTTATGTTGGGGCCTGGTAAGCAGAGTGTGTAAGCATCTTTGTTGGTCGCGACTCCCGACATTGTACGCTACTGAGAAGTGAGCTTGCTTGGGGCACAACGGAGACATGGATTTTAGTATTCGGGCATTGTGATTGTGTCGCATCCAGACCTCGCCCGATAACGCCCGTCGTACAATACATGAGCGAATGGAGTGGACTTGACCAGCCAGCCTAAGAGTTGGTACCTCCAGAAGGAACCAAGAAAGTAATACATGACAATGAAGCGAATGTGCCGGGTCTTCCTAGATTTGTACACCGACTATACATTACTTCTCCCAGACGCGTGGTGTTTACATGAACAAAGGAAACAATGCAATTGAAAAAAGGAATCTAATGTGACGAGTCCATGCCTAGGACGTTCGCTCTCCGGCCATGTAGATTTGAGTTGACCATATTTGTGAGGTCTTTGAAGTTGCCTGCTGGTGATGATATGCTGGTGGCCTTCTTACGTGCCATGCGTGGTGTCGAAACGACTTGTGGTCGCACAGCTTCCTCGACCACTGGAACAGGACTGGCAGCATCTGCGACCTTGGCGTCGTTCTCCTTCCCTTGTTCCAGCTTTTGCTGCGCAGTGCGACGAGCCCGCTCGTACTTCTCCTGCGCATTGCCCTTGTACATTGTTCCGCCCAGTCGATCGAGGTAAATGAAGAACGGCTGTGAGAAGTTGGTCTTGATGCCCCAGCTTTGGTGGTGGATGTCGTGGTAAGCGGCATTGTTGGGAAAGATCCAGTGGACTGGGTCCCACGGGAAGGCGTAGCCGCCGTGGTCAAGGACAGTCTTGACAGTCGAACCAGTGAAGAACCATATCGACTGTCGCATGGTCATGCCTGTGAGGAGGTACGAGATTCCAGCACCAAGGGTGTCCATGACGAAGCCCTCGAGAGGGTGGTTGTAAAGAGCACCGTAGGCGTACGGCACGTAAAGGCGGTGGTGGCGCGAGTGGAAGGTGACTGGGAAGATTAGATGTATATACAGGTATTTGCGGTTGATGGAACTCACCATAGAGCCACTTGTTCAAGTGCATGGTGCGGTGGACCATGTACTCCCATGCATCCATAATGATGATAGCAGCAGCGAATTGGATCGCGGGGATGCCATACCAGTACATGAATGTCGCAGTGGCTAGCTCCCAGGATGCAAATGCGGGGGCCAGCGTCTGCTCTCCGGCAACAGTGATGGATTGAAACAGGCCAGGGTATTTTCCACCCATAGCCACCGCTGCAAGTGTGGGCCGCGCATCGGCAAACTTCATGGCTGTTCCAGTTGGATCGAGTCCAATGGTTGACATGATGTAAGGAACCGCGCGCTGAGCAAGGCGGATCTTCTGGGCGTACCACGCAATGTCGTAGTCAGCCTTGCCCATGGTGGGTGTCTCGTCGAAGACGGCCAGCAGCAACGAGGCGCCGACCTGAACAATCTGCTGGAGTACGACGTCGCGCAAGACATCGAAGCGCGACACGTGGTTGCGCTTCAGGACCTCGGCGGGCGTGTGCAGGCGGTACTGTGGGAAGAAGTCGTAGGTATCAATGATGTGGAACATCAATGAGACGACCCAGTAGCCGATGACGGGCGCGGCGGCCGTAATGAGAGCGTCAGAGGCCCATGATGATAGCGGTACCAATGGCCGAAGTGTGTACTCGGGCAGCGGCGGTAGGTCGAAGGATGTGATGTTTGCGCCGGCCATGGTGCGGCAAATCGATGCAGGAGCAGCGCAAAATGGCGATTAAGTATGTACCGCGTGCAGAGGTGAAGAAGCGAGCAGCAATAACTGAGGGGCTGCGTACGGAGTGCTGTGCTGCAAACAGTCTATGTAAGCTGCAGGTTGCGTGGACAATGGCGGAGTAAGATCGGATGTCGCGGATCGATCAGATCAGGGAAATTAGGTAGAAGGCGCGACGGTGCAGGCGGTGGATTGTTGTTACGGGCTCAGAAAGAGAGGCTGAGGTGGGCGGAGCGGGAGGTATGGGTGTAATTGGGAGTCGTTTGAGGGTGAAGTGAGACTTTGTCGCTCGAGACAGGAGACGGAGACTCAGCGCGTCATGTCACTTTTCGCCGCTTCGGCGTCCGGCCTGCCGTTGTCCACTCTCGCGCATTCGCCTCGCCTCCTGTGCTTGGCCCAGAACTCCGAGCGGGCCCACAAACCGAGCCAGGCCCAGAGCGTCCATTAGCGTCCCCTTAGCTCCATTCCACCCAAACCAGTACCCTTTTGTACCCCACTACTGCGCTAAAGATTTGCTGCCTCAAGTCGACGATTCCGCCCAGCACAAAACCTCCTCTGCGCCCAACACCGAGACCTCAGCCTACCGCCCACACTTTCTCACCACAAACTCCGCATCCACAACCGACACCATGATTATCTACAAGGTACGCTCCACACCTCCCTCGGCCGCTTGCAGGGCGCATACCCCGCATTCCATCTCGAAGACCACCATTCAAACTTCAGTTTCCCTTGCTAAAATCTCCCACAGGATCTGATCACCGACGACGAGATCATCTCCGACTCGTACGACATCAAGGAGATCGACGGTGTCGCCTACGAGGTCGACTGCCGGAAAATCACCATCGGTGGTGAAACTTTCAGTGCGCATTCCGGTCCACCATACTCACGAACTTTTCCCACTAACTGCACGCAGACACCGGTGGCAATGCTTCCGCCGAGGAGGCCGAGGAGGCCGTCGAGGACAACCAGGACCAGGTCATCGACATCGTCCACTCCTTCCGCCTGAACGAGACCAGCTTCGACAAGAAGGGCTACCTCACCTACCTCAAGGGTGCGTATAATGACGGGCACAAATAGCAGACGCAGCACTGACACGCCGCAGGCTACATGAAGGCAGTCAAGGAGGGTCTCAAGGCTAAGGGCGCCGACGAGTCCGAGATCAAGGACTTCGAGAGCAAGGCCCAGGGCTTCGCCAAGAAGATCATTGGCAACTTCAAGGACTACGAATTCTACACCGGCGAGTCGATGAACCCCGACGGCATGATCATCCTCCTCAACTATCGCGAGGACGGCACCACGCCCTTCGTTACTGTGTGGAAGCACGGTCTGACCGAGATGAAGGTCTAGGGAACGAACGCTGGGATGTGTCTGAAGTCGATTTGGGTTATGGGTTGATTTAACGAATACCATGCATGATGCATCACGCCATAGTGCGAAAAGTGAATGAAATCTAGATGACTTACTTCGACTTGCTGCTCCGCTGCCTCTCGTGCTCATCTATCTTTGTGATTCACAGTTGCGAACATTACCCCTGGTCTGCCTATTGTTTGCAGCTTTTATTTCCACTTGCTCTCGGTGTAGCTCTATCACCCACCTAGCTCCTCTTTGCGCTTCACGCCAACTTTGGCAACACTCATGCGAGTTTATGATACAGATGCCGGCGCATATCGCTCCTTCTTCGGTCGGCCTAGCTGCAGCAGCCGCCAATTCCACTTCTTGTAGCTCCATAGCTTCATCACGCATTGAGCTGGACTTTGTACCACTACGTCCTCTCCAGGCCCTAATTACATCCCACACGCCTTACCCGATTTGTGCGATAATTGAACTTAATCTCTCGTGACGGCGCGTACGCGACGTAACGTGTCCGAGCTTTACCAGGCTTGAAGTCCGTCACTTACGCAACGGCGCCTCAGGCTGTCAGGCACAAACCTCAGCTGTCCGCCGTCTTCCACTCTTCTCTTGGTTCCCACTCATTCCTTACTTTATTCTTACACCACTTGGATTCCCAATCAATCATTCGCTGTATGGTTTGCGACCATGCGACGGTCGCCGCGGCTTCAAGAGACGACGATCAATAATGCTGCAAGTCGCACGGGTAATAGTACCACGCGGACTGGCCCCGCGCTACAACAGCCGCATCCACAAACCCCTCAGCACCTCAGGACTGGAGCTGCTCTAGATGCACTCGTTAACTCGTTTGAGGAGCAATGGAACTTAGGTTTGCCCAAAGATCGTAGTCAGATCCGGTCCCCCGCGCCTCGCGTCAAGACAGCCGTTGACAGGACTTACGACAAGATCAAGTTGCTGTTCTATTCGAAGAGGCCGGCTCTGAACAATGTCATTCAGGATTTTGCGAGAGCAGCGCCTGGGTTTCCATCCAGTGCTCATCTGAACCTACTGGATGGCATGCTCAAATCGCAGACGTTGACTCCGCAACCACCGTCCAGGACTAGCACGCCAAGGAATGAACCACCCAAGAGTCTATTGAGTAAGTCTACATTGTCACGCTCATGTGCTCGCCTCAAGCAAAGCACTGCTCCCGAATGAAAGTGCTAATCCCGCTCAGCGCCGCAAACTACAAAGCCCAACACATTCCTCCATCGTCGAAGTGACCAAGAATCTACCTACGTGACTGCGGACGAGCCTGGATCATCGACAGATGAGGACGACAATGCATTTGAGACCCCACCATCACCGACGCCATCCTCCAGGCGCAAACAGGCAAGCGCATCTCTCGTTAGTTCAAACCCTCGGAAGAGGCCCTCAGACAGCTCCAACGACGACGCAACATCACCAAAGCTGACGAGAACCACGCAAGGGAAACAGACTGTCGAATACAACCAGCCCTCTGCCAAGTCCGACCAGAAGTCCAACAGGCTGTACGAGTCCATGATGCCGCCACCTAGATCGTTTCACAGTGCCACGATCAAAGCATACATGTCGCATACAACGTCTGCAAACACTTCTTTCAATGCTAGTGTGTCATCTTCCCAGCAGACTACGGCCGATACCGTGAATACTTCATTTACCTCATACGATGGAGCCAATGAAAGAGACTCAAAGATGACGAGGACTAGCTCAACTACAATGGGTTCTCTTGATGAGCAGGACATCAGGCACATTGCCTCGAGGTTGGAAAGCGAAGTTGAGACTCTTACTTTTGGCTCTTCACAAGATGGTACACGGGGAAGCACGTCGACGTGCGGGTCCATCGACGAGTTGGAGCTCATGGAGACCACGGCCAATCTTGAGAACGTCGCCACAACACCATTGCCTTCCACTGACTACATGTTATCCTCGCCAACAACCGTGCAGAGAAATTCTCCCCTGCAAGCATCAACGGCAGCTGCGCCATCGCCCGCACACTCAAAGCTGGCCCCTGGAGCACCGCAGTTGCTCGACGGTACAACGAGTAATGCTCCGCCACCACCAGCGAAAAAACAATCCCCCGTGCGGATTCCTTACTACATCCGGAACTTGCCCACAGACAATTTGTTCGTTAAGTGCCTGCCCGCAGAGCTGCACTGCATCCCATACTACCTCTTGTTCATGAGTTGTCGGATCTCTGAGGGTAGCGGTATGTCTTTGACAGATATTCTTCGTGGTCTCGACCCGACGCTGGCTCAACATAATGCGAATTCATTCTGGTCAAAAATTCAGCAGGATCCTCGCATCGTCAAACCCTTCCTTCCTGAACCGCGATCGGTATGGACTGCTGCTCGCAAGTCATTTGAGGGATTGTCGTTCAAGGGTAAGCTTGTGTTCAACAGCAAGGTAGTTGCGTCAACAGTGCCGACGACGGTCTTCAAACTTGAGTTGCTGCCCCTCCAAGTTGAAACATCTTGTCAGTTGCAGCGACAGTTCGGATCAGATCGTTTCCTGTATCTGACAGTCCCACCCTTCCGATCTAAGAAGCCCGGATGTTTGGACTCAGATCACATGCCAGACTTTGAGACATACTTCGATTCCTGGCTCGGCAAGGAGCACTCTTTTCTCGGTCGATCGTGGCGTATATTCCACCTGCAGCAAATCAAGAGGAAGGGTGATGCTCGCAAAGACGATACCGCAGACATGCGTTTGATTTTGTTTGCTGTGAAGGGGGCCGGCATTGAGCCTATACCCATCGGTCAAATGCTCAATGAGTTCGTCCCTTTCGAAGACAACAGGAATCAAAGTTACTGCAAGGCATTAGCACGGCTAGATCTGGGTCTCTCCAAGACGACACCAACTCTAACGTTCAAGCCTTCGCAGATCCGGCGCATTCCAGACATCTTTTCAGACAGTACGGCAGATGCGACGGAGTTCAATGACCCAAAATTACATTGGGATGGGCCACCGGATCGGCAGGTAATGAATGATGGCTGCGCACGAATGTCTGTAGGTGCAGCCAAGGAAATCTGGAAGCTGTATCGAGAGATCTCCAGATCCGAGGATCCTCTTCCAAGTGCAATGCAAGGTCGAATTGGCGGTGCCAAAGGCATGTGGATTATCAGCGGTGAGCCGCAATCACGCATGGCCGATGATTTGGATATCTGGATCGAGATCACGAAGAGCCAATTGAAGTTCGAGCCACCATGGGAGGATCGCGAAGATGACAGGCCGTACAACAAGCACAGACTGACGTTCAACCTTCTCAAATATAGCTGCGGGACCAGTCGGACAGACTTACACATCTCTTTCATTCCAATTCTGGCGGATCGAGGAGTGCCAAAGAGCGTGATAGCCAAAATCATGACCGATCGCCTACATAATGAAAGGAAAGAGCTCTTGAATATGCTCTGTGATCCTTCCACCTTGTACGACTGGGTGACGAAAGAGAGTGCTGCGACAGACGACGACGGTAAAGTCAGGTGGCAGGCCGCACTGCCTCTATCACTGTCTGAGAAGATCAAACACTTGCTTTGTAGCGGTCTCCAGCCCCTGCACTCCCCATATCTGGCGTTCGCTCTCGACAAACACCTTCGGAACTATCAAATGTGGATGGAGCAGAAGTTGCGTGCACCTTTGGGTAAGGCCACCTTCATGTACGGAGTCACCGACTCGCTGGGCTTTCTTCATCCAGGCGAAGTTCATATCAATTTCTCCACACCATTCACCGACAGGTATACAGGGGACTCATATCGCAATCTGAACGATATTGAAATATTGCTAGCGCGCCAACCTGCCTGTCGTCGGTCCGATATCCAGAAGGTGCGCGTGAGATGCTTACCCGAATTGTCTCACCTGGTCGATGTGGTTGTGTTTCCCACAAGCGGACCATATCCGCTCGCCGGGAAACTGCAAGGTGGAGACTACGATGGCGACATATTCTGGACCTGCTGGGAAGATTGTTTGGTGGAACCGTTCCGCAACGCCCCAGCGCCAATGGCTCCTTTGGACCCCTCCAAGTATGGCATCAAGACAGACTCCAGGAAATTGCACGAAGTCATGGATACGACAGACCTATCGACCATTGACCATGTGCTAAGAGAGGTCTTCAAGTTCAAAACCGCGCCTTCAATGCTCGGCAAAGCGACAAATTTTCTGGACAAGGTCATATATGAGCAGAACAAGATCTCTTCTCCCAAGAGCGATGCTTTGTGCGATGTGCATGATCTGCTCGTCGACGCGCCGAAACAGGCCTACAGCTTCACGGAAGCTGACTTCGAACACCTTGTTCGGTATGTCCTGAAATGCGGCAATCCCGGAAATCCTGCCTACAAAGAGGCGATGAAAGCCAAAACCAAAGCAAAAGACAATGAGACGGGAAAAATCGACCAGCCCAACTTCAAGTATCGACCTGAGAATGTGTTGGATCACCTGTACTTTGGTGTCTTCCGCGCGCACAATATAGAGACGATGAAGCAGGTCAATGCGATGATGCCGAAGGAAGAAGACGATGACGAGGACCTTCGATATCCATACCTACGACTTCGCAGTGCTGCCAGTTCGCAAGTCGCTACTGAACTAGACCATCTCATCAGCGGCTTCGCTGCGGTCCGCGACAAATGGAACGGCCACTTCGTCGGCAAACCAGCCATGACCATGGAGCAATACACCAAAGCACTGGAAACTTGCTACGCGCAGTTCACCGCACTCATGCCATCAACACTGAATCGATGGAAGGCAGACATCGCGCCCTTGCTGACCCAATACCTGGGCCCCTCACATGGCGTAACATGGGAAGCCATCCGTGCTTCAGCCTTCTACACCACGTATCCAAAGAAGTACTCCCTGGTCTGGCACATGGCTGGAAAAGAACTCGCCGAACTGAAAGCACGAGGTCTACCGGGCACGCGTCACGTAGTGGCGCCCATCTTTGCGAACCTCAAACCCAAGCCGAGGAAGAAGATCAAGCCGCAGGACGAAGATGATGACTACGGAGATGTGGGCGACGAGGACTTTGAGAGCGCGGTCGAGCGCCATGCTGGATAGATTTAGCCCGGCTCAGCCGAATCATGCGGAGCAGAACGCGCACCATCTTACAAGAGAAGTTCCAGAGCTAGCCAGCGCCCTGACAGCTCGAAGGTCTCTTTCCATCGGCGCCGCGCAACGACGATTGCAAGGCATTTGCGAAACCCACTGTTACACTCGTTTACGCACGCTTCGCATTTTTGGGACAGGACCAATAGAACACCCCGAGTCAGTCTGAGTAACTCACAAGCCATTCAAACAACAGCACTACCGCATTTTCTTTCGCTGGATCTATAACTTTTTCGGATATGAAGATGGGTGATGAGATATGAAGAGATGTGGGATGGGATACATGAGAGTGGGAAAGAGATGTATTTGGAGATTGTTTTTGGTAAAGCAGTCATTTGTGATTTGATCATTTGAGTAACCTACTTCTTTCTCGCGCTCGTTTTTGCAATGCGTAGCATAGTTGAGTAGTATACCCTTTCTTCACGCGAGCGCATTGTGCTGCATTCGCATATGGCCAGACACCACCACCACCACCGTCATCATCTCAATTGAACGTAATAGCATTGGGTATCATAATCACATCTACACCGCGCTCCCACCACCACCACCAGCACTCACTCCCCCTCCCTTCGCCTTCAAATTCAACCTCCCCTCCTCCCTCCTCGCCTCCACGCCCGCTAAAAACTCCATGCGCCCCAGATACGCCTCCTTTGTCTTGCCATGCGTATCCAGTTCCTCGGCTATACCCTCGGTTTCCACGAAGCCCGTCCAGTCCATGCGACTCTTGTCCACGACATTGAGCTTCGTAGCCTTCTCTTTGCCCTTGTTTGTGGGTTCTGGCGGGGGCATTTCGTGTGCGCGTGCGAGGGTGGTGGTGCGGGGCCAGGAGAGTTGGTATTCGGGTGCGAGGGCGCGGACGAAGGCGGAGGGATTCGGGTCGAAGCGTGAGGGGCGGCGGAGGGGGCGGCGTGTACGTGATGTGTTTGCTTTGGGCTTGTCTCGTGATGCGGTTAAGGTTGGGGGGTTTGTGGTGGAAGATAGGGTCCAGCCGTCTGCGGTGTACTTTTCGAGATGGGAGCGTGGGATGGACTTTTGCTCGGTGGTGTCTTGGCCTGCGAAGGAGAAAGTCTTTGAGATGGGGATGAGGTCTTCTTCTTCGGCTGGAGGCTTGGTTGGGAAGGCAGGTGTGGGTTCGGAGGGTTTGCCTACTTCGACGGTGATGGGCGCGAGTGGTGCGGCGGTCATTTGGGCCCATAGGGCGTCGACGTCGACCGTGGCGCCGTCTGTGCGGGCGAGGGGACGGCGCTCGACTTTTTCTTCGCGGCGTTGGGCGCGCGTCTTGATGAGGCCGCCTTCGCCGTCTGAGAGGATGACATCGTCGTCGTCGTCCTTCTTGCCTTTCTTCTGCTTCTTCGATTTGCGCTTCCGTGCAGCTTTTATTGTGACTTCATCGCCCGAGTCGAGCTCCTCGTCTGCAGGCGCTTTCCGCTTGCCTTTGCGGGGCTCTGGTACTGCGGTCGTCGCATCTTCGTCGGACGAGCTGGACGCTTCTTCTGCGGGCGCGTCTTCGGGGTTGAAGTCGTCGTCGTCGGACTCGTTGTACTTCTCCTCTGTCTCGCCTTCGATGTAGTCTGCGTACTCGACGAGGAGGGGCGGCATAGCGTCTTTTGGTATCGATGTAATTTATATAGATTCGAATTGATTTTGAAGTCGCGATAGGCACGACGGATGCCAAAAAGGCGACGCGCCAGATCTCCAGCTAACGGTGGCTAGCGTGGGCGATAGACGGCAGTGACGTGTGTGGGGGTGTCGTGCGATAGGACAGGGCAGGCGCGTCGCCAGAATCAAAACAAGAGGGACGGCATGGCATGCATGTGCCGCCCGTCTTCAAAACACCGTCGTACCATGCCCATCCACGTCTATTGATACCCATCGCATCGCATACCGCATTACCCCACCGAATTCCATCGCTATGGCGCCCGTCGCCAACGCGCGCAACAACCTCTTCGCCTACGCACCCTTCGGCAGCCACATCGCCCTCGTCATCGGCCTGACTGCGCATGTCCTGCTCGTCGCGCGCCGTGCTGCAAAGGCGCTTCCTCCCGGCACCCAAACGCGTGCCCAAGAGCCTTTGCGCAGGAGCTATGCCATACTCTTCTCTATCCTAGCCGCGCTGTCGCTCGCATCCGTCACGACATTCGCGGTGATATGGCGCGCAGACTCGTACTCGAGCTGGCTCCATCGCAACCATGAAAGCATCACAGACTCCAACTGGTATGGCGCCGACAAGGAGGGGACGCTGTATGCGGGGAGCTGGTACGCCGACGTCGATCTGCAGGACATGTCGGATAAAATGGCGATACACAATGCAGAGGGCTTCATGTACACCAGCCAGCACTTTATTGGTCTTCTGGCGAGCTCCATATTCTTTGGTGTAGAAGGTTGGTCTTCTCGTGCGCTGCAGTGGCGCTTCTATTGACAATATACCTACAGGTCATAGGCGCAACCTCAAACCAACCACCATTGCTGCATTCGTGCTGTTGGGTGCGATTGGAAGCTTAGGCTACGCGCTCAGTCTATTCTTCGTTACCATGCTCTACACACCCACAACAATACACCAGGACGACACCCCAGCGCACGATGCTTTGTTCGTGCCCTCGCCCAGCGTCTACTATGCCATCATTGCGCCGTCCCTGTTCGTCGTAGCCTGCCTCCCGGACATCATGCTCCTGAAGTCAGACTTGCCCATCGCCAGCACTGCGCGTATGGGCAGGATTGTCGTTCCCTTGCTGCTAGCATTTTTGCCCCAGGTAAGCCAACTATAGAGCATCGTCTCAAAGTCACTGAAGCCAACACACCACAGATCGTACCCGTCAGCCTTGGGCGCAAGCATACATCCAAAGCCGCCGCTCACCGTTCTTACGCCAAAGCCTTCTATTTTCTCTCCATATCAGCCTCCTTCCTCTACTGGGTCACATTGTACACGAGTGTCTCAACACCCCCAGTACACTACAAGGCGTGGGAGACTGCAAAGGCCTGGGTTGGCCTGCGGACGCCTGTCACGCGGTCGGAGAGGATACTTTCTGCGCTTCATGCCACCGGCCAACGCCTCAAGTCCGTCAGCAAGAACCCCATCATCAGCGTCACAAGCTCGGACGTGCTCTTCACAACCATAAGTCTGCTAGCCTGGACATTTACGCGCAACCTCGACGTCGACGCGATTCTGGATAGCAGCATCTTGTCTTTCCTGGTC
>Ga0265797_10004101_pt1 | contig 22598 bp, 19 predicted proteins | sample P2T30metagenome_FD_192433 | JGI IMG/M metagenome (GOLD analysis project Ga0265797, IMG submission 192433) | Plant litter microbial communities from East Loma Ridge, Irvine, California - P2 T30 | ecosystem: Environmental > Terrestrial > Plant litter > Unclassified | place: USA: California... | reverse complement strand
GCCGCGGCGGCATGTCGCGGTAGCGGCGCTTGGTCGGCATGGTCACCAGTTCCACCACCGTTGCTGCGGTCCTGAACGCCACCCGCACGCCGGACGGCTGCGACTGCGCCATCGCCAGCTGCGCATCGCGGCACTGCGCGCGCGCCCAGGCTGGCAGGCGCTGCGGCAGCACACCGGTGTCACCCGGCTCGAGCTCGACGGCGCCGTGGATCAGGTCGGACGTGATGGGGGAAACGGCATGCATGGGCGTGGTCTTTCGATGTTGTACGCGCGCATTCTTGCGAATCGCATCCGTTTCGTCAAATGCGCTATACCCGGCGCCACCATTCGGGATGGGTAGCCGAATGGATGAGCTGATTGACAGGCGCAGGTTTGCCCACTAGCTTAGGCGGCTGCTTATCTTGCCTACAGGAGATGCGGTTTGTCGACCACATCAACGCTATCGATGCCGGGCCGGCGCCACTTCACGCTGGCGCTGGCCGCATGCACCCTGCCGTGCGCCGCGCGCCAAGTGCTGGTGAATGACGCGTCCGGCCTTGATCCAATCGCGGTCGAGCGCATCCTGGCCCCACGCACGCTCGACGAGATCGTGACCGCGCTGCGCGCACACGCCGGCCCGGTCTCGATCGGCGGCGCCCGCTACAGCATGGGCGGTCAAATTGCGGCCGAAGGTTCGCTACACCTCGACATGCGCAGCTTCAACCAGGTAGTTCGTTTCGTGCCCGCGGAGCGCTGCATCACCGTCCAGCCGGGCGTCACCTGGCGCCGCATCCAGGCCGTCATCGACCGCCACGACCTGGCGTTGCAGATCATGCAGTCGTACGCCGACTTCACTGTGGGCGGCTCGCTCGGCGTGAACGCCCACGGCCGCTACGTCGGCCAGGGGCCGCTGGTCGGCAGCGTCGAAGCGATCCGTATGGTGCTGGCCGACGGCACAGCCATTGCCGCCAGTCCAACCCGGAACAGCGCGCTGTTTTATGGCGCCATCGGCGGCTATGGCGGGCTGGGCGTGATCGTGGAAACCACGCTGCGCCTCGCCACCAACGAGCGGCTCGAACGCCGTACCCGGGTGATGCCACTGGCCCAGTACCGGCAATTTTTTACGAAGCAGGTCGCGGCCGATCCTGGCGCAATCATGCACAGCGCAACCTTGTATCCCGACGATTACACGCTGGTGCGCGCGGTGACGCACGTGCGCACCGCGCGCGCAGTCACGCAACCGGCGCGGCTGGTCACGCCCGGCGGCGACTATCAGGGCGAGCGGCGGATGCAGGAGGTGTTCGCGGCGTCGCACTGGGGCAAGGAACTGCGCCGGCGCATCCTCGATCCGCTGTTCTACGCACAAGACCTGGTCGAGTGGCGCAACCACCAGGCCAGCCTCGATGTTCACTCGCTGGCGTCAAAGGCGCAGGATGGTGCGATCTATATGCTGCAAGAATATTTCGTGCCTGAGGCGGCGCTGGAGCGCTTCGCCGCCGGGATGCGCGCGATCCTGCGCCACCATCGGGTGAACGTCATCAATGTCTCGATCCGCCATGCGCACAAGGATCCCGGCACCCTGCTGGCCTGGGCCCGCACGGACGTGTTCGCATTCGTGCTGTACTACCGCCAGGGGACGGCAGTGCATGATCGCGACGCGGTGCGTGCCTGGACCCGCGAACTGATCGATGCCGCGCTGGCGCTGGACGGCAGTTTTTATCTGCCCTACCAGGTCCACGCCAGTGCGCGCCAGTTCAACGCGGCGTATCCAGACGCCAAACGCTTCTTCGCGCTCAAGCGCCAGGTCGATCCGCAAAACAGGTTTCGCAACAAATTGTGGGACGCTTATTACGCCCCAGAATCCGCTTAGCCCCGAATCCTGGCCACCAGCTTGGTCGTCGACCGATCATGCTCGAAGTCGATCGCCACCGCCCGCCCGCCATACGCCAGCACCGCCTTGCCTTCCGGGATCTGGTCCATCACATAATCGCCACCCTTGGCATAGATGTCGGGCCGCCCCTGCTGTACCACTTCCAGCGCGGTGTCTTCGTCGAACTCCACCACCAGGCTCACCGCCTCCAGCGCCGCCAGCACCGCCATGCGGTCGGCTTGCGTATTGTGCGGCCGGTCGTCACCTTTACCCAGGCGCTTGACCGAGGCATCGGTATTCACCGCCACGATGAGCGAACCACCAAGCTCGCGCGCCTGCGCCAGATACGTCACGTGACCGCGGTGCAGGATGTCGAACACGCCGTTGGTCAGCACGGTGGGCTTGGGCAGTTGGGCGATACGCGCAGCCAGTTCGGCGCGCGTGCAGATCTTGTTTTCGAATGAAGGCATGGGTTTCTACAAAAATAAAACGAGTGTTCAATGTTTCGGCGCTTCGTCGCCGGGTTCTTCCTCGATCGCCATCGACAGCTCGGCCGGCGCGCTACTACCCTGCCCCGGTTCCTTGCGCTCGCCGGACAGTTTGATCTGCAGGCGCAACCCATTGGCCGAGTCGGCGTTGCGGATCGCTTCCTCGTAGCCAATCAGGCCCTTGTTATACAGCTCGAACAAGGCCTGGTCGAACGTGCACATGCCGAGCTCGCGCGACTTGTGCATGATCTCCTTGATGTTCTGGAAGTTCCCCTTGAAGATCATCTCGCTGATGGTCGGCGTATTGATCAGGATTTCGATTGCCGCCTTGCGGCCCTTGCCATCCTCGGTACGCACCAAACGCTGCGAGACGATCGCGCGCAGGTTCGAGGACAAGTCCATCAGCAATTGATTGCGCCGCTCTTCCGGGAAGAAATTGATGATCCGGTCCATGGTCTGGTTGGCGTTGTTCGCATGCAGCGTGCCCAGGCACAGGTGGCCGGTCTCGGCAAACGCGATCGCGTGTTCCATGGTTTCGGTGTCGCGGATTTCGCCGATCAGGATCACGTCCGGCGCCTGGCGCAGCGTGTTCTTCAGCGCGTTGTGCCACGACAGCGTGTCGACGCCGACCTCGCGGTGCGTTATCAGGCAGCTCTTGTTCTTGTGCACGTACTCGACCGGGTCTTCCACCGTAATGATGTGGCCGGCCGAATTGCTGTTGCGGTAGTCGATCATCGCCGCCAGCGTGGTCGACTTGCCGGAACCCGTGCCGCCCACCACCAGCACCAGGCCGCGCTTGGTCATCACCACGTCCTTGAGCACTTCGGGCAGGTCGAGCTTTTCAAAATTCGGAATTTCGGAGGCAATGGTGCGCACCACCATGCTCACGCTCTGCTGCTGCACGAACACGTTCACGCGGAAGCGGCACACACCGGGCAGCGAGATGGCGAAGTTCGATTCCATCTCGGTCTCGAACTCGGCGCGCTGGCGCTCGTTCATGATCGACAGCGCCAGCGCGCGCGTAACCTCGCCGGTGAGGCGCTGCCCGCCCAGCGGCTTCATGGCGCCCTGGTGCTTCATGCTGGGCGGAAAGTCCGCCGAAATGAACAGATCGGAGCCGCCCTGCTGGTGCATGACGGTGAGCAGCTTGTGGATATAGGCCTGGGCTTGCTCCGGGCCGAACGTCGGGGACATGCGGGGGCCTTTCTGAAAAGATGCAGGCGTCCAGCACTGCCCGGCAATTATATCGACTATGATTCTCGTTAAAATATTATTTCGTGGCCGAAGCGCGGCGCCCTTTACACAGGTGCGGCGCTTCTTGCGCGCCAATCAGAGACAAACAATATGACACTGACCGAGCTGAAATACATCGTCGCCGTGGCCCGCGCCAAACACTTCGGCCACGCGGCCGAAGCCTGCTTCGTGGCCCAACCCACCTTGTCCGTCGCCATCAAGAAGCTCGAGGACGAGCTGGGCGTGACGCTGTTCGAGCGCGGCGGCTCCGAAGTCTCGGTGACGCCGCTGGGCGCCCAGATCGTGGCCCAGGCCGAGCGCGTGCTGGAACAGACCGCCGCCATCAAGGAACTGGCCAAGCAGAACAAGGATCCACTGGCCGGCCCGCTGCGCCTGGGCGTGATCTACACCATCGGGCCGTACCTGCTGCCGCCGTTGGTAAAAAACCTGATCGACACCGTGCCGCAAATGCCGCTGGTGCTGCAAGAGAATTTCACCCACAAATTGCTGGAATTGCTGCGCCAGGGCGAGCTCGACGCCGCCATCATGGCGCTGCCGCTGCCGGACCACGGCATGTCGGTGCAGCCGCTGTATGACGAACCGTTCGTGGTGGCCATGCCGCGCAGCCATCCGTGGGCCAAGCGCAAGGACATCTCGGCCGAGGATCTGAAAAGCGAAACGATGCTGCTCTTGGGCGCGGGCCACTGCTTCCGTGATCAGGTGCTGGAAGTGTGCCCGGAAATGGCGCGCTTCTCGGCGCCGTCCGCCGGCAACGGCATGCAGCGCACCTTCGAAGGCTCGTCGCTCGAAACCATCCGCCACATGGTCGCCAGCGGCATCGGCCTGACCGTGCTGCCGCGTGCGTCGGTGGCCGACATGAACGACCAGAGCGGCTTGCTGGCGTATGTTCCGTTCCTGCCGCCGGCGCCGTCGCGCCGCGTGGTGATTGCCTGGCGCAAGAGTTTTACCCGGCGTGCGGCAATCGACGCCGTGATCCGCGCAGTGGGCGAATGCAATCTGGCCGGCGTCGAGATGGTGATGCTGGAAGCGGCGGCCTGACAACCGCCGCACCGGCCGGCCTGCCTGAACAGGCGCGGCCGGCCGCTTCAATCAAGCCCGCTTGATCAGGCTGGTTTCCTGCGGCGGCGCCACTTCCTCTTCTTCCTGCCCGGCTTCGTTGCTGGCATCGCGTCCCGCCAGCGTGCCGACCTCATTCAATTGCTCCTTCGAGAACAGCACGGTGCGGGTCTGGAACGCCAGCTTGACGCCGGCCTTTTCCAGGCGCTCATAAATCGTCAGGTACAGGTTCTCGCGGATGATGACCTGGGTATCGAACTCCTTGACGTCGATATACGAGAACACATCGATATTGAAGGCGCGGTCGTTGATGCTGCCCAGGCGCGCACGGCCGCCTTCGGCCATGTTCTTTTCGCCGGCGATCACGCCCTGCACGATGGCAATTGCTTCCTTCAGCTTGGCCGACGACGTATCGGGTGCGATGGCAATCGTCGGGTTGAACAGGAAACGGTCGCGTGGCGCGAAGTTCTCGATCTGGCGCGCCGACAAATCGCCGTTCGGGATTGTCACCACGGTGCGCTCGCCGGTGCGGATACGGGTCGAGCGGATGCCGACGTCTTCCACTGTGCCGACCACGTCGCCGACCTTGATGAAGTCGCCCACCTGCAGCGGCCGGTCGGCGATCACGGTGACGCTGCCGACCAGGTTTTCCACCGTCTTCTGGGCGCCCAGCGCCAGCGCGATACCGCCGATACCCAGCGCCGCAATGCCGGTGGTGACGTCGATGCCGAAGGTGTCGAGGATACCGATGCCCGAGAAGATCAGCAGCAGGATCTTGACCCCGCGCCGCAGCAGCGTGATGACGGAGACGATCTGGCGCCGTCCGCTGCGCTGCATGCGCGCGATCGCCAGCTCGGCAATCGCATCGACCAGGCGCAGGCCGAACCACACCACCGCGATCACGGTGACGATGCCGGTATAGCGCAGCAGGGTCTGGCGCGCCACGATCGACACCGGCAGCGTTTCGGCCCAGTTATAGAACACGAACACCGCGATCAACAAGCTCAGCGGCGGCAAGGCGGCTTCGCAGAAGCGGTAGGCGCCGCTGGCGGCCGGGTCGGGCACGAGTTTACGCATGCCGGCCACGGCCAGGGCCGACAGCATCCACAGGCCGCCGAAGGTCATTACGGCCAGGCCCAGCAGCAGGCCCCAATCCTTCAGCGGCGCGCCGGCCACCACGACTTCATTTTCCTTCACCGGCTCGGGCGCGACCGGATTGCGCTTGGCCGCGGCCGCGATCTGGGTCATGGTGTCGCGTGAGACACGCCACACCTGACGGTCGCCGTCCTGGCTGCGGTTGAGCAGGATCGGCAGTTTCTGGTCGTCGATGCGGATGTGGCCGACGCTTTCGTGTTCGATCGGCAGTTCGTCGTCGGTCTTGCCGGCGGCGTCGTTGGACAGGCCGGCAAACGGCGCGATCGAGCCGCCATTGTCGAGCAGGGTCTGGAACGCGCGGGCCTGCTCGGCCGGGGTCTGGCGCTGGCGGCCGGTGGGCACCTCGAAGTATTCGGCGGCGCGCTCGAAATCCTGGCGGCCCAGCGCTTCGATCAGGTTCGACACCATCGAACGCGGCGTTTCGCGGCCCAGCGGATCGGGTTCGACCGCCGGCGCGGCCGGTTCGGCATCCTGGGCGAAGACGGGGGCGGCGACTGGCATGGCCAGTGCAATCAGGAACAGGATCAAGAATCTGATCGACATGTTTTTATTCAAAATGACTCCTTTGACTTGCAGGAAGCGCGAAGGCTTACGCTGATTGGGTGCAGGTCGCGGACGCCGGCGCAATGCGGCGTAGAACGGATAATGCAACGGATGGCGCGACGCGTTCGTTCGCACCTTTAGACACGCTCATGTCTGAGACCCGAGTCTAGCATCGGGGGCCGCAAGCGTCCGCACGGTTGCTCCTGCTGCAATGAAAGGCGCTGGGCCTACAATGACGGCAATCACATCATCGCCGGCACATTTGCCGGGTTAATTAATGTTCACGTCCCCTACGCTCTGGCTCATTTTCATCAACGTTGGCGTCGCCGTACTGATGGCGCTGCAGGGGATCGATCCGATCACGCCCTCGCCGCGCGAACTGATCGCCTGGGGCGGCAATCTGGGCGCGTACACGCTCAGCGGCGAATGGCAGCGCCTGCTGTACTCGATGTTCCTGCACGGCGGCGCGCTGCACCTGGCGCTGAACATGTTCTTGCTGTACCAGATCGGGCGCGTGTCCGAGATTGCCTGGGGCCGGCTGCGCTTCCTGATGATCTATCTGGTCACCGGCCTGTTCGGCGGCCTGGCCAGCGCCTGGTGGAACGCCAGCCAGGCGGTCGAGGCTTTGGGTGGCATGCCGCCGCAGCTGGCATTCATCATGCTGGCGCCGAACATGGTGGTCAGCATCGGCGCGTCCGGCGCCCTGCTCGGCGCTGCCGGCGCCTTGCTGGTGCACACCTTCCGCGCGGGACAAGACGCCATGGTCGACCTGCGCGTCATTGCCCAGGTGGTGCTGCTCAATATCGGCATGGGCTTCCTGATCAACGGCACCGACAATGCGGCGCACGTCGGTGGCGCGCTGTCGGGGATCGTGATCGGCGCCATCCTGCGCCAGCCGCGCCCGGGCCTGTCCACGCTGGGCTTGCGGCTGCAGGCGGCGGCGGTGTTCTCGGTGATGCTGGCCGTGTTTGCCGTACTGATGGTGAAAGCGGCGCCGCCCAAGGTCGAGCTGGTGGCGGCGGAATTTCGCAAGGCGTCGGCCGCGTTCGACCGGCGCGAAGCCCAGGCCAAAGCGCGCGCCGACGAAAAAGCCGGCTTGCGCCGGCCTTGAACCTTACTGGCTGACGATCAGCCGCGCTTACGACGGCGCGCCGCGGCCAGGCCCGCCAGCAAAGGCAGCATCAGCGCCAGGCTGGCCGGCTCCGGCACCTGCGCCGTGATCGAGAAGCGGTCGCCGGCCTGCATGCCGCTGGTGTCGAGCACCCAGTCGAACTGGCCCGCCTCGCCCAGCGGATTGCCGAAGTAGAAGTCGCTCGGCTCGCCCTTGGCAAACTTGATGTTGGCGCTGCTGGCGCTATTGCTCACCGAGCCGATGGTGCCGAAGCCGGCGGTCACGCTGCCGGCGGAAGCAAAGCTGATGCCGCTCAGGCCGAAGTTGAACTTCGGCAGCAGCAGGCCGGTCATATTGCTAATGAGCGCGCTCATGTTCAGCGGACCGGCCAGGTCGCCTTCTTGCAGCACGAAGTTCAGGCGCGCGCCGCTGAAGTTCATCAACGCCAGGTCGAACGACACCAGGCCGTCCTCGCTGTAGCTGGTGACCGTGTTGCCCGGCACGCCGGTGCTGCTGACCAGCAGCGCAGCATTGGCCGAGCTCGACAGTGCGAAGACGGTCGTGGCGGCGGCGACAAATTTCAGAATATTCATTGTTATCCCCTGTGTTTGATGGAGTGATTTACAGCGGACCCTTGGCCCACGGACCCGAGATGGCAAAGGTGATGCCCGGGGTCTGGATGTTGACGAACAAGTGGCGCCCGGTAGGATCGAAGCAGGCGCCGGCGAATTCGTTGCCGCGGCCGTCGCCCGCGAGCGCGGCCGATTTGCCCGCACCCTGCAGTTGGGCAGTGGTCAGCATCACGTTGTTCTTGGCGAAGATGTAGCTGTCGCCGCCGCCCGTCAGGCCCATCAGGCGCTGGCCGAAACCGAACTGGTCGGTAATGGCGCTGGACGAGTCTTCGCAGATCAGGATCGCGTTGCGCGGGCTGACCGTCAGGTTGTCGCCCATATTCCCAACCAGCGGGCTCGGGCTCGAGTAGATGCAGCGCAGGCTCTGGCGCGCCAGGTCGAGTTCCCAGATCGCGCCGCGCGACACCGCGCCGCCCGAGGTGTCCATCACGTACATCTTGCCCTGCGTGAACCAGATGCCTTCGCCGCGGTTCATGCGCAGCGCGCCCTGGGTCCAGCCCTGCACGAACGGACCGGCGGCGTTGCTGATCGCCTGGCCATTGAGGCCGGTGGCGTTGCCGCGGTTGGCGTCCGGGTTGGCGATGCGCACCCATTCCAGTTCATAGGTGTCATTCACCGAGGCGGTGGCCAGGTTGACGTTGTTGACGCCCTTGACCTTGGCCATCTCCAGCACGCCGCCCATGATGAGCGAGCCGGCAGCGCCTCGGGCGATGTCTGGCACATAGCGGTAGAAGCCCGACTTGCCCGACGAATCCTCGGTCATGTAGACGATGCTGTTGGTCGGGTCGACGGCGGCGGCTTCGTGCGCGAAGCGGCCCATGCCGACGATCGGCTGGCCGCTGGTCTGCTGCGGGTCGGCCGTGACTTCGAACACGTAGCCGTGTTTCTTGCCGGCGGCGCTGACGCTGTCCGAGCCGATCTCTTCGCAGGTGAGCCAGGTGCCCCACGGGGTGATGCCGCCGGCACAGTTCTGCTGGGTGCCGCCCAGGCTCGGGGTCATGCTGACCCAGTCGGTGTCGCGAAACACCAGGTTGGTGGTGCCGCCGCAAGAGCGGTTGCTTGATGCCGCGCTGACGGTGCCGCTGTCGTACACGCCGACCGCATTGATAAAATTGCCAGCGGAACTGCCGCTGATTTCATGATTGCGCACCAATACCAGCTCGGTGCTGCGGCCGACCTTGCGGCTGGCGATCACGCCCATGCCGTCGTGGCCGCCCGGGCACGGCTGGCCGTTGGCCATCAGGTCGCCGCGCCAGCCGAAGGTTTTGTAGCTGAAGCCCGGCGGCAGTTGCAGCAGCGGCAGACCGGTGGTCAGGTCATTCACGGGCGCGATCGGGCCGTACGGGCTGGCCACCAGGGTGGTGGCGCCATTCGCGGCCATGGCTTGCTGGGCCTGCAGCGCGGCGAAGGCGCCGACGAAAGGCAGCGCGCCGGCGCCGGCGATGCCCTTGAGCAGGTTGCGTCGCGAAGACGAGATGTCGTTGTGGTTCATTGTGCTTCTCCAATCGTTGGATCGCGCCGGTGGTCCGGCATGTAATGTGATTGGTCGGCGCCATGCATCGGCCCGCCTGGCCCATACCACCCCCGGCACGGACCGATGCATTAAAACAAACGAAGATGTCGTCTGCATGACAACAAAATGGCAACATTCATGCAGATGGGATGCCTTGAATTCATCCGGCTGTCATGCACGACGCATCCGCCCCGTGTTGGCAAGCGGGCACGGCGGGTGTGCGGCAACAGGCGTAGAATCGCTGTCTTGTGCTCAACAATTCTTGCAAGACAAGACGCGAATTTCATGAACAAGCTGGCGCTGTACTTCCGCCTGGTCCGGGCCGACAAGCCGATCGGGATTCTCTTGCTGCTGTGGCCGACCCTGTGGGCCTTGTGGATGGCTTCCGAAGGCGTGCCCGACTGGCACGTGCTGCTGATCTTCGTGCTCGGCACGGCATTGATGCGCTCCGCCGGCTGCGCCATCAACGACTACGCCGACCGCGACATCGACCGCCACGTCAAGCGCACCGTCGACCGGCCGCTCACCAGCGGCAAGATCCGCGGCCGCGAGGCGGTAATGGTGGCAACCGTGCTGGCGCTGCTGTCGTTCCTGCTGATCCTGCCATTGAATACCTTGACCAAGCAGCTGTCGGTGCTGGCGGTCGTGATCGCCGCCACCTATCCCTACTTCAAGCGCTTCTTCGCGATCCCCCAGGCCTATCTCGGCATCGCCTTCGGCTTCGGTATTCCGATGGCGTTCGCTGCCGTGCAAGACCAGGTGCCGGCAGTGGCCTGGTGGCTGCTGGTGGCCAATGTGTTCTGGGCCGTGGCCTACGACACCGAATACGCGATGGTCGACCGCGACGACGACATCAAGATCGGCATCCGCACTTCGGCCATCACCTTTGGCCGTTTCGATGTGGCCGCCGTGATGCTGTGCTACGGCGTGGCGCTGGCGATCAACCTGCTGTGCGGCTGGTCGCTGGGACTGCGCTGGTGGTTCGTGGCCGGCATCGCGGTGGCGGCCGGCATGGCGCTGTACCACTACTTCCTGATCCGCGATCGCGAGCGCATGGCCTGCTTCAAGGCGTTCCGCCACAACAACTGGTTGGGGGCCGCGATTTTCATTGGTGTCGCACTAGATTATGCATTGAGTTAATATTGTCTTAAATACCATTCATTCCAAGGCACGCCTGGTGCGCGCCGTTTCATCGATCACTACCAAAGAGGCCCAAGCATGATTCAAAAGATCCCGACCCAGACCGGCACCCGCGACCAACTCGTCAGCGACCTGAAAACCGTGATCAGCGATGCCGAAGCCTGGCTGCGCAACGGCGGCCAGCTGACCGGCGACGAACTGAAAGCGGCCAAGGCCAAGTTCGAGCAGACCATTTCCACCGCCAAGACCAGCCTGGTCGACATCGAAGAAACCGTGGTCGAGCGCGCCAAAGCGACCGCCAAGGCAACCGACGACTACGTGGCCGAAAATCCATGGAAATCGGTCGGTCTGGGCGCCGCCATCGGCGTCGTGATCGGTATGCTGATCGCCCGTAAATAAAGGTCGACGACCATGACCATTACCGCGACCATCGGCCGCATCGGATCGAACCTGCTCGCCATGCTGCGCACGCGGCTCGAGCTGGCGGCCCTCGAACTGCAGGAAGAAACGCAGCGCCTGTTCGGCTACCTGGCCTGGGGCATTGCGGCGGCCTTCTTCGCCGTGGTCGCGGTGCTGCTCGCCATCCTGTTCATCCTGGTGCTGTTCTGGGACACGCACCGCCTGGCGGCGGTGGGCGGCATGACGGTGCTGTTCGCAGCCGGCAGCGTGTTCGCCGCGCTCTACGTCAAGTCGAGCCTCACGAACCGTCCGCCGATCCTGGCCAACACGCTGGCCGAACTGCGCCGCGACGCGCAAGCCATCAAGGGAGAACAGAATCCATGAGTACCAATCCTGTACCACGCAGTGTGCGCATGAAGGTGCTGGCCGCCGAATGCGCCGCGCAACGCGCCGAGCTGGGGCATGACGTGGCGCTGCTCAAGACGCCGTCGGCGATGGGCGGCACCACCGGGTATGTGGTCCAGCACAAGGGCTGGATCATGGCCGCGGCCGGGCTTGGGTTCGGCTTCCTGGTGACCAAACCCAAGTGGGTGGTGGGCGCGGTAACGGCGGGATTGTCCGCCTACAAGCTGGCGCAGCAGGTGTTGCCGGTGCTGGGGTGGCGCAAGTTCGAGGTTCACTGATCCCGAAGTGACGGTCGGCCGCGCGCCGGCCGTCACCTTGCCGCCATCAATCTTTACCGAGCTCTTCGCCCAGCTCGCGTCCCCGCGCTGCCGCAGCCTTCATCGCCGCACCAATCGCTTCTCGTACACCCGCCGCTTCCATGCTGCTGATCGCCGCATACGTGGTGCCGCCTTTCGACGTCACGCGCTGACGCAGCACCTCGACCGCTTCGTCCGACTGCGCCGCCAGCTGCGCCGCGCCAGTGAAGGTGGCCAGCGCCAGTTCCCTGCCCTGCTCCGCATTCAAGCCCAGCTCGCGCGCCGCCGTTTGCATCGCTTCCAGGAACAGGAACACATACGCCGGGCCGCTGCCCGACACCGCCGTCACCGCATCGATCTGTGCTTCGTCGTCCAGCCACACCGTCTTGCCGACCGCGCGCATCACGGCGTCGGCCGCGTCGCGCTGCGCCGCGCTCACGCCGGCCTGCGCCGCCATGCCGGTGATGCCCATGCCGATCAGCGCCGGCGTGTTCGGCATGGTGCGCACGATGGCGTCGTAGCCGCCGAGCCAGCGCGACAAATCGCGACTCCTGATGCCGGCCGCGATCGACAGCACCAGCTGCTTGTTCAGATACGGCGCCAGCGCAGCCGCCACCTCACGCATCTGCTGCGGCTTGACGGCCAGCACCACCACATCGCTGCCGGCGACACCGGCATCGATCGTGCTTGCCGTGCTGGCGCCATACTGCTGCGCCAGGCGTTGAAGTGCTTCTGCATTCGGATCGACTACGTGGATGGTGGTGTCCGCCTGCTTGGCCAGTCCCGCAATCAGGGCACTGGCCATATTGCCGCCGCCGATAAAGGCAATCTTCATGTCTTGTCCTGTTTATTCGTAGTGGCGGGCGCCGAAGATGGCGCTGCCGATGCGCACCATCGTCGCGCCTTCGGCGATCGCCGCATCCATGTCGCCCGACATGCCCATCGACAGCGTGTCGAGCGCCAGGCCGCCGGCGCGCAGCGTATCGCTCAATTTACGCAGGCGCGCGAATGCGGCGCGCTGCTGCGCCGGATCACTGGCCTGCTCTGGAATCGCCATCAACCCGCGCAGGCGCAGGTTCGGCAACTGCGCCACCGCGCGCGCCAATTCGGGCAGCTCGGCCTCGCTGGCGCCGCTCTTGCTCGCTTCGCCGCTGATGTTCACTTGCAGGCAGATGTTCAGCGGCCCCAGCTCGGGCGGGCGCTGTTCGGACAGGCGCTGTGCGATCTTGAGCCGCTCGACGGTGTGCACCCAATCGAAACTGGCGGCGATCGGGCGCGTCTTGTTGCTCTGGATCGGGCCGATGAAATGCCACTCGATCTTGCTATCCGGTTGCGCGCGCGCGACGTGCGCGATTTTTTCCAGCGCTTCCTGCAGATAGTTTTCGCCGAACGCGGCTTGTCCGGCTGCCATCGCTTCCAGCACCGCCTCCACTGGGAAGGTCTTGGAAACAGCCAGCAATTGCACCTCTGAACGCGTCCTTCCGACGGCTTGTACGGCAGTCTCGATTGTCGCTTCGACAGCTTGCAAGTTGGCGGCGATTATGGACATAATGATTTTCTGTGGGAAATATTTTCTAGACGAGCCGGAACGGCGCCAAGCTGCATTTGCGGCACAGGGATTATAAATGGACATTTCGGAATTACTCGCCTTCTCCGTGAAGAACAAGGCATCGGACCTGCACCTGTCGGCCGGCCTGCCGCCGATGATTCGCGTGCATGGCGACGTGCGCCGCATTAACTTGCCGCCGCTCGAGCACAAGGACGTGCACGGCATGATCTATGACATCATGAATGACGGCCAGCGCAAGCAGTACGAAGAAATGCTGGAGTGCGACTTCTCGTTCGCCATTCCCGGCCTGGCGCGTTTTCGCGTGAATGCCTTCAACCAGGAACGCGGCGCCTCGGCCGTGCTGCGCACGATTCCATCCAGGATCCTGTCGCTGGAAGAACTCAACGCCCCGAAAATCTTCGCCGACCTGGCCATGAAGCCGCGCGGCCTGGTCCTGGTGACCGGCCCGACCGGCTCCGGCAAATCGACCACGCTGGCGGCGATGGTGAACCACCTGAATGAAAACGAATACGGCCACATCCTCACCATCGAGGACCCGATCGAATTCGTGCACGACTCCAAGAAGTGCCTGATCAACCAGCGCGAAGTCGGCCCGCACACGCTGTCGTTCAACAACGCGCTGCGCTCGGCGCTGCGCGAAGACCCGGACGCGATCCTGGTCGGCGAACTGCGCGACCTGGAAACCATCCGCCTTGCCCTGTCGGCCGCCGAAACCGGCCACCTGGTGTTCGGCACCCTGCACACCTCGTCGGCCGCCAAGACCATCGACCGTATCGTCGACGTGTTCCCGGCCGAAGAAAAAGAAATGGTACGCGCGATGTTGTCCGAATCGCTGCAAGCCGTGATTTCGCAGACCCTGCTCAAGACCAAGGACGGCTCGGGACGCGTGGCGGCGCACGAAATCATGATCGGCACGCCGGCGATCCGCAACCTGATCCGCGAAGCCAAGATCGCGCAAATGTATTCCGCCATCCAGACCGGCAGCAACGTCGGCATGCAGACGCTCGACCAGAACCTGACCGACCTGGTACGCCGCAACGTGATCTCGACCGGCGCCGCACGCGCTGCCGCCAAGATCCCGGAAAATTTCCTCGGCTGATTTTTAGATAAAGGCGCTAGATGGAACGCGACCAGGCATCCAAGTTCATGTTCGACCTGCTGCGCCTGATGGTGAGCAAGGGCGGCTCCGACCTGTTCATCACGGCGGGCTTTCCGCCGGCGATCAAGATCGACGGGCGCATGACGCCGGTGTCGAACCAAGCGCTTACGGCCGGCCACACGGCCGACCTGGCGCGCGCCATCATGAACGACAAGCAATCGGCCGGCTTCGAACTCACGCGCGAAGCGAACTTCGCGATCACGCCGGGCGACCTGGGACGCTTTCGCGTTTCAAGCTTCATGCAGATGGGCTGCGTCGGCATGGTGCTGCGCGTGATCACCACCGCCATCCCGAAATTCGAAGACCTGGCGCTGCCGGATGTATTGAAGGACGTGGTCATGACCAAGCGCGGGCTGGTGATCATGGTCGGCGCCACGGGTTCCGGTAAATCGACCACGCTGGCGGCGATGGTCGGGTACCGCAACGAGAACAGCTACGGCCACATCATCACGGTGGAAGACCCGGTCGAATTCGTGCACCCGCACCGCAATTGCGTGATCACGCAGCGCGAAGTGGGGGTCGACACCGAAAGCTTTGAAGCGGCGCTGAAGAATTCGCTGCGCCAGGCGCCGGACGTGATCCAGATCGGCGAGATCCGCGACCGCGAAACCATGGAACACGCGATCGCGTTTGCCGAAACCGGCCACCTGTGTCTGGCCACGCTGCACGCCAACAGCGCCAACCAGGCGCTGGACCGCATCATCAACTTCTTCCCCGAAGAACGGCGCCAGCAATTGCTGATGGATTTGTCGCTGAACCTGAAAGGCCTGGTCTCGCAGCGTTTGATTCCGAAGAAGGACGCCAAGGGACGTGTGGTGGCGATCGAAATCCTGCTCAATTCTCCGCTGATCTCGGACCTGATCTTCAAGGGCGAAGTCCATGAGATCAAGGAGATCATGAAAAAGTCGCGCGAATTGGGGATGCAGACCTTCGACCAGGCGCTGTTCGATTTGTACGAGGCCGACCGCATCACCTACGAAGACGCGCTGCGCAATGCCGATTCGGTGAACGACCTGCGCCTGAACATCAAGCTCAATAGCAAGCACGCGAAGAGCCGCGATTTCTCGAGCGGCATGGACAACCTCGGATTAGTGTAAGCCTTAGCAGCCATCCGCTACCCCAAGACCGTCGTTCCCGCGCAGGCGGGAACCCAAGTGTGCAGCGCACCGCGTACCTGACCATCCCCCTCTGACCCGCAAACGCCTCGGCATCATCCGATGGCTATGTATGTTTCCGCACTGAACGTCTTTACGACGAAGCGTACTCTGGCACTGTGATTCACCGCAGCTTGCAGATTATGACCGCGCCTACCGCCACCACGCTCGACCCCGCACCTCCCCTGGACCCGGCGGCGCCAAAAAAGAAACGCCGCAGTCCGCTGCTGTCGGTGACCGCATGGAGGCAATTCGCCGGGCTGGCCAAGCCTTACTGGCAGGGCGAGGAAAAGAAAAAGGCCTGGAGCCTGCTGATCCTCCTGATCGTGCTGATGCTGGTCGAAACCAAGCTTGCGGTCATGCTGAACGACCAGGCCGGCGAGATGACGTCGGCGCTGGCCGCCAAGAACGGCGACCGCTTCTGGACCTCGGTACGGTTCTGCCTGCTGACGCTGGCATTCGCGGTACCGGTCTACGCCTTCTATTACTACATGCGCGACGTCTTCGCCAACGGCTGGCGGCGCTGGCTCACCCGGCGTTTCCTCAACGGCTACCTGACAGGTCGCAAATACTACGAACTCGATGCCGACAAGGACATCGACAATCCCGACCAGCGCATTAGCGAAGACATCAACACTTTCACGGGCAGGTCGATCCACTTCCTGTTGATTTTCATCGGCTCGATCATGCAGCTGGTGGCTTTCAGCGCCGTGCTGTGGTCGATCTCGCACTTGCTGGTTGGCGTGCTGGCGCTGTACGCGACCATCGGCACCGCGGTCGCCCTCTACATCTTCGGCAATCCCCTGATCCACCTGAATTTCTGGCAGTTGCGGCGCGAAGCCGATTTCCGTTTCAGCCTGATTCGCATGCGCGAAAATGCCGAATCGATTGCGTTCTACCGCGGCGAAGAACAGGAACGGGCGCGCATCCACAACAAGCTCGATAAGGCCATCCACAACTTCGCAAAGCTGATCAAGAAGCAGCGCAACCTGAACCTGTTCCAGCGCACCTTCAGCCAATTGACCCTGGTGCTGCCGGGCGTGATCCTGGCCGGCGGCGTGCTGTCGGGCGAACTGGAAGTCGGACGCGCGATCCAGGCCGCCGGCGCATTCACCGCCGTACTCGGCGCCGTGGGCGTCATCGTCGACAATTTCGAGAGCCTCAGCCGTTTCATCGCCGGCATCGACCGCCTGCAAGCCCTATCCCGGCTGGTGCTGGGCGACGCCGCGCCTGCCGCCGCTGTCGAAGACAAGTACCCGCGCATCCAGCGGCAGCTGGGCAAGCACCTGATGCTGCAATCGCTGACCCTGCATCCGCCGCAATCCGAACGTGTGCTCATCAAGGAACTGAGCCTGACGCTCAAGCCCGGCGACGCGCTGCTCATCACCGGCGACAGCGGTTGCGGCAAGAGCTCGCTGCTGCGTGCGATAGCGGGTTTGTGGCAGACGGGCAGCGGCACTATCCATCATCCGCCAGTGGAACAGTTTTTCTTCCTGCCGCAGCAGCCCTACCTGCAGTCGGGTTCGCTGCGCAGCCAGCTGATTTATCCGAGCGCGCAATTACCGCTCAGCGATGTGCAATTGCTGGCGATCCTAGAGCAGGTGCACCTGCCGCGCTTGGCCGAACGCATCGGCGGCCTAGACGCCGTGCGTGACTGGGACAAACAGCTATCGGTCGGCGAACAGCAGCGCCTGGCCTTCGGCCGCGTGCTGGTGCATGCGCCAGAGATCGTCATCCTGGACGAGGCCACCAGTGCGCTCGACAGCTCCAACGAGGCCGCCCTGTACAGCGGCCTGCGCGCGAGCGGTACGACGCTGATCAGCATCGCACATCGGCCGGCGGTGCTGCGTCACCATACGCATGTGCTGCACCTGGAAGGCGAGGGAAAATGGAAACTGCTCGATGCCGTCGACTATCGCTTCGATGGCGGCTTGGCGATACAGGGAATGGCCATGCGCCCGTGCAACATGAGCTCCGGGCATCAGGCATTGCGGTAGCTGAGTTGTTGGCAGCAAGCAGCCGACGGACATTGGCCGAGCATTGATGCAGCGTGCGAACGATTGAGCGCGTTAGCGAGTCTTGCAGAATGTTATACATTGCCAAGAAGATTCTTCCCTGCAAAAAAACTGCCGGGCCGCGATGTCACGCCGCGCTTGCCTTCGGTGCAAGTACTGACAAGCGGATACGATCTTACAACACAACTAACATCGAATTCTTGTCAACTTGTTAGCACTGATCTGGCGATTTCCAAGCGTCGATCTCGTGTCTACATGTCGGTATTAACCCGAAAATTTCCTTGGCCCGGTTGCGTATTATTGATTCTGCTCCAAATACATATGCGCGTTGGCAAACTGCTGCGTCCAAAATCCGTGGAGCTGTCCATTTCCATAGCTTGGCTTTTCACTACGAAGCCTTCTAATTTCCTCTAAACAGCTCTGCTGCAGTTCTTTAATTGCCTTGTTTCTAGTTTCGACTGTCATACGTGTAAGAATATCTTTACTGATTAGATGAGCTTTCAATCTTCCATCCTTCCGAAAATCATCAGCTATAAATTTTTGTTGACCCATATCAGCTTGATTGACTTTAAACAGGGTTTTTAAATGTGCTGTATCCAGAATGAGGAAGCCGAATTCGTGAGCTTTTTCGCCAACAGGAATTCTCTGATCTTCAACCAATAATAGATATCCATCGTCTTTAAGAGCACGCTGAAACAAAGAAGTCTGACTCGACAAAATCGAGTTCCATTCGCCTGGCGCAATCTCATGAAGCACATTACACATTACGATCACATCGAGGGATTTCTCGTCATGCCGCTCAAAAAACTGCTTAAAATTTGAAAAATGTCTATCATACGGATTCTGGAAATGTTCAGCCATTACGGCAATACATTGCGCACGATCTTTTTCAGAACTATCAAGTGCCCAATACGAAATTGGCGCTTCGTTGTTGCCAAAAGTACGGTTTTCCACAATTCCTTCCAACAGTCGCCCTTTACCTGCACCAAAGTCCAAAATTTCGGGTTTAAATTCACCAAATTTTTTTAAGAGAACTCCACCGATTTGGTTGATTTGTGGATCACCATTTCCTCCTGAAATTATCAACGGAGGCACCAAACTTTCGACTGCATAATTGATCGCAGCAAGTTGTGCTGGCAAGCCAGTAAACGCATTGAGCTGACCAATTCTCTCTTCGTCGCCTAAAAGACTTTCTAATACTTTTTCAGGATGACGCCCAGCATGTCTAATAGCGCCACTTTCCATATACCAAAGTGCCATTGGGTCCCGACTTGCAATATAAGCCAGTAGAGGTATCGAATGAGTAGCCACCCATATTTGAGCCGCTGGCGCCGTGTTGGCTAGTCGCTCTAATATCTCAATAGAAACTGATGGGTGAAGATGATTTTCAAGCTCATCAAGGATAAATAAAGTATTATCAAGATTTGTCCGTTTGGCATGGATGGCCGTGATTAATTGCAAAATTACTCGTTGACCATCAGATAGCCCGGCTATTGCAATAGGCTTTCCAAAAATTGCAGTCGCTCCGTTACTTAGTCTTTGAATTTCTGCACCTAGAAGCCTTCGAGTTAGTTCACATAAAATCTCGTAGTCTAAAAGTGCCTTAATTTTGTCCGCCAACGGCCCTTCGTAATTTTGGTGAGACGTATTCCACCAAAGATTTTGAAGATGCTGAATATATCCAGATGTGCTTTGCCCAAAACTGTCAATATCCGCATTCGCTGCATTAGTATAAGCCAACTCGATCTGAAGGTTTGTTTGATCGAATGAATTCACCAAATTTAAGTCTCTGGGCACAAATCGCAGAGACTTTATTGGTTGATTTTCTTTCCCGATAATATAGCTCGCATCGCGAAAACGCTGTTCATGTATAGCTATTTCATCATCCCATGGCGTAGGCTTTACATCTTGTCGTTCTGCCGCAGCTGTAATCTCTTCCAGTCGATGTTTCCATGCAGCACCATACTCAGCTGCTTCACTATACGGAGGAATACAGTTTTGTAGCAAATTGAGAAGACGCGATTTTCCAGCGCCGTTCTTTCCTGCAATTGCCACGAATCGCCCTAAGCGAGACATTAATATTGGCGCCAAACCGTGTTGAGAGGAGACTTCCTTAGGAACGATGAATTTGTTAATTAACATTTAGAATTAATCATTAAAATTATTGCAGTTTAATACCGCTGATTTTTTCAATAAAATCAAGTACATACATTAATTAGCCAACTAACAGCCTGATCAGCCTTCTTTAAACTGCGACTGCAACGTGACTACGGTGTAAGTGCCGACAAGTACACACGATCCCAACAGCAAGTAGCCTTGAGTTTGTGTTCAATTATCGGTACTCACCCGGCAAGTCACTTGTAAAAAAACGTTGCTATAGGTAATGCCACGCCGTGTGCCTCCACTACTCGATTAGCAATATCATCAAGTGCGTCGCAGTTGTCGGATTCTTGATCCTGTTTACTGGTAAGTCGGAGTGCACTATCCTGCCCTATGTGACACTGGTGTTGGGCAGCATGATCACCAGATTATTAAAATAACGGATTGAAACTGCATGAATTAATGAACAATCATTGCTTCAACAGCCGTAACAAGCGCATCAATCGAATTTCGCTTATGCGAATTTAACGCATTCGCTGGATCGCTCGCTACACAGCTTGCGATCAAAAATTTGACATCAGATTCGACTTTATCTGTCCATTGCTTTCCCTGATTGAGGAAAACACTGCGCATCCGATCACCCCAAATTCCATTACCCTTAAACTGAGGTGAATTAATATTTACGCCAAATTTATCCAGCAACTCTTGGGAATAAATTTTTAAATTTATGCAATCTTCAAACTCCGAATTCGGTGATCCATTGCACGTAATAAATGTTGTTGCCTTAACCGAAGCCAATGAATCTACGAGAGCATTCTGATAAGCCTTCCTCCCGGCATCATCATTGTCCAATAAACAATGATAGGTGCAAAGTGCATTTTTTAGCAGTGTTAATTTGTATGGAAGATTCCCAGCACCTCCAATTTGTTCAATCACCAATAAATGCGCATCAAGTGCCTTCCGAATATTTTCGCTGAAATGACGCAAAAGTGCGCTGATGGCAATAACATCATCCGACCCTTCCACAACAAGCACGAAACTAGCATTAGTTAGATTATCAGATGCTTTAATTCCTAAAATATCGCGAATTTGCTGAATGTTTTTTGCCGGAATAGCATTACCTCCATCAACAATTACATTGGTATGCAAATCATTTCGTGCTACGAATAGAGGGTTATGCGTCGAAATGACGATTTGATTCTCTTTAGTAAGCTCTCTAATAACGTCATTTAGTTGGTGAATAGCCGCAGGATGAAGATGTGACTCCGGCTCCTCGATTGCTATTATTGAGGCTCCTGTAGTCTGAACTCGATCCTTAAGTAAACCAAGTGCTACCAGACTTTTTACTCCATCACCTTTAAGCGAAAGAGGTGTCTCGGTCCCATCATCGATAAGGATTTCGAAGTCTCGTGAAAGAGCCGCCCGGCGTGCATAATCTGGGATTTGTATATTAACCCCCTTAATTGCCGGAAGGAACTTCTCTAAAGGTTGCTTAATAGTAGCCGCTAAAGAGTTCAGCACATTTTGTTGCAACGTACGGATTGTCTGCAACGCCATTTCATACTTTTTATCGCTCTCTAGAACTCTTAGACGTTGGGTCAGCATTTTGCTAATCACGTCGAGCGAATCTTGGTCAGTCCTAACTGCTGGTATATAGTTAAAAACTATTTTTTTCGCAATGAAGTCAGCAATATTCGCAGATTTAGTTGTAAGAGCTTTGGTGCCCTTACCACTTTTCGATATCTCAATCGTTGGCTTGTTTTCCTTACCAATCTTAATTATGATTGGCAATGACCCATTAAGGTTAGATTTAATGCTTGTTTTGAATTCCTCAATTTCGTTTTGATCAAGCAGAAACTCAAGCCTAATAATTGTCTGCGTTCCCGATTTCCGCGATTGAAAACTGATTGGAAAATCCCGATCCCAATCATAGAGGATCTCTCGCCGACGCTGCATCGTTAAAAAAGAGGCTGTGCCAGCATGTTGCTGTAAAATCGTCATGCCAATATCGAGCGCCTTTAGCAGATTGGATTTACCCTCATTATTTCTCCCAATCAGAACTGTCATATCAGACATTGCAACTTTATGCGCGGTGGTAATGCTACGGAAATTTGTAACAGAGAAATTTACCAGCTCCATCGATTTTCCTTTAACTTTTATCTATTGAATTGATAGCATAATTTAACGAACTGCGAGAGCCGCCTAATGCCATTAATTGATGCACTATCCGCTGTTGTTTGCACAATTTTAAATCTAATAAAAATAACTCGAAATCGACTGTGAAACGCGGACATGAACTGAACAAAAAAATCTGGTGTACATACATCCGATTTTCAGCACTGAATTCGTTAGCAAATAGTGTGCTTAAAACCGCGACTCCAACGTCACCCTTCCCATCGCATACCCTTCGCTATAACTCGTCCTACGCAACGCCCCGCCCTCATCCACATACCTCGACTCCGACACCCCGTCCGTGCGCAGCAGATTACTGACCGCAAACCGCAACTGATACTTCGGCGCCACCTTCCACAACGCATACACATCCAGGTCGCGCCGCACGCTCTGATAACGGAACTGCTCCACATTCACCCGCGCCGGCACGCTGCTGTTGAACGCAAAGCTGGCCCCCGTTGTCAGCTTGCCGTCGCGCGTGCGGTAATCGACACCCAGGTTGGCCGACAACGGCGTCTGCCGATCGAGCCGGTTATCCGGCCCCGGCACCGCGTCCACGCTCGACCAGTTGCGCGCCACGCTGGCGC
>Ga0265797_10004100_pt1 | contig 22600 bp, 21 predicted proteins | sample P2T30metagenome_FD_192433 | JGI IMG/M metagenome (GOLD analysis project Ga0265797, IMG submission 192433) | Plant litter microbial communities from East Loma Ridge, Irvine, California - P2 T30 | ecosystem: Environmental > Terrestrial > Plant litter > Unclassified | place: USA: California... | reverse complement strand
AGACCTCAAAGATGCCTGATAAGCACATCTTCGAATCTTCCAAACAAGATTCCCTCGAATTCCAATGAGATCCTCGTTCAGCAACGCCTTCGTCGGCCACTCTCGCCTCACCTTTCGATCTACCGACCGCAAATCACATCGACCCTATCAGTGCTCATGCGCATCACAGGACTGGCCATGAGCGGCACGTTCTGTGTCTACCCTCTCCTCTACCTCGCTTCGCCTTTGCTAGGTATCGATGTGTCTGTAGCGTCGCTCGTTACAATTGTTGATAGTTGGCCTGCTTTCGTCAAACTGCCGCTCAAGCTAGCAGTAGCGTGGACTTTTACTTTTCACGGCTTCAACTCGCTGCGGTTCTTGTCGTGGGATATGGCGAGAGGGATTACGAACAAGCGGGTTGCGCAGACTGGTTGGGCGGTTGTGGGGGTGTCGTTTGCTAGTGCGTTGGTGTTGGTGACTTTGGTGTAAGAAAGAGGCAGTGAAGTATATCGTCTTGAGCCTTATTCTAATATACAGGGAAAATTCACGGGTCTCGACTTGTCAGGACATCCAGTCTGAAACGAATCTCAAGCTACTACATGCTTCTTGCGTCTTGTATGCTCCCAAAGTATTCTACGATGCTCTCTCCCAATTCCAAATCTCAACTCGCCCGCTTCTACAAGAAAAGCTTCGTGGGCGTGTTGTACAACATGTCATTGAACACTTCCTTTGGCATGAAGCCCTCCAGCCATTCGAGCTCAGCCGTCTCATTGACTTTCAGGAAATCATCGGGTTCCAGACCAGTTGCCGTTGAGTTGACATGAGGCCAATCGGAGCCCCAGATCAAGCGTTCCGGTCCGGCTTCGATCAATTGCCCGATCACCTCCTTCATGGCCTCTTCGTTGCCGCGAAGTCCTCGACGGTGCAATGCATTGATCTTGACTGTAAGCACATCGTCCTGCAACAGTTTCACAAGCGACTGCAAGCCACGCTGCGAGGCTGCGTTCAGTGGCACGTTGATCGACCCCAGATGCTCTGCGATTATTGGGATGCCAGGCATCTTCTCCTTGAAGGGAAAGTCCTCGAGCAACGTCCAAACCGCCGGCGCCAGCTGGAACGAGACAATCCAGCCGTACCTGCGAGCAATATCGCCCATGCTCCCTTCGAGCAAACGCTTCATCTCGTTGGCCGTAGCCTGAGTATCGTTAGAAGTACGAGCGTACCCGCGCAGCACCCTCACGCCAGCATCGTGGAAAGTCTGCAACCCCGCTTCGGAATAGTTGGAGTCTGCGCCGTAGATGATCTCGCCGCGCACGACGTTTCCGGGTTTCAATTCGGACTGGAGGTCGTGCATGTGGGCTAGCAAACCATCGGTGCCGTTTTCAACGGAGGCTTGGACGAGCAGGAAGCTTTCGCCGGGCGAGGAGGCGAGGAGTTCTGCTGGGGTTGCTGCTTTGGGGGTGTATGAGCGGGTGTCGGAGAGTGGGAAGCGCGAGGGTTCGAAAAGGTGGACGTGGGTGTCCCATTTGAGTGGTTGTGTGGAGGAGTTGGAGCATTGGGCCATTGTGTTGGTGACTGCTAGGGCAGTGGCCAGGTATGATGTGAGGAGCTTCGTGTGGATCATGGTGTCTTGTGTTTTCTTCTTTCTTGTCCTGTGTATTTGATCAAGAGTTGATGTTACGAGCAAAGACGAGAAACTTAAGAATCATCATGAATAGATGGACAGCCTTTTATTTATGAAACTACTTGGCGCCTCCTTCCTACCAGTGGACCTTGTTGCCAAGGTCGATCGTGCAGAGACATCATCAAGAAGAACATTCAAACGAAGATCTGACGATTCGGACATGCGCCGTCGCGGCGATGTACCGAAAACTTAAACAAGGAAAAGGACGTCGGAGTTTCGGACAGCCATGAGGATCAGACTATACTTTTCACGCTCTGGACGTCACGAGAAGAAAGACGAACGGACGAACGAACCATCAAGCGGCGACTTGCTATAGCCGAGTCCAATGAAATCATATGCAGAGACAGAATCCATGGATACATGTACGTAACGTACGTCGTACTTGGATTGAAGTAAGTAGGGTTAGTGTTGAGATCAGTTTTGTATACATGTAACTTACATGTAAGTATTTCGCATTTTCCGAATAGCATTTAATCTTTGATTGGATTTTTGTTCTTAGAAAGTGCCACTTTCTTATAGGCAGAATGCTGAATTTAGACAAAGTAATAGTTGTCATGTCTGTGCACCTGTATAATGTGGTGATAGACGGTTATGCACGTGGCATCGCCGTGCACAACATACCGAGTCTGACTAACGTTTCAATGCTGGCCTTCCAATGACAGCTGATGTCCAAGTTATCCAGGCACAATTATTTCCATCAGTCATCTAGCACTAGGCGAAAGTGTAAGCCCACTCACGAACCTGACAGATGCGCCAAGGTTAGTCCAAATGGCTACTGTAACCAGCCTATAAATACTCACTATATTAAACTTTCTAGTATACACATGCATAATTGACATTCGTTCAAACCACTAAGACAACAAAACCACATCACCACACCGTTCTCTCAAAACCATGCCTTCCGGAAGCTGTTTCTGCGGCAATATCAAAATCGACTACACCGCCGAGCGTATCACAGCCGTACGTACAATGTACGCTTTCTGTGCATATTCCCACTTACTGATATACCTAATACCAGGGTCTCTGCCACTGCCTCGACTGCCGCAAACTGAGCGGCTCACCATACACCTACAACTTCATCGCGCACCGCTCCGAAATCAAAGTCACCGGAACACCAAGCAAAGTCATCAAGACCGCCGACAGCGACAACACAATTGTGAATTACTTTTGCTCGGATTGCGGTGAGATCAATTCTTGGAAGTTGATGCAAGTTACAAAGAGGGCTCTGCTGATTCATGATAGGCACGCCGTTATATGGAGGCGGTTTGTCAAAAGAGGAAGAACTCGAGACTGTCGTTATGAGAGCGGGAATTTTCGACGATCAGGATTTGTTGCATCAGTGCAAGCCTATTGTTGAGATTTACACGTGTCAACGGTTGAATTGGATTGCTCCGGTGGAGGGCTGTCAGCAGTTTGAGGGGATGCTGCCTTCACAATGAGCAAACGAGCTTGGGGAGCGGGCTTTGGAAGATGGACTCGATATGCAAACCAAAAGAAGTTACACAAATTAATGGTACTGTATTGTGAAGCGTTGTATGTAGCAGATCGTTTTGTACATAAATACAACAAAAATATGCTCAGCGTTCTCTCGTACCTTGTTACTATATACCAGGCGCCGCCCAATCCACATTTCCCAGATTATCTAGAAAAGACAAATCTTCCAAATTGACTGGGTAGTTCGGATCCAGATACGTGCCGAAGATATCATCGATACCTTCGAACAGACCCTGTCCGTCGTCCAGTTGAGCCGTAGCGGTCGCATCAGCCTCGTCGACAGGTCTAGCCATGTCGCGAAGAATTAAGTTGCGATCCGTAGTAGGCAAAGGCTCAAGGTCGACGTTCCTCTGTCCGTCGACAACTGGCTCGCCGTGGTCCCGGCACGCGGACGCAAAGCCCGCTAGCTCACGCTGATCTTTTGAAGGACGATGGATGCGGAAGTGTGATAGACTGGGGGCGCGTCGCAGCTCGTCGGTCACTTTTTGTGCTAGGGTCGCCATTGCGTCAGACGAAGAGAAAGTGAGTCGGAGTTCACTCAGAATGGCACAGCAAGCTTCAAAGTCTTCTCGCGCGTCTTCCTGCTCGTGACGGAGCTGGTCCTGTCGGAGCCGCTGGTAGGAAACGGAGAGCGCCAGGGAGATTGCGTATGGCAACATAGGCAAGGCGTGTAGTGAAGCGAGCCGTTCGCGTTTCATCATCCGCGTGATCTGAATAGCAGCCAGAGTCTGTCGGACGTAGGAAGGTGTTGTTAGACTTTGTACATCTCTGACGCCTTTGCTTCTGTGTGATAGTATAGCCGTCACCAGATATGCGATGTGAAGTGTTGCCAGAAGCGAAGGCGATAGATTCCATCCATTCAAGTCATCGATGATCTCTTCGAAGCCAGGGAAGACTTCCTCCCATCCGGTTACAGTTGGAGGGTTGCCGGGTCGGTAGAAATCGATCACGTCGTTCATGATGTGAGCAATCTTGAGCAGGATCTCGAATGCGGGAAACTCGCTTTCGCCCTTCTCGAAGGGTTCAATCGCAATATCCTGGTCTGCCATAATGATTGGGCGGCCATTGATGGCGGCGTTGAAGCGATCCAGTGTCCATACTGTCCAAAACAGCAGTTTCATTGGCCTGGTGCTTCTCGTTGGTAGGCTGGATTGTTGGCCTAGATGAAGCCCAAGAGTTTGGCAATGGTGCATCGCCTGAGTAACGAACATCGACGCATCCTCGGCACCATCAGGTCCTTCGATGTGAAATGATATCAGTGCACTCATTCTGATGAGGGTCAATCTGTCGTAGCGACCCGAGACAGCAAGCGCTCCCTTCACAGATGATTGCAGGCTACTGCAGAAGTCTCTGGGCGCGACAGGCGTTTCTGTATCTGGAGCGTACAAATATGGCACCGCGTCTTTGTCTTTAGCAGCGACGATACAGATAGCATGCAGGTATGGTTCTGGGACAGTTCCAGCAGCATATGCTTCCCGGAACTCCAGCTCGTCGATCAAAGGTAGCATGGGATGCAGCTTTCGGAAGTACACGTCTACTAGTCCTGAGATCTGCGCCGCAGTCGGTCGAGGTAACTGTTGAGTGGCACCAGCAGGTCCTTCTAGCTGGCCATTGCTCGTGGCACCATTAGTTGCATCTCTCTGCCGGAGAAGCTCATTCCATTCTTGCCTGTCGACCCAAACGCCGACATTAGCCGTCGCTTTGGCGCCTGGGTGCCGTGGACGAGACGAGTTGCGCTCAAGAAATCCTGCTTCAGGATGAAGATCGCTGATGAATTGCTGAGCGGTCGAATCCATCAGAGCTGACAGAGACATTCTCCGGTGAGTGCGCTTTCGGCCATTCGAGTTGCCGTCAGCCAGGCTTCGCGGCGTGCCGTTGTCACCAGAGAAAGCAGGCGAAGTATTTGCCGCCGTGGAGTCGTTTCTCGAGCCATCAGTGGCAGGAGAGTTGAGCTCGTTGCGAGGAGCTGTGTTCTTTTCAGTGGCAAAATGCACGCATCGTTTCTACAGATGCATTGTCAGCACGGCTTTAACGGCGCGTTCTGTCGGACGGAGTAAGTTGTACCTTGCGTGAGCGACACGTTTCGCATGCTTTGGCGAGTCGTCGACGTTTGGGGCCATCGCCCGAGAACTGCGATACAAACGTGTAGTCCATCTCTCAAACCGACCATCAAAGTCCTCGAGTAGTCCTCAGAGCATATATTCACGTCTTGGACGCGTATTGGTCGACAGCAAAGAGACTCAGGCCGCATGGGCCAAGGTGGCCTCCACTCGAGATTGATCAGCCGCGCCCTAGTCAGTGTGGAGCGAACACGTGCACCAGTCCCTGGGGAGAAGTGGGTATGTATGCAGCAGGATCAACAACATCCGTATTAATCCGAGGCGATCTTGGGCAAAAGAAAGTTGTCGTGCTGGGATGCACAATGCCGACATAGTGTGGAGCTGCAGAACGAGGAGGCGTTCTTGGCTGACATCGCTGATTGGCTGTGTGCCTTGGTGCCACCTTCCCTCTCTTCTTATATTCTTGACAACCACAACTCAAACATTTTCGTCATTTAGTTCACTGACCGTTACTGAGTGAACAGAAAATCACATGATCAACTGAGGCTAACATCGTGTCACTGCTCGATCATCTCTCTTCCCAAAATCACTTTCCCAACCAACGCCACTCCACATCCAGCAAACATCAACAATGTCCACCTCTCAGAACATCCTCATAATCGGCGGCACCGGCCTGATAGGCGAACACATCAGCAACGCCATCGTCTCCTCCCGCCAGCACTTCTCCCGCATCGCCCTCTTCACCAGCGCCAACACCCTCTTCACCAAATCCGCCTTCGTCGACGGCCTCAAAGCACAAAACGTCGAGATCATCGTCGGCGACATCAAACTCGCCGACGACGTGCGCGAAGCTTTCACCGGTTTCGACACTGTGATCTCCTGCGTCGGCCGCCAGGTCATCTCCGCGCAGCTGGAATTGATCAGGATCGCTGACAAGCATCCGGATGTGAAGCGGTTTTTCCCGTCGGAGTATGGTACTGATGTCGAGCATAATGCTGGCAGTGGGGCGGAGCTGCCGCATCAGGCGAAGCTGAAAGTAAGGGCTGCGCTCAAGGCGAGCCAGAGTCTGGAGTACACTTACATTGTTACTGGGCCTTATGCGAATGCTGATCGGGGACTGTACTTGAGTGCCGCGCCACCAGAGACAGAAGCTAGCGGGTCTTTCGACGTGAAGCGCAAACGAGCCGTTCTACTCGGCGATCCGGACGCCAAAATTAACTTGACGACGATGCGAGATGTGGGCAAGCTTGTTGTGGCGGCTCTTCGCTTCCCGGAGGAGTCGAAGAACAGAGCATTGCTGTGCAACTCATTCACGGCCACGCCGAACGCGATTCTCGTTGAGTTCGAGAAGCAGACCGGTGGCGAGAAGTGGGACGTTGCTGTTACTGATCTCGAGACGCTCAAGCAGCTTGAGAAGGAGGCGTGGGCGAAGCAGGATGCGCGTGCTGTGCCGCTTTCGCTCAGGCGGATTTGGAGTGAAGGTGGTACGCTGTACGGAGAGCCGCGCCACAATGGGCTCATTGGGATGGAGGAGAGTGTCGACTCGCTACAGAGTGCCGTTGAGCAGGCCATCAAAGTGCAGACGTAGTAAAGACGGCACAAGAGTGTAATGGAATCAGAGCCACGAAGTTTTACGAAAGGAGGGGAAAGGAAACGAAATGATTTGCTACGAACAAGTCCTCAGATACGCGAGGTTGAGGACGACAGCACTAGACTTAACATATACTAGACACAGAAGCATAGAGGCTATCTCGACGTGCATAGTTAACGAAGACCATGAAAACCCTAGTCCACCTGCAGTGGACGTAATGAAGCAAGTTCAGACTGCCACCGCTCCATCACAAGACTTCTCGACAGGCGGCCTCACCTTCGCTTTCTCCTTCTCGAGCCATTGATCAGGCGTCTTGACCAGCAGATACTTGAACGCCTCCCCCCAGCCGCGAGGATCTGCGATGCCGATTGTGACCAAGTTGTAGTTCTCGTCAAGGACTTTTTCACCAGTTCCCGGTTCTTCGTGGCAGACAGTGAAGCGTCGGAAATTGCTGGCGTTCATGAAAGCCCAGCCTGCAAACCAGTTCACGATGTAATCTGTCGCCTTCGCTCGGTCGGACTGTAGCAGGGCCTGGAACGTGGGCAGCTGTTCGGGAGCCAGAGAGATGACGTCGGCGTTCTCTGACGGGTGTCCAGGATAATCTTCATTCTCCTTCTCGATCGGACACAACTTCCAGATCTCGGTGAGCAGCATCGACAATCTCGGATCGTCTGTCCCTTCTTTCTGTTTGATCACCAAGTCTGCGAGCCATGCCTTGATCCCTGGACGTGTGGCGATCTTGTTCCTTATTGCACCAGGAGGCTTGAGTTTGTTGCCTTTGTTGATCTTGTCGATGATCGCCAAGACCTTTCCTGGCTTGTGCAGGAAGACATCGTCGGTAAGGAAGACTACATCGCCCATTGGAAACAAGCGTCGGCATGTAGTATTTGGGTCGTTCTGATCGAGAGCGGCTGAAGCTGGGTCCAGATTGACAGAGAAGACACGGAAGCCGCGATCATGAAGCATTACTCCCAGATCAGGAACATCCCAAAGAGGAACTTCCGGATGTATAAGCAGTAGACATGTGGTCGATTTGAGACAAACCTCCCAGCTACCGGGCTCAAGTGAAGTCCAGATTTTGCAGTGGCGGTCTTTGTAGTCAGGTTGCTTGAAGCGTTCTTTGAACAATTTTGCGATAAGTTGAATCTCGGAGGCCCTTGACTCGGGCATCATGATATACACCTTCTCTTCTTTTTTGACATCGCTGATGTTGATCAGCCGCTCCATATTCATAGCGAGCAACTCTTTCGAAGACATCATTGAAGGTTTGTCATTGGATCCGTCTGTCTGCTGATGCTCAGATACGTGTGTAGGTGCATCCGTAAGCAATGTGTCATCTGTTGTGACCGCGGGGGTAGTATCATCAGCGGGTGCGGGCTCCACGACCTGCTTTTGAACCGATAAAGAAGTCTTCCGGGCAACCGGCACTGCATTTGAGGATGTCGCTGGTGCGCTCAGCGAAAGACCTTCATCCGTATCCATTACATCGCCGGCATGTGGTTCGATTGCACGTGACTTGTTAAGTGACTGCCGCCTGGAACCAGCTTCATTGAGTGAAGCCGCATTGGTCTCACTGGAGGCATCGACGGCAAATGGCACGTGCTTAGTAAGCCCCGAGCCAGGTGGACCGGCCTGCCACTCAGTGAGACGATGTGCAAAGTTGCATCGATCACCTTTGAAGCAGTGTTCGTTGAGCCAGAAATGACAAGTCACATCCTTATCAGGCGGTCTTTGACGATCGAAATTCCTCACAAGACGAGAATTCGCGGCCTCTGTCGGTGGTTGCGCTTTGTGCTCGCCTGGTTTGTCAGTGGCCGGCGGCTCATAATAAACCTCGCCGGACCAGGGCGGGCCAGCACGATAGTCTGTGAGACGATGTGCAAAGACGCATTCATCACCCCTGTTGCAACCAATGGTGCGCCAGAAGTGACAGGTCACATCCTTGAGCCTGAGGTCGAGATTGGTTGGACCATGTGTCTGTCTGCAATTTTCGCCGTATTGACAATAGCCCCTCAGGAAATCTTGACATGCTATGTCTTTCATTTTTAGGATTGTCGGCTGTGTAGGTTTTGTCGTAGTAGGACGCGTATCGAGCGTTTCAGTCACACTGCGGCGTTTCAAAGGTGACCTGACCTCTTCGTGCGAAGGAACATGCGGCGAACTCATGCCAGAGACTTGATGCATTGGTGACTGCTGGACGCTCGGTGGACTCATTCCAGATACTTGATGCATCGGTGATTGCTGAACGCTTAGCGGCTGTCTCGATGGATTATGGGACAGTATGAACATTGACGGACGATCTCGGGACCCAGAGAGAATGGGATCGCGTCCCTCACGGTGATCAAAACGACATTCTCTCTCCGTCTTGGTGCACTCGCCTCTTCTCCAATCTGGACAAGTGATGTAGTGGTGCGCAAATGTGCACCTGTCATTCTGGCACACGCTGTCACGCCAATTCCAGCAGACCCTGAGGTAAGGGGTTTTGTTGTCATCGCCTGATGCGGAAGGCGCAGGAAGCTTCGGAGACGGAGGCGATATGCTTCTCCGCCGCGCGGGTGCAGGAGCGTCACGCCTCCCGAAAACACTAGGTATTGTGCTCGCTGGAGCATTGCCTGCTGCACGAGACATCGTAGCTGGTGCCCGAGCGGCAGGCTCCTCAAACCTTCCCGTCGCGGCATTGAATGTACCCAGCATACTGGGATCAGGAGCAGCCTCCTTGCGAGAGTGTTTGAGAAAGCGATTTTGCTCAGACAGGTTCGCATACCGCTGGTGGCGAGGGTCACTCTCGCTTACCCGGCGTGCTCTCGGACCTGGTGTAGTTTTGAGAGTCATAGTCACGTTGCCTGATAATTTCCGCTGTGGAGGGTCGGTGGGCAGAACGGGCAGTCTTGTCGAGGTTGCGGTGTCGGCTGGGCCGAAGGTGGCGGTCGATGGGGCGCTCTTGCGTGCGGATGAGCTCGGGAGTGAGCGATCGGTAGGCTTGGGGTTTACAAAAGTAGAAGCACTGGTCTTACGAGCAGACGCTGGTTTCTGTGTAGATGAGGCGGGTTTGGTGACCCTATTGGGTGTCTTCGCCGGGGCTGTGGTAGTGCCGCTGCTACGTGCTCTCGAAGGAGTAGGCCGTGTAGTCGGTCTCGAAGTTACCGGTCTCGACTGGTTCCCATTTGTGTTGGCGCGCTGTAGGTCTCTGGCTTCTTCGGCAAGAGACTCGTCACTGATAGACATCTCATCGTCGCTGTTCTCATCGCTGCTGGATTCCACAGTAGCAGCGGGATGCTTGCTCGAGTTTTTCGTGACTTTGACAGCAACGCCTTTGCGCTTCGTAACCACCGTCTTCACTCCCTTCTGCCGAGCAGCAGCAAGCGGCCCTTCCTCCTCAGAATCACCATCCCGCATGGCAACATCATTAGCAGACTCATCACTAGTGCTTCCGCTCGGCAGACCACGCTTCCTCCTCTTCGCCACACGCCTGCGATGCCTCTTCTCCTTCTCGGCGATGTGCTCCTCCTGAGCGGCTTCGTGCTCAAGCACGTCAAAAGGTGATCTCGTACCGGCCCTGTGCTCTGCCTTTTCAGCTTCCCAGTTGGACAGAAGTTGCTCTCCAAGAATATTTTCGGCAGGCTCCCATGTTGCGGAGTGGAGTGGATAGCCTTCCCACTTAAGCAGGTATCTCAACACGCCGTCATCGTGGACTTGCTCGGCGAGGATCTTCTCGACGTTGTATTCGGTTTCTGGGTCGCTTGATCTTGTTGATGTGATGGAGATGGAGTCTTCGTCTGAGGAAGCTACCTCTTCGAATGGCAGCACCATCTTGTCTCGAGATTTTTTCTGTTTTTCTGTTTGTAGACGCGCCGGGCTCGAGGTTGTTGTGGCGGTCGCGCGTGGCGGCAAACGCAAGTCAAGCTTACGAATGGCACACCTTGATTGTCTGCATGGCCGTAGCGTTGTTGCTGCAAGAGAATGAAAATGTTAGTACACGTCGCAGTGCGATGTTTTCGCGCTGGTTTTTGCAAAAGAAAAGGACCAGGCAGCTATTCTTGTTGTGCGATTGCGCGCGTGTGTAAGAAGTTAAGATGGAAGGCGCGATGCTCAAAAGTGGGGTCGCTTTCTGGCTTGCTTGAATTCGGGAGATACATTTGATGTATCCAATACATGTATGCATCACATAAACTGTAATAAAATTACACTGGTCAATACGAAATTTTCGACTGGATTACTACTTAATTATAACAGGAAGAAAAAGATAATGGTATATACGCTCAAAACGAGAAAATCAAAACCCCCCAACAACTTGTCCAACAGAGAAATTCCCAAGCATTACGAAAAGGGCAACCTCCTCTCCCCTCCACGCTCGCCGCTATGCTTGGAAAACATAACAATTCATAAAACCACAGAGAGAGAGAGAGAAAGGATAACCTCGTTAAAATCATGGCCACCCAGCGGCGAATTTTCTTGCGCACTCGATTAAGTGATGTTTCTTTTTTGGTGTTTCTGTGCGTGCTCAGCACGCCCGCTTAGGTGTAGGTGCTTCCGGCGGATGTGGGCATTGGCCAGTCGTCCTCGGTGATGCTGGACCAGAATACCCAGATCATGATGACGGAAAGCAGGGTGAAGAGGGTGGAGAAGAAACCGCCGTTGATGGCGCCGTTCGAGCCGTTGCAGATGTGCACGCTGATCACGTACTGGAAGATCTGACTGATGGCGAAGAGAAGACCGGCGGCAGTGAGGTACACTATGTAATTGTCAGTGAATATTCTAAGATCAAAGTCGCAGCTTCAAGAAACTTACACATTGGGCGAACTTCACCGAGCACGCGGAGGACCAGCACAGCTTCCAAGATGAAGAAGACCACAATGAAGATGAGTGGCACGAGCTGGTACAGGGTGTAGAGAGCGTATGCCCTGTTGGTCGGGCTCGTAACGGTATCCTGCCAGTAGTCGGTGAAAGCAAATCCAGTGTCGAGAGCAATGTATCCGGTGCCGACGAAGAGTGCAGCCGCAGAGCCGAAAATGAGGCCAATCGAGGCAATGGTACCATCGTCGAGTATTTGGTAGCCAACCACAGCGTTCATGAGCAGAATCCAAAGAGTGGCCACGATAGATGCAATGTGAACAGCCGTGAAACCAATGCGCACGCGACCATTGAGCGGGAACCAGCCGATCGTGAAGATCTCGCATATCGAAATGATGATGTAGCCGAGGAGGAAAAGCTGCATTTCCCTGTTCGCGAAAGTCAGCCATTGTTCGTCCTAGTGAGATTTGTTGATGTGCTTCTGCCTACCTCCTACCGACAGCAGCTCGCTTCATGTTGGATCGCATAATTAGGAAGACCGCAGTCAGGATCGCGAGGCCCGCACATAGTATTGAGCCTGACCAGTTGTCAGTGGTGTACACTTCTATACCTCGAGCTGCATAACATACCCAAGTTGGCCAGATTCCTTCCTCCGCTAAGGCTGATTCCCTCCAGATCACAGCCGCCGAAGCCATTGCCGCCTCTTGAGGGAGAGCCGTTGAAGAGGTTGCATACGGGTAGTGTAGAGTGTATGCTGCCGGTGTCGCGACAGAAGTCGTGAAAGTTGCCGTATGCGGTCGACATGGTCGCGGTGGGTGTGTCGCGCAGGGTCTGATCAGGTCGATCGGTGGGTAGGTTGACGTGGTGGGTTCGGTCAGCGCAGCGCAGGGCTGGGAGGTGGTGGAGGAGTGGCTGAGTGGAGTCGAGTCGAGGAAGCGAGTGGTTTGGTTGCGCGGTAGTGGTCGCGGTCGCGGTCGCGGAGTGGTGCAGCACTTTCGCTCTGGCAGAGGCTGGGAGTAGCTCAGGTTCTGGTTGAGGATGCCGGTTCGCAGAGACGAGCGGCCGGTCGGTGCGCGAAGGAGATTATTACACGGACGGCACGCTTGGGCGGCTCTCTCAAACAACGTGAGGCTCTGGGCTGGAAGCACAAGCCCCGGAGAGCAAGGAGCTGTGTTGGCTGCCGCTGTGATGAAGCGCTAGACTTTGTGCTAGCCACCACTTAAAGTCTCTCTCTACCAACGCGCGCCTGGAGCTTTCGATCGACGCCTGACGTTGTTGTTGTTGTTGTTGTTGTTGATGTTGATGATGTTGATGTTGATGTTTGACGCGAAGACAATTATCACTATCAGGCGATGCTTCTAGAATAATTGATAAGATGTACAATATATGCATGTGCCTGTCATATGAAGAAGCATGCCACGTCGCAGCCGTACCCTCCTACGCCATGCAACAACGCCACGGGCAGTCTGATGCATCGCCTACGGAAATGCTGGCACCCCCGTCGCGAATCTTGGTTAGACACGCGCTTGGGCCGCCTTTCCCGCCAGAGAGCCGAGAGTCGCTACTGGGAAATGACACCATTCACCCAATCATGACAGCCCTCTTCCTTGGATTCAGAGGCCGTGCCCGAACCGTCTTTCGTGTCGCAGATCCTCAGCCTGGACACGACATCACTGCACCGTAAACCACAGCGGGGGGATGCATGCTATTGCTTCTTGCCAGTGATGGTTGCACTATGTCATCTTGGACCTTCTCTTCGGCGGTGACTCTGGTGAGGTATCTGTCACGCGATCAAGGGAGACATCTTTGTTTGCTTGAACCTCGAACACTCCACAGGCAGAGAGTTGGAGTATGCAGCTCGGAAATTGCACTCGAGTAGTGCCTCCTGTCGACTTGAAATTCATGGAGGCTTGACAAATCTTCTCCCTTGTGTGTACATGTACCTTAGCTACAGTTGCAATATAGCATGAGTTCTTGCGCTTGAATTCGCGCACAGCTTAAAGTACTACATTGTCGGTATCTGTCAGGTAGGTATGCTCGTCTTGGAAGTCTGCATCTAATTGTACTCTGGCAGCTCAGGCAAGCATTGCACTGTACATGTGCTTATTCGTGGCGAGCGTGGCTACAGCTGCGATACAGTCATTACATGGCTCGAGTCCTTATGCAAGATGTGAATTTGCGTACAGCTTTAGCCATCTACCATTCGTATCTCACAGGCAAGCATAGTCATTCTAACAATCTGAATGTGATTGTACGGGCATACTAAATATTGAGACACGATCAAGCTCTACTTGTATCTTAATGGCAGTCTTGCCGAATCGGAGACTACATCCCCCGATGGTACTTCAGCAGCTGATGACATCGCTGTATACGTGTCTAGGCTATCTCGGGGGCAACGTAGTCAATCCAAAGACCTGAATCTAATGGTACTAGCACACTAAATTATGAGATATGAACGAAGCTCTAGTAGTATCTCATTGGCAGTACTGGCCGGTTCAGAAGTTCTACCTCACAATACTACCCTGGCAGCTGATGAGATCGCTGTGCATTGCAAACATGCTCGAAGTAAGATCACCATTTGTCATGAGTATGCTACTGATAAGAATACCATCTGCTTCATCTGGTCTGAGGTCCAGTCGCAAGCAAACACCTTGCCTGCACCTCTCGCAAATGCAACCATTACTGGCAAAATCACAGCCGTGATATCCCTCCCTCATATGTCGGACCATGCAGGTTGGCCCTCTGGCGCCTAACGGTGGCTCTTCACAAGAGCCTCCCATGCCGGGTTCAACTCCGTCTTCACGTACTCGTGAACCTCCTCAAGGCAGGTTCTGAGCAGAGCCTGCAAAGCTTTCTGCGTCGGCTCATCCAAGTCCGCAGTGTCGCAATCTTGGTCGAACGTCGACAAGAAGCGGTTGAAAACCTCGCCCACTGCCTGAGTCATGCCTTCTTTGGTACTCTTCACCAGGGTTTTGAAGTCTTGCTCCAGAGCTGTGCAAGTGTTCGACCAGATTCCGTCGATTGCAGTGACCTCCGCCTTGAACCTGAGGTGGCGCTCTGGGCCCCAGCCGATCTTCGGCTTCTCCATGATCTTGTCTTTGCCACCTTCACAGATAGTCAGTAAACAAGTATGTGGACGAAGAGTATTCGATGGACCGTACCTTTGATGACGCAAATTTTCTCATAGACCGGAAGCATCTCCTTGACCAGGTACGCATCCTCAACCTCCGTCGTCAATTTTGCCTTGATTGTGTCGATGTCGCCGAAGGATCCTTTGCCGCGGTTCGTAATGATCGCTTTGAGGATAAGTCTCTCAGAGCTGAGATAGTCAAGGAATGGTTGAATGTTCACAAGTGCCGCACTGTCGTCCCCTGTGGAATCATATTAGTGGGCGACAACGATAGAGAAAGGGCAAGACTTACTGCTGATGTCTTTCTTCATGTCGCCAATGAGAGAAATGATGTCCTGGCGCGCTGCGTGGAATTCATCGCGTAGCGTTTTGCTCGTAGTGTTCGAGAAGATGGCGGAAACCGACGGTCCGGCGATTTCTACGAGCTTGCCGCTGAGATTGATAGCGCCCGACTTCTTGGTGTTCCTCTTTAAGCCGTTGCGGTTCATCAAGCCAAGGAACGGCGAAGACTTATATTCAAGCTTCCAGTCCTCGCAGAGCGATTTAGCATTGCGAACCCACGCTTCTTCGACGGTTCTCACGTGCGTGAGGATGTCAAGGTCGATGTGTTCCAACACGCGGTCAAAAGCATTTTTGATGGTTGGTTCGTACCGCTTGGTTGCGCGTTCGACAAGGGCAACGACGTCGGCCTTGCGATCGGAAGCATTCCTCGCGCTGAAGAGCTCGACCCTCTGGATTGCAGAGGGAAGAACCGCTTTGAAAAGGTGGTGGATCTCGGAGAGCCTGGCTTCGTTGGGAAATTGTGCAAACAATCGACGCACTTCCGGGATCTGAGTCTGCTCTACAGACAAGGTCGGTGCTTGCATGGAGTTGTATCCAGCCAAGTGTTTTTGGTAGTCCAAGTTCGAGACCGAGATGACTGGGATAGGAGTGGGAGATCCAGTGATATCCATGAGCTTCTCTTGCAGTCTAGCCCTCGTGTGCTCACTCCGCATCACGATTCTGGCCGCTCTCTCCGCATTCTGTGCCTTGTGTAAACGAACATCAAGGAGAAGTTTCTGTCGGAAAGCCTCCACGTCGCCTGAGGCAAGTTTGAGCATGAGCGCGTTGCACTCGTTCTGTAGTCTCTCGACGAGGGCTCTCAGATGGTTGACACGCTGACGATCTGCAGCGTTGCCTCCGACAAGAGTATTAGGGTCAATATCGTCGCTACCGGTTACAATGACGATTACTCGGCCTTCTCCTTTCCCTTTGGCGGCACTGACTTCCTTGGACACCGTGCCTTCGTTGTTTGCACGAGCTGCACTGACAACGACAGCTGCATGTGAGCACTCTCGCTTGAGAAGAAGCGCTGTTTCGCGCCTGATATGGTTGTCCGAAGACCCTGGTGCATCGAGGACGCTGACGCCCATCTGGCTGAGCGGATCATCAAAATGTACTTTGATCAATTTGACTAGTGGCCATAACGAGAGACCGCGCTGGTTGTCATCGTCGGTGATCTCTGTTGAGTACACCTCAACTTTCTTCAGCATTTCTTGTGGGGTCGAGGCTTCAATCACGACAAACTCCTGATCCTCGGCATTCCTCTGAATGAGCTTATCCGCCCATTTGTTGAGCGACTTCAAAACGTCCTTGTCGTCCTCCGATCTGGCAGACTTCAGGTACTCTCGGGTCGCACGCTTTGTCTTGCATTCTCTGTGCTCAATGAAGAGGGAATGAAGTGCTTCGATGACTGTGTCCCTGGTATCAATGTCGTCGTCATCTCCATTAGTCCTCCTTGGACTCATGTCGCCATCATCCAGATCGTCCTGGCATCCAGCGCGGTAGAACGCAGCGAGCTCAGCTGCGAAGAATCTCTGTCGCTCTTGTTGATTATAGAACTGGACTTCGACCATGAATTTCTTTTTTTGATCGGTGAATGGGCCACAGTACAGATGTGGCACCAGCGTAACGCTTGAGCCTGACTTGTCCTGGAACATCGCAGTTAATAATCGAACGAGAACTGTGCGCTTTCGTGGGGATATACTCACCGAGCGGGCAATCATGCCAACGCTAAAGATGGAGTTGATCGTGCTGCTTTTTCCTTTGAGGTGTCAGTATGTTCTTTTCCTCCTTGCGCAAAAAATGCATACCAGATCCCATGTTGCCACCGATAGTGACCATGATGGTCTCGGGGACATTTTCCGTAAGTCTCTGCTCCGTCAAGTTCACGACCTTCACGACGGAGGACGCATCACAATATTCGGATTTCTTGAGTGGTTCGGTGATGCGACGGGCAACGTGCTTGATGCCTTTCGTGAGCTTGTTGTACTCGTCACTTGTCACGACAGACTTGGCAGATGATTCCTTCGTAACATCGTACGGCGGGACTTGCACAGGACCAGTGTCATCTTTCTCGAGCTCCAGCAACTCGTCCAGGGTGTCAGCCTTGCGCTTGACCATGGTGTGCTGTATGTTGTCGCTACGTGTGTGGGTGCTATGGTAGATGGTGTAGGCAGTGTTGTGCTGAGGTAAAAGGAAAAGGTGGCGGTGGATGGTGGAGGATGACCGCGGTGGGAGTGGATTGTAAGGGAGAGCGTTGGCTGCAGGACGGAAGGCAGTACTTATAATTTGCGCTGGCGCGCGAAGCATGTGATAATGCCATGATGTTAGTATTCACGTGCCTTGCGGTGATCTCGTGTCAGTTGTGATGGACGCATGTGAGGCGAATTGATGAGGTGAAGTGAAATTTGAGGTCTGACGTCGAAACAAGCTTACCGTGACCTCGCTGCAGCCAGCCGGCGACGCACTCAGCGTCCTGAAATCAGGAACGCACCTTTACCAGTGAGATGCCCCGTTTCAACAGCTTCACCTTGAACTCGTGTTCATAGTGACGGATGCGTGCACATCCGTGAAATGAAATTGCAGGGTGAATTGATCCAACATTGCTGCAAGCAACTGCACTCTGCATCTGAGAATCGCGAACGCCCTGTTTCCAGTGAGATGCTCTGCAAGCCACCGTATCTGCACCCGAGCATCACGAACGCCCTTTCGCCAGTGAAATATTCCATTTCAGTCTCTTCGCCATGTGCTCGAATCAGTAGTTCTGGATTTTGAAGAGGGACCAATGTGGCAAAGTGAAATCTGAGGTTTGATGTTGAGACAAGCTTACTGTGCAATCGCCGCAAGTAGTTTTAACCGGCACCAGAACGCCATAGAATGCTTGTGCCAATGAAATACCCCGGCTCAGCAGCAGCCACCCTTCTTGCTGCCGTTCGCATTATTGCCTCCCGCTAGGTTGACCGTTCTGTTCCCGCCACCAGCATCAGCGCCCTTCACGCCGCTTCTTTTGTCGTTCAGATTGTATTTGCCAGCTTCGATGTTCTGGAATATCCTCTCAGACACTTCCAGAAAAGCTCTCTCCACACCTTCTCCGCTCTTTGCGCTCGTCTCCACGTATTTCATTACTTTGTTCTCTTTGCACCACGCTTCTGCCTCTTCTCTCGTTACTTGCCGTTGATTGGGTTTCGATTTGTCTGCTGCGACTGTGGATGAGGGTGCGAGATCGGCTTTGTTGCCGACGAGGATTACTACGATGTCCTCTTCTGCGATTTGCCGTAGGTCGTTCAACCAAGAGGTCACGCTGTTGAAAGTGTTTCGCCGTGTGATGTCGAATACAAGCAATGCGCCTGAGCTTCCTCGAAAATAAGACCTCGTGATCTAGCAGAGCGAAGTGCTCAAGTCAGTATGATGTCTCGGAAACCACGTCGGGTTGCACTCTTCGATTACATACCGATTTATAGGTTTCCTGGCCAGCAGTATCCCACAATGATAGCTTCTGCAAAGCGAAGGGTTCAAGTCAGCACAGTGTCATTGACCCTACACCCTTGGAAGGGCTTGTGCCCTTCAATCACATACCATGTACTTTTGCGCCTGCTCTTTCGGCGCCTGTTGTTGTCCTGATTTGCCTTTGCTTTTGCCCTTCGGCGCATCATTCTGTGATTGAGTTGTTGGCGCAGGTTGCTCTCCGGCGGGATTGTTGATATTGTGTTCCAGACTCGCTGGAGGTCCTACGGGGACTATGCGGGATCCGAACTCGACGCCAATGGTGACATCGTGATGTGAGACGAAGCGGCCTTCGCAGAGGCGGATGGTCAGCTAAAGGGAATCAGCGCGGGTGCTGGGAAGCAGCATTGGAGGATTCGCAAACATACACTTGACTTGCCGGAGCCAGAGTCGCCGATAGTGACTATCTTGCTGATGTAGCTGTATGGTTGAGTTGGTTGGGCCATGGCCAAGGCCGGCTTTGGTCGTTGCGCCGGCGATTGTTGTCCGAGGTATGCAAGCAGTCTCCCTGTAATCTCGAATGGAATGCGACGGGATATAACAGCAAGGTTTCCAGAATTGTGAGCAGGTTATCGGTATCGCAGGTAGTCAGTAGTAGGTCACGCTACCTCAAGGGAAAGGTACAGGGCAGGACTCGGCTAGAGTCGTTACTGTAGACCGAGCACAGACGGGGAAGCTTGCTGCGGTTGGTCTTGTCTTCATCTTCACGTCAGCCTCCAAGTCAGCGAGCCCTTTGACATCATGCAGGTCCCCGCTCCAATCGCCGCACCTGTCGATCCGGCATGGGAGGCGAGGCATGATCAGCCTCAGCTGAGGTAACTGACAATGGCGATAAGACCTGTAAGTTACTTGGTACGATACCGACGGGATACCGAGAAACACGCCCGCCACATGACTGGTGACGGTTACTCGAGTCACCTGCAAATGCGAGGCAGCGCCTGAACACGTGGTCCATCTACGGTCCGGCAGCGAGCCAAGAGTAGAAGAAGTTAAGGAAGGTAGAACATTAACTTAGTCATTGATTGAAGCCTACGCATTTGCCCCTCTCGAGCGTATATACATAAGCCCGTCACTTGAGTCATCGGTCTACCGAATCACTTATAAACAACCAGACCTTCCACTTCCTACTCGGACTCGACGCTTCTTGCTCGAGTAACACCAAACATCATCTTTCAACGAACATCCCATACCACAAGGCTTTTGCCTTCTTACATACGTCCTTACCAACACAGGACAAGTCCTCAACGCATAACATACCAAGAACACGCAACACAACTCGCAACCATGTCTTCAGCAATTCCCCAACAAGTCTACAACAACTCGAGCAACGGCACACCCGTACCCGACAGTCCCTCCAAGCCTCCAACCGTCTGCGTCTTGTAAGCATTCCCAATTCCATCTTCTATAGCATACCCCCACCAACTAACACCCACCCTCAGCTGCGGCGCCTCTCCAGGAACCTCCCCCGCCCACCTCGCCGCCGCCCGCGACCTCGCCCGCGCCCTTCACGAAAACGGCATGAACCTCGTCTACGGCGGCGGCACCGTCGGCATCATGGGCGAAGTCGCCAAGACCCTCGTCTCGCTCTCCGGCCCCGACGCCGTCCACGGCATCATCCCAGAAGCCCTGATGCGCTTCGAGCGCAAATTCGACGAGAACGGCGTGGAAGATGAGGGGGATCGCTCAGCCTCGCGGGTCATCGACGAGAAGCTGTTCGGCAAGACGACGGTGGTCAAGGATATGCACACGCGCAAGCAGATGATGGCGAGAGAAGTGATTGAGGGCGGCGCTGGGGGTGGGTTCGTGGCGCTTAGCGGCGGATACGGGACGATGGAGGAGCTCATGGAGGTTGTTACGTGGAACCAGCTGGGTATCCACTCGAGAGGAATCGTGGCGTACAACGTCGAGGGCTACTGGGATGGTCTGTTGCAGTGGGTCAAGACCGCTGTGAGCTCGGGGTTCATCAGCCAGAGCAACGAGAACATCATGCTCGAGGCGAAGGAAGCCAGCGAGGTGATCGACTGCTTGCGCGGATACAAGAACGCGGAGGGCCGCTTCAAGCTGCACTGGGGTGAGAAGTGAGCCTGAGTCTTTGTGAGATCAGGTGTCGCACTGCATGGCGGCTGAAAGCGACATTACGCCCGGCACAAAAAATGGTGTATACTGATGCATGAACGCATGAAACGAAAGGATACGAAGCATGACAGCACGCAAGCGCGGACGCGCGTTGTCGCATTAACATGAAGGGCCGAAACAAGGCATACACTATAGATCGAGTCTGATGACACGGCACACAAAGGGCACGGGCTGAGGAGGCAAAAACAGCCGCTTCATGAAGGCGGAGAGCTACATACAGCTATGTACTCGTCGGCGTGCAAAGGATGTTCTGTGGATCAGAGAGCGAACGTGTAGAAGTTAATAGACAAAACCAGAAAAAAAATGATAATGATATTCAAGAACATAGGAGATCGTGAGTGCCGCCGGCTGAAAATCATTCCTGGATATCATCGCTCAAGTGATCACGCCGCCGTGACTTGACAAAAGATGTAAGATGTTGAAGTTAAGGCATGCGTAGATGGTCAAAAGGAGACCGAAGCCCCAGGCCGTTACAGCATCATAGCGAGGGTTGTCGCTCATGATGCGAGATTTCGTCAAGTTCAGAGTGTCTCATAGTCCTCAGTGACAGCTAGGTTCCAGTCTTGAAAAGCAGCTGCGCAGCCGTAGCGGAGGCTTGCTTGGTAAAAGCAGGTGCACGTAGCACGTTGTTGTACTCTTCGCCGATGTACTCAGACTCCGTGCTTTCGAATCGCACGAGTACGAACGGAGTCTCCTCGTCTTCATTCGTAAGATCTTCTCGTCGGTCGAGGACCTCATCGGCAAAAGATTGCTGTTTTGCAATGCTAATGCTTTGTTCATCGGAGTCTTCTGGCTCACAGATGACGACAACGACAGCCGCAGCTTGCTCGATGAAGGCAATATGGGTGTCAGTCATGCCGATGCTGGGCAAGTAGGGCACATGACGGAGGCGATGGTGATGCTTGCTGAGCTCACGGCCAAAAGCTTCGAACGGATCGGTCGTGTTGGAGTCCAAGGTGGAATGGTCCAGATAGGCAGGCGCAAGCACGGGAGTAAGAAGGAGGACCAGAGAGGTTGGTGGCAAAGACCGAAGCGAGCCTATGCTGCGTGAGGAAAGACGCATCACTTCACAATCGTCGACTGGATCGCCAGCCAGGAAGGAATCGAAGTCGAAATTATCAAGGTTGTCGCGACCGTCAACGATTGTTGGGACGTTACCAGACTCAGGGGACTGTGAACGAGACTTGTGGTCTGTAGATGTGTTACCAGACCCTTGGTGTCTGAATCGCAAGGCAAAAGTGTCGGACCAGGTGTGAGCGTAGTTAGGATCTCTCATATCTCAACGAAAGGCGGTGCTGGTGAGGATGAAGAGGGAATGTGAATATCACGCAAGTCGGCTTGAGAGGTCCGAACCAAGAAGAAGTATCCTGGCTCTGAGGCTCGCGAGTTCATGGGAACCAACCTTGAGGGTGAGCCGATAGTGGGCGTGGGAGGTGGTGCTGATGGTGGAACGTGAGTTGAGGTATTCCAGCGAGCTGGTAACTCGCAGATTGATTTGACCAGCGAATAGCGTGAGGTCGAAGAGGGCAAAAGCCAGACCCAGGCAATACGATGCCCACGGAACTAGCCACCTAGGATGTGGTCGGGAAGGGTGGAGTTTTGCTGTGCCCGAGCGAGCGCAACCGCGGCGCTAGACGAGTGGTGCTCGCTTGGAATTAACTGGTTGGCTACACAACAGAAAATTGTCGCACAATTGTATCGACGGCTGAGATCGCTAAACAGTAGAGACGGGATGGAGCCTACCTTATGGTCCGGGGTAAGACGCAGCATGTTGGATACACGACGGCAGCAGGCCACGGCGAGCATGACGGTTGCGGCCTATCGGCCGATGGGTGAGGCAAGCTGCCGGTGAGACCTATCACATATTTCGCAGCTGGACCACCACTCGATTATGCAAACATATTCCGGAC
>Ga0265797_10004098_pt1 | contig 22613 bp, 24 predicted proteins | sample P2T30metagenome_FD_192433 | JGI IMG/M metagenome (GOLD analysis project Ga0265797, IMG submission 192433) | Plant litter microbial communities from East Loma Ridge, Irvine, California - P2 T30 | ecosystem: Environmental > Terrestrial > Plant litter > Unclassified | place: USA: California... | reverse complement strand
GGGCCTGGACGCGCTGCGCAAGTTTGGCGTCGAAGGGCTCGATTTCTGGCAAGGTAGACAGACAGGCAGTCAGCACAACGAACATAAATGCATGCATGCGTGAAAAAAAAAAAAAAAAAGAAGAAATCCACTTCCAACACCCCCAACAATCCAAGATCGTCGCAAAACAGCAGTAAAGGAAATCATCGCAAGCAAAAACTCACCCTCCCCCTCACCAACCCTCCCCAACACCTCCTCCATCTCCCCCACCCCCATCCCATTAACACTAACCCCCTCCTTAACCCCCTCAAACGTCCGCCGAATATACTCTTCCACCAAACTCTCCACGCGCTGGCGTAGGGCGTCCTCGCCGCTCTCGGGAGCCGCGTCGGGCGGCAGGTGGGTGTCTATTTTCGCGCGGGCGGCGCGCGACACGTTGGCGATCAGGTAGGCCAGGTCGGCGGGGGACTGGAGTTCGATTTTGCGGTGCGCGGAGGACGTGGCGCGCGTGTCTGGGCCTTCGAGGGCGTCGGTTTCGAAGATCGTGGGGGGGTTGGCGGTTACCATGGCTTTGGTTTTCGGTGCTTTTTTTTGTTTTGGTGTAGGGTTGGTGGTGTGAAGCAATGCCTGTAAGGTAGGTGGTGGTGGTGGGGTTTTCGTGTACAGATGTAAACACTGTGAGAGAGAGAGAGAGGGAGCTTGCAAGGTTGGACGGACGGACTGAAAGTGTGGGGAAGGCGTTGTCGTTGGACCCTAACCCTGCTTGCCCCAAGTTGGGACGGTCGATTAAATGTATGTTCATCGACGAGAACGTTGTATGAGTTCGCAGTCGATGAAGGCTCAATTGATGTGGTTAGATGAGCAGTCTGTCATAACGAGTAAGGCTAGAAATGGCAGTTGTCGTGTCAAAGGTGCTGCAGAACATGATTTCAACTGTGATGTGAGAAATCCGTGTGATTCGTGAAGATATGTCATGTTCTTCTCCCCGCTCGACGTCGGATCATTGCGCCAGAAGTTACATCGTTATTATAACACATGTTGTCACTGTCATCCAACTCGATCAGTCCCAATTAAGCAGCACCAATAAGACCCAAAACCACTAAAACCGAAGGATACGAAAGGTATTCATTTGATACCGAGAACCATAGCATGAATGCTTGAACGCGTGAAGTCACGCAATATACATGTAACGAGCTTGACACCCAGAAAGAAAGACGATCGATTCCACAGCCCAGCCAACCAGTCCAATGCCCATAGACCAACGAGAAAGGAAACAAAACAACGCCGCTACCGAAACCCCAATAACAACAACAATACGATCCTCAACTCCGGGCCCGTCCCGACTCTATTCCTACCAGAACCCGCGATAACCCCCCAAAGACACCGACAATAAGTGTCGCACGCACGCAGGCAGAAGATACATACGCAACAAAGATATCAACACGCAAGAGATGAAACGAAAAAAAAAAAAAACAAGCAAATCATTGCGGAAACATAGCAGCGATCTCTTCATCGGTCAGAACGATGTCTTGCACGGGGTCCTGCTTGCGCTCGAGATCTTGCGATTCGTAGTCTGCGTATGAAGGGAGGAAGAGTTCTGCCGGAAGAGAGAGAGAGAGATGGGAGTCAGAAAGATTTGTTCTGGAAAAGGATTGCTTTTGCTGTTTGGGTTGAAGGATGGATGTCTCGTCCAGATAGGAGAGAGAGAGGAAAAACAAGTATCCCGGTTACGATCTTGGACTCACCTTGATTCCAGTCAAAGCCCTGCGAAGATTTGACGCAGCTCACCTGTAAATCAGTTAGACACTTGACGTGTACGTCGTGTTTGGTTCCAAACAAGGTGGTTCAAACACAATCGGTGATTGCATTGAAACCGGACCTCGAAAGTCTTCGAGACAAAAACTTCCATGAATGGGGATGTGTGTAAACCCACCAGTCGTGGTGCTCCGCCATGTCCCAGATCGACGACGGTATGCTCGGACTTGCTCAGCGAGCTGCCTACAACACACAAGAAACGGAGGTTAGCACTTTTCGTCCGTAGGAGAGAGGCAGTGCCAAAAAACACCCCATCGTATCCAGAGAGACAGAAAACCACGTCCACTCCCCAAATCAATGGACATCCAACTCCCCCATGCATGCAGACAGGCCAGTATCTCACACGTACCTAACAAACTCGCCCTCCTCGGCTGCGATTGTACCACCACTTCCACTTCCCTCTCTTTGCCCTTTCCCTTGCCACTCTTGCTTGAGACGTCTGGACTGCTCCCGACCACAGACGGAGATGAGTAGTTGTGGTAGTTGTGGTGGTGGTGGTGGTGGTGGTGGTGGTGGGAAGAAGCGTAGCTCGAGCCCGGAGTCGAAGAAGCGTGGTAAGGATAGTAGGAGGAAGACGACGACGATGTTCGGTGGGCGTGAGCTGGTTGCTTGTTGTCGATGTTGCGGGTCGTGGGTATGGGGATTGAGGAGGTCATGTCTGCGCCGCTTTGCTCTGCTCTGCTCTGCTGTCCAAGCTTGGTACTGGCAGGTACAGAACCTACAGCTAAAGTGTATAGGTAGTAGGTAGAGGGGTGATGCTGTAGCTCTTCCTGGTAGGACAGCTTGTGCAGCTTGGGTAGACTATGTGCGGTACGCGAACTGAAGGTAGCTCCAGAAGACTGGTTGAAAGGCTGGGACAGTACGCAGCAAAGTAAACGAGTTAAGTGACAGTTCAGTAAGTAGTCGATTGTCTGGCAGCAGCAGTAGCAGGCAGTAAGAGCAACAAAGAACGAGGTGCGGTCAACCTAGGTACAGCAACCCGTAACCCGTGATGACTCGATGCGGCAACCTTGGTGGTGACCTGACCTGACCTGCGTGCTGCTTGCTGATAGGCACCGATGCCGCATCGCATGTCACCTGCATACCTACATAGGTATAGTGTGTAGTTGGTCTTGATGTAGCTTCCCGAAACGCCCATGTGACACCGATAACCGGAGTGTCGTAACATTCTCCACTTGCGGAGGCGGGACTACCTCCCCGAACCACGCAAGCCTTCCATCATTGACGATTTATATGTCCGCCCGGCTCCAGCTGCAATGATAACAACAGTTTTTTGAGTGAGAGCAACGGCACTTGAACGGGTAGGAATCAAGAAATCAGGGTTGAGTAGAGCTGCTGCTTTATCTACTACAATAACATATATCCTTGTCCCTGCACGAGCGGGAGGAAGTGGAGGAAAGTGGGACCTTATATGACTGCCGTAGTAGTCTAGGTATGTACATATTACTGTAGGTACACTGTACTGTAGCACCATAGCACGTGTATGTAAATCACCGTATCACTGAGAACAAACAGCAGTACTACAGTGAGAATGCCTACTCTACCTAGGCCTGCATGAAGAAAGAGTAGTAAGCTTGTTCCTACGATTCCACGTCAAAGGTAAGTAGGTACACACACGAGGGTTAAATCAAGTTTGCTGAAACATACCCGAGTATGTACCTACACACCTTAGGTAGGTACTGTAGTAATGAGGTGCAGTTCCGACTCTAGACTCGGGGACGACGAAGGAGGCGTGATTCAGATTGTAAACAGTGGGAGATCTTCTCGTTTCGCTGGTGATGATGATGATGATGATAATAATAACGATGATATGACTAACTAATCGTACAACTAGGATTCTTCCCATCCCATCCCATCCCATCCCATCGGCATTCGTGTTCTCGCAAAGTAAAAGCAATTGCGCGTGAACAACCCAGACCAAACCCATCCCGCCTGAAATCAAACGCCTCGTCCCTTGCCGGGTATCACAAGCAATAGCAGCATCCTCGAGGGGGAAAAAGAAAAAAGAAAGAGAAAAAAAGAGCAAAACCGCTGCGCCATCCATCCTCCATCCATCCATCCCACCTCTTCCAAGAAAACAAAACACTTTATTCGTACAGATGCAATTGCATTAGGGAGTCTTCGTCACATCCCAATCGTAATTTCCCTTTCCTGCCACACCGATGATCTGATCCTCTTTCAAAAAGATCGTGTCCATATTACCCTGGTCGTATGCTCCGAGTTGGGGAGCTCGCAAGCCATTAGTAGGATGGTCAGGTCATATTAATTTGCGGACCGCCGGGGCCTCTTGTTGTTGTTGTTGTTGTTGCTGTTGTGACGTGTCTCTCTCTCTCCCCCTCTCTCTCTCCTCATGCTCCTTTCTTCACCTGAGCGTCACCAGCCTCTCTTCCTGGCGAAACGCTTGTTGAGTAATGCGAGCACTTTCGTCACATTGAACTGGACGTACTCCAGGTCCAAGTCTTCTTGTCCCTCTTTCTGCATCTCGAGCAGGTCGTCAAGCTTCAAGTCTAGCTCTAGTAGGCCCCTGTTACGGCCCTTGTAGTGCAGGCTGATGACGAATGTTCCAGGAGATGGCGAGGTGATGTTGAAGTAGATGTTGGCGCGGCGGTTCTCGGGCACGTTGGACTTTTGGATGACGCCTTGCCGCTCGAGCTCGAGGTGTGTGAATTTGTAAGGGCCGAGGACCTTCTGATTCTGTGCGGTGCGTTTTGATGCACTACCTTCGCTCTGCCCACGGACGTTGTGGAGGTAGCTCTTGTATGTCTCGAGCTGGCTGTTGAGGTAGTTGTTGTGTTCTTGGATAGTCTTGAACACTTCCTCCAGCTTCCCGGTCTCGGTGAGCACCTTTTCTTTCAGGGAGCCAAGATGTACAAGTTCCTGTTCGACCTCGTCCCGGAGTAGGGCGTATTGATCTTCTTTGTCCAGAATGCCAATCTCTTGCAGCTGATTGAGCAGCTCCATGGCGCGAATGCCCTTGCGCACCATCACCGAGTCGTTTTTGGTTGTGCCGGCGGCTTCGGCGACACGATCAAGGCGCAGCGGGCGACGAGTTATGGGAGAGTTTGCGGGGAGTGTTCGGAGAATGGTGACAAATGTGGCCTTTGCCTCCATGAAGAAGACTTCTTCCTGGGTGATGTCGAGAGCGGCAGTAAGGTCGTCGATGGGTGTCTCCCATTTGCTGTAAAGGGGCAGAGTGATGGCACGGTTCTCTCTCCGAGGGAGTTGGGGAGGAGCGGGTCCGAGTTCGCCGAGAAGCTGGCTCAGGTGGTTGCTCTCACCTTTTACGAGCTCAGCCGCGTGCTTGTCCAGTAAAGCGTGTGTAGAGTAGATTTCGTTCAGTGTGATCGACAGTTCAAGATCGCGCTTCGAAAGAGCCACGTAGTTGTCCATCTCCAAAGTCTCGTAGAAGTCCTGCACCTCGCAGAGATCCATCATGAACTTGTTGATGCGCTCCTTGTTGGCTTCGATGAAGGGCTGCAGCTTCACCATGTAGGGCTCCTTTGCGTAACTAGGCTTATTTGCCAGGTTCTGCAGCATCTTCGCCACGTAGGTGAGGGTTCGTTTTGGGTTGTCTGCAGGAACTTGCTCAATAAGCATGTACGATCGCGGAGTGACAATCGCCGGGTTGATGAATCGCAAGAAGAAGAAGCCGCCGATGAGGGTGCAGACGCTCTGCTCCGAAGAGTCCGGGTACTTTCGTCGTGTCAAACTGCGGATTTGCTTGCAGATCCATCTGATGCCGTATGGTGTCTCCTCCAGTCCGTCGATGATTGTGTCCAGAAAAGAGGTGGCGATTTCGACGAGCATGTCCAGTCTTGGTGCGATGATCTTTTGCACGCTGTCGTTCTCCGATGCTTGTTCGGCCGTGACACCTCTAGTGAGACCAGCGGGAAGAGGCTCGCCACTGGCCTCGATTTTGGACACCATAGTTTCGTAGACCTTTAGCGGATTAATCTCGAGATCGAGATCCTTAATCTCGATCAACGAGTTGATGCGGTTCGCCAGCACTGTTTTCAGATAGCTCTGGCCGGGTCCACGCCGGGTGTATGTCGTCATCATGCGGGAGACAGGTGTGTTTGCTCGTAAGAGCGAGGAGTAGTCAGATGTGGTGTCAAATTGGTAGGTCAAAACGGACTGTGGACGTTAGTAAAGATCGTGTATTGATAATGTTTTGGGGCACTCACTTGGAACATGGTCAGCAGCAAATGCTCTTCTCGGCTCTCGTATTGGTTGCCGTACAGAGTGAACATGACGGTCTGCAGGAGTGCGTCGATCTCGGCCATGGTCACCAGACGACAGAGGTGTGCAATATGCCTTGGTTCTGTCTGCAAGAGGAAGAGGAGGTTGCCGTATTTCTGGGTCTTCTCATCATTTGGGAATGAGCCTTCTGACAAGTCTCCTGAATCGTCCAGGTGACTGGCAACCTCGTTCTGTTCTTCCAGCGCCATTCGGTTCTGCACGAGCAGGGCTATCCGCGAGTCCAGATATCGCACATCCTTTTCCAACACGAAGTTCTTCTTTGACTGTGACGAGATGTGCGACTTCAAGTCGCGCAGGGCCTTTTGCGCACGGGCGAGGTCGTCTTCGATTTCCAGGTCGCGATGGTTCGCGTTCATGGACAGGTAGAGGGCGGTGACGGAGTATCGCTTGGAGGCGCGCATGGAGCGCGAGCCATCGTGTGAGCTCATGGTGTTCTGTCTGGTGACGGTTGGGTGGAAGGAGGAGCCGCCGGAGGAGTTTGAAGTGCGCGAGGCGTTGTTCAGCATTGAAACGGCCATTGTCGCTCGGACGCGGGGCGCAGGTCAGATGCAGAGCAGGAAGAGCGCGGCGCTAGACTTGCGACGAGCACGAGACGAGCAGTATGGAGCAGCAGGAGGTAGTGTGGTGCTGGTGCTGGTAGGCGTCGCAGAAACACCCGGCTTGTGCGCCGCGACCTCCCGCTCTCGGGCAGCAGGAAGCTATTGCCCGGACGCGCGCCAGGCGTGTGGCACAGTTACGGGGGAGCAGCGTCGCGCTCCGTAGGATTGTGAATAGCTGCAGGGAGTCTTTGTCTGGAGGCACCGCGGGAGTGGTTTTGCGGTGGTTTCAGAGTGTTGCGGCGGGCGAATCAAGGCAACTCAGGCACGGACGTTGGTATGTGTGGGTGGGTGGTGGAGGATGGCGGTGGTATTGTTTTGGGTGGCGATACGGGGTGAGGAGGAGAGATGGGAAAAGAGTAAGTGGGGAAGAAGGAAGGAAGGAGGGTGAGAGATTGGAGTGATGTTGGAGAGGGTCGGAGTAGCAGTCGGCGCGAATGGCTCGAGTGTAGGTATGGTGGATGGTGGTATAAGGGAGGGTGGTTGATAGTAGCGCAAGGCGACGGCGGGCGGGAGGCAAGAGGGGAGGGATTGATTTGACTGGGGCGAACGAGCGAGCGACGCGGACACGGACGAGGGGCACTAGTGATATGCAGAAAGGCTGCCGACGACACAGACGCAGGGACCCCTTGTATGTGAATACTGTTAACATCATTGAAGAAGGTGGTGGTGGTGATTACATGTATGCAAACATGGTAATTCATCACCATCTCTTGCACCATCAACCATTCATTCCATCTCTCAGTGCCATGTACAGTAGGGACAGGGACAGAAGCTGGCAGGGCTTGCTCACTCACAAACTCCATTAGCGTTGGCGATCCCCTGAGATATGAGTATCAATACTTGTACTTATAGCCCTCCACTATACTCTGCACTCTGCAGGACAGCCAGGTATGTGCCGATTTGTTGATCAGTGTATACACCGTTCAGTACCGCCTCTCTCATACATATCATGACATGGTTCAAACAACATGTCATGTACTCTTCCCAACGCAGCCAACACAGTCAATTCTTTTCACAATCATCGTCCCCCTCCCCTCCGCTCGCTCTCGCCGCCCGCTATTTGCTAGTCAGGCACTTGGTAGCCCGTGCCCAGCAACGGTTTCAGAGATTAAATATCGTCACCATCGGCCGGCCTAGCAAACTAGCAAGCAAGCGAGTGACTGGTCAGGAAAAGCCTGGCATACCGTAAGTACTAGCTACTTGTGTAGCCAGGAACGGCGAGGACGAGTATGTACCTACCTGTTTGGAAAGAAGGAAGATGGTGTAATTTTGCTTGCCTCGCCTGTCCCTCGCTTCGCCTGGCTCATCCTCGCCGACACGCACGTGCCTGTTGGTCGATTTCTTGTATTCTTAGTATCACAGTATTCATCATCGTCCTGCCTCGCTTATACGATTCAGAAACCACACCTCCCCTCGTCATCTTCCCCTCACTCCAATACAGTAATAATCAAAATCCTCCCGTTGTGTGGTTGTAAGAGATAGCAGCAGCAAAACCCCCACGTCCGCTTTCGGCCTATCAAATCGACTTTGTGGCGCCGATCAAGGCTTGATGAAATGTCGATATATTGATTTCGCCATACCGGATTTCGCCATTTTGATTATATTGGACGATTGTTGGGCCACATGACCTGTCCTGTCCTGACCTGCCCTCGGACCCGATTCCATTCACATCCGACTTTCAGCCTCGATAATCGATCTACCTACCCATCCTCAATCCACCTATCTTCTTCTTCCATACTCAGCGTACTATACGACACGATAATCTGAAACAGCAGATCGCAATTCCCTCCCCCCACGCTGATCCCTCATCTACGCAGGCATTATTATCAGTAGTAGGTCCACCTTGAATACGACAACCGATATTATGTGACATGTTGGAATCCACCGCACGCAAAAGAAAAAAACCCACCACTACTACTGGACCCTTCAAACCCTTCCACACACTTCTTGCCTTGTCTCGCTTTCTCGATATCCCCTAACGCAAGAGGAAGAAAACCCTCAAACCGGCAGTAGGTGATATACCGCCTCACATATACCAACCACCACAAGAAAGCCGGCGGCCGCCCGCTCCAGAACACTTGACCCTTTTTTTTTCTTCAACTATCCAACCAGGACCAATCTCTCAACAATGATAATGATTATAATGCTCACTTTCACATCTTTCTTTGGTACACATGCAGTAGGCTTGCGGACGCCGAACTCCTGTTCGCCACGGCAAGCGCGGATGAGAGAGCGCGCACATTGGCAGGCACAAGGCAAGCAAGCGCCCGGCTTTCTCTCTCTCTCTCAACATCCTGGTCGTCGATCAGGGTAAGGTGTCACTGATGTCTTACCAGGGATTTTTTTTCTTTGCTCTAAAAGCATCGTGCATGACATGTTCTTCGTCGACAGACACCGGGGGGAAAGGGTCTGCTCGTGCGTTGCGTGCGTGCGTGCGGCCGTAGGTTTTTGGGACTGTGTTTCATGATGCCCTCAGGGAGATGGAGGAGCTGATTGTTATTATTAATATCGTGCATTATTGATTGTTCTTCATGCAAGCTTGGTTTGTTGTTCCTTTTTGGCTGTCGCGGTCACTACATATATCCGACTTATTTTCGCAGGCGCCTAACACAACTAAGAGGTGTCTTTAGGGCTGAATTAGGGTATCTTCATACTTATGTTTCACATGTTGCAGCCGAGTGTGTCTGACAAGCACTCTTCACTTCGCTACTGACTGTATTCTTTTAGTGCTGGATATTTAGGCGCCGCCAAGTCGCGTTACCATGTTGGAAGGGTGCCGACTATCCAGCTGGGTATCGCGGTGCTAGGTTAGGACGTCGCTTTAAATCCCCTCGTACCGACAAGTTGCGAGATTGGATACGGAAAGTGACGACGACACCCAGTTGAATACACCGTCGGAACGGGGACAACACCACCCTACTCAGCCTGCCCAAAGTCATAACTATTCCCAAACCCTCTCTGCAGATAACTCCCCAGCGCCTCCTCCTCACTCACCCAATCAACCGGCACCTCAAGCCTTGCCTCTGCCTCAACCACCGGCTTCAAACTCTCCGACAACCCCAACCGCATGGGATTGCGGTACCAAGGCGCGAAATGAATAAAAGCAAGCATAACCCGCACCTCGTCCGTCAGATTCGGCATCCCGGCGTGCCACAACCTCAAGTCCCTAATCACGATGCTCCCCTTGCTAATACCCGGCTGACTCGGAGCGCGAGTGTTCCTGCGCTCGGCGAGAAGAGACTCTTGGATACGTCCGCTGGCTCGGTCGCCTTGGGCGCCTTCTTGGACTTGTAGGCCGGCTAAGGGGCCTGTGTGGGTACCCAGCCAGAGCTCTGTGCTGCCGTTCTCAGGCGTGAAGTCGATCATGGGGACGTTGACTACCAGCGCGAAAGGGTGAGTCGGGTGGGCGAAGTCGGCGTCGGTGTGTACTGGTTGGCGTTGAGGGTTTGGGTTTGGCATGGCTGAGTTGCCGGAGCAGAAGGTCCATTTGGGGCGTGGGCCGAGATGGGTGGTTGTGAGTTGGGTTGCGAAGGAGTTGAGGAAGATGGAGCGAGGGAAGAAACTCTCGATGGGAGGAGGGTCTTGTTGGACTGTGGTGGAGCGTGTCAATGGTGAAGTAGGTCGATCGATGAGAACGGTCGAGCTTACTGTTGCCCACATTGTAGTTGAATGGCATATCTTTGCCGCGAGACTGCAGGGTGCGGGCGTCCTGGACCATTCTTGCATTAAGATGGTCGAGGTCTTCGTGCGGAACGGCGTCCTCCACCACTACGAGCCCGTCTTCGTGGAGGCATTTTATCGCTTTCTCCAGATTGCGTGAGGCGAGACGACCGCGGGATATTTCATCCTTGCTTGGCTTGATGGCTGTTGGATAGGTGGAGGTGAATCTGTGGCTTGACCGAGTAGCCAGACCGACACGTGAGACCTTGAATCGGCAAAGTAGTTTTGCTGACATCGTGTAATGGGGAGTGAAACCAATGGTAGAGAGAATGTACTTGGCCTGTCTGTTGATGGTCACCGGAAAATAAACTCGCATACCATTTATGGCAGTGTGTATGTTGTCGGCAGATCACGAGAGGGTTAGGGACCGCTATGCTAGAATACCTTGCCCTTCGGCGTAGGTCGAGTTGGTAGAGGTCAGGGAGCAGAGTCCACATCGCACGTTCAAGTCTAAGCTGAGGACAGCTCACCGACAGCGGCAGGACCACATCGGGTTAAGCGTGATGACCGACGCCTAACCTCTTTAGTGTTTTCCGCCATTGGGATGGGAAAGAATCCCTAAAGAATGAAATCACTGTGAGTTGTCTCGAGTTCCGTGACACTTTCTCTTGTATACACAAAATATTTTAGTCTCTGTCGTAGCCGCAAGATATCCCTTGGATGGTCTGTTGGACTACGAAGAAGCCAATGACTCGCTGTGGATTAGCGGTAGATAGAAGTGAGCAAGTTGGATATCGCCAACCATTATGTGTACGACTCCGGTGCGACCTTGTACTTCCAGAAAGTCTCCGCACAATGCCCAAGTATGACATTTGCATTTGTCCGCTGGGAACGACGGTCAGCGTAAGCAACGGGGGGCCAAGCATATGAAGTCGACTTCGCCTTACCTTCGCAAGGCCCTTGATCATCTGGTGACTAGTACACCAGTCATCGTGATCTCTCGCCAACCAACCTTGCGGCGCGTCACTCTCCCAGTTCTCCTTTACGTGGTATTGGCTGGAAATCCCGAGCATCAGCATGAGGAGAAACGCCGGGATGACAAAAAGAAGAAACTAACTCTGTCGTGAAAATAAACGTCCCACTCTCCTTCAAGTTCACCTGCATGATCGCGAGGCCAGGAGTATGGCCAGGAGAATGGCGGAGATTGATGCCAGGCGCAATTTCCAGGAAAGGCCCGTACCAGGCCTTCCACTGAAGGTCGAACCCCAGGTCTTTCGGCAAGTACACTCCAATATCCGTCTTGGTTGCGACAGAATAGTAGGCGTGCTTGAGTTCTTTTTCGTGGACATAGATGGGCACGTCGGTGCCCTTGAAATGTTCAAGCCCGCCGGCGTGGTCGAGATGGAGATGGCCCATGATGACGGCTTTGACGTCCTTGATGTCATGGCCGGTCTTTTTGATCTGAGCGGTCAACTCATGTTCCGGTTTGTAATCCACTCGGGCAAAGATGTCGTTCAGTGGAGCGCCCCAGACTTCGGGGTAATTCTCTCCTCCTCCGGTCTCAAACAAGATCAATCCTTCGGTGGGGTGCTCGATCAAGACTGAGATGATGACCAGTTGCCGCCGGGTGACACCTGGGTTGGGATTGCTTGCGGTAGACGTGCCGCCACCACGCGTCATCCATCCTTCCTAGACACGCAAAGAAGGCATGTTAGAAATGTAAGTGTGTATGTGAAGATGGATCTACAGTTGTCTTACATCTGCTTCGAGATTGCCGCAGTGCAGTAGCTGTCATGTACATGTTAGCGTACGCGGAAACCACCTTGATGTCCTTGTCGAGTCGTAACGCACCCAAAGCTTCGTTCCCTGTCGGTACTCGTTAGCGGATCCAGTACGGTAGTTGCAACATGTTTGGAATCTTCAAAGCTTACCTGGGGAGCTTGATTAACAATGTCGAGTCCGAAAGGTGTTGTCATTTTGATATATTCGATGCTGATGTTAACCACTTGTACTTTGTGGTCAGACTTGCCTTTGGTTTTGTCTCTTATTGAATGCATCTCATACCACTTTAACCGAATACCTTCTTAACGTGCGGGGTTGCTCTAGGCTTTGATGATTACAGATCAAAGCGAAAGCTATGGATCATTCCTTTGGTCCGGCAATCCGGACTATATGTGTGATTCGAGCGAAACTGTGAGTGATGTTCTCATTGATATCGCCGATAGCATATGGTGTCACTAAAAGTACCTAGTCGAATTACTTTGCACCACCTCAATGAGATGAGAGTGTTGGACATGTTCCTACAGAGAAGCAAGATTATAGCAGATACCGTTGCTGAGCACTCGCAAACAGCTATCTTCGTTGATAGTTGGTACCTTGGTTTTCTAGGAATTGCCAGATGTTGTTGGTACGCGTTGCCATGGATTGAAATGCGAGTTGTGTCAACCTTTGGCCCATTTATCTAGCCGAACAGGGACAACGATCGATCGATCCCTTGTGGCTCTGTGACATTACTATAGCAGTTGTAGCAACTGCGTTTCAGCCACTACTCACACCGTGTCACACCTCAAGCGGTAGCTTTGAAGGTAATTTGATAAGACCGGATTGAAGTTCAGCCTCGGATAGTGGTATCGTCAGCGTCATTTAAGTGGGACTAGATGACAAGGTTAGTCTCCAGACTAAGAGCGTTTAGCAGCACGCTTGGCTTGCTTAAATCCCTGAACCCTCTCGGTGGCTCCGTCGCGATGGGGCTGTGAAGAAGTGAGGTGGTGGGCTGAGCAGGCAAACATCAAACGTCTTCTTGAGTCGCCGTGGCTGTGCCCCTCCGAAGGATTGAAGCTCAGCTCGACTTGTTCTGCACAACAAGCCGAATTGCCGTGTTGATAAGTATATCGTCTTCTTCGCTCGTCTTCAGTCAGTCCCTGTTCTCAGTCATCCAAGCAGCAAACAAGTGAAATCAGCAGGCCGCAACCATGACCCAACATCCCCCCAACTACGGCTCGAACCAGGATTACTACCAACAGCAACAACCACCACAGCAGCCCTCGTACGGCGAGCAGCCTCCACGGTATGGAGGCTATGGAACTCCCGGTCCCCAGGAATATGGTCAATCGCCACAGCCAGGCTACCAACAGCCGCCGTACAGCGGCGAGCACGCGCAGTCATATCATGGGTCCAACGACCAGCCGTACCAGCAGTATCCCCACGACCGCCCATCCCAGCCGTATGGCGAAAGCCAGTATGGGCCGCCAGGAGGCAACTACCCACAGCAACATCAGCAACAACAGCAGCCATACCAAAACCAGCAGCAATACGGTGCTGGGTGCGGTCAGCAACAGCAGTACCCTCCGCAGCAGCCCAGCTATACCCCGGCAGGTGGATCGAACTACGATCAAGGCTACCGCCAAGATCCCAGTCAGCCACCGTACGGCCAGCACAATCAGTCGCCGTACAACCAGTCCATCCCACCATACGGCAACCAGCCCCAAGATCATTATGGAGCCCCTCAGCCCGGCGCCGAAGACCGCGGCCTCATGGGAGCTCTAGCCGGCGGCGCTGCAGGCGGTTTCACCGGCCACAAAATGAACCACGGCATCCTGGGCACGATCGGCGGCGCCGTAGCGGGCAGCATGCTCGAAGACAAGTTCAAAGACAAGAACAAGGACAAGAAGCACAAGAAGGACAAGAAGGACAAGAAGGAAAAGAAGGAAAAGAAGGAGAAGAAGCATAAAAAGTCCCGCCGCGGCAGTTCGTCCAGCTCTTCGTCGTCCAGTGATTCCGGTGAGTCTACTACTCACGCACATGCTGTGTTGGCAGGCAACTACAGTGCAAGCTCACGCGGCATCAGACTAGAAGACGACGGCCGCACTCTGGTTGCTGACTGCCGTGATGTCGACGGACATCACCGCCAGAGTCGACTTGATTTGAACGCGTGTTTGACGAATGTTAACGGCAGTTTGCGATGGGCAAGGAATGGTAACTTTCGGGCGAGTGCGAGGAATGTTAGGTTGGTTTATGGTGGAAAGGTGCTCGAGGCGGAGTGTGGCGACGGCGGTGGCGGTTGGTCTCGCAACCATGTGAGATTGGATGAGATGATCGAGAACGCTGATGGTCAACTTTCTATGATATAACGGCTGAAAATGAATGAATCGAGTGTTTGACCCGTTTCCTGATTTTCACAGGGGCTTGTTTCCTGAATTGTTTCCAAGCCCAAGGCGTGAGTACGATTATACAAATGCTCTGATACTATACATACACTGTGTCAAGTAGAAACTTTCCTAGAATGACCTCATGCGCCTTCTGTAATCAGGTTCTGTCATGAGCACTTGAGGGTGTCTGTACACGCTGGGAATTAATCCTTGGCCGATAGCCCTTCGAACCGCTTTCGCCATCTTGCGCTGGTTGCGTGGTCGAAGGCCTGTCTCCCTGCTGTGCTTGATTTTGCCCATCTCCGTAACATATTCGGACATGATGCTGAAGTTCTGTACAGACGCTCGTTAGCTTTGTTCCTCAACAACTCACCACTCCCGCCTTTCTCCATGGGGTCTTCCATACCTTGTAGTGGTCCATCGGGTTCAAATTAAGCTGATCCAGTACATCCCACTTTGGCCGCGGGCTCGGTTTTAATCTCTTCCACTTTGACTGCTCGACTCCGCTGAGATCGTGAGGCGCGTACACATCGCCGACGTTCCAGCGTCTGACCTGTTGCATCTCCAGTCCTTTGCGGTCGACACCACGCGCGATGGTGCGTGTCTGCTCCTCCAATTTTGCGCGGTTGTTCGACTCGGCGATCGAGGCTACGGCCTTGTTGGCGATAGAGAAAGCATCCTGGGCAGGCACTGGCGCAACAGAGGGTGTGTTCGAGGAAACCTGGTGTTGAGGCTGACGCGATGCGGTGGCGGTACGGGTGGATTGCAGACTTTCTTTTGGAGGTGTCAGTATTTCGCTGTCCTATTTGTAGAGTACAGTACAGTGTTGTAGACGAACCAGCAATGGCACCGACGGCTGACTGCTGCTGTCGAGGTTTGGCGGGTGATGTGAAGGTACGGCGGCATTCGCGACATGCGCTCGCCGGGCGCAGCGACAGCCTGGTCATTGCCCGTTCTAACGACATGGACATGGTTGCTGGAGATGGCTGTGGGGTGGTGAGATGTCAGTGTATTGGATTCCTCATCCCAAGTCCTTGGTCCTTGGTCCTCTCTCCCATCTTGAAAGCGGAGATATTTCGGCAGGCACTCCCGCGGTCGACACCTTCCAACTGCCCATTGCTGTCGTCCAGCGCATGGCATGCAAGCTACTACCTACCCATTCTATTGCAATTGTACATTACTCGCATTTTCTGACCCTTCCTTGTGCCGTCTTCTACTATACATGGCAGCAACCGATCTTCAACAGTCATACGACTTCGCAGGCCGGCCCAAATGCCTTCACACTTGACTCGCCAGGTCTTCCGACGCATAATCTCGAACGAACCGATCGTATACCGCGGATGCCTACGAAGGCAGAAGTACAGCTCTGTGGCCTCTTCATACAATGGCCGACGAGTCCACATTGCGCGTAACGGCGCGTCGCTTCCAGCCAGGAGATATCAGCAACGGAGGACTATATTCGGCTTAGGAAACATGTTCAGACAAAAGGCACCTCGAGACTCGAAGGAAGCAAATTACGAACCTGGAATCGAGAAGATGATGGAGTATGCGAAGATGGAGAGACTTCAGGCGCGCCTCCCGCCTGTTGAGGATGTTGCGCATGCCCTCAAGCGGTTCGCCAGCCATATGAGCAAACAGAAGCCAACGAAGGCGATCGAAGACACCCAAGCTCAGCTCATCCTACAAAGCTTACGTTACTGCTTGAACGCTCGGGAGTCCCAGGCGGACGAGGAGAACCACGCGGCAGCTCAGACCAATGTCCAACTACTCGACCTGGTGAAACTTGCAAAATTGATGGTCGCCGAACCTCGGCAGCTTAGCCAGGCAAATATGGATCTGGCCAAACTCCTCTACGAAGAGCTGTCTGCGCCTGATGTTCCTGCTAAATACATCAAACACGGCGTTGATGCATATATCGCGTTGCTAACGTGGTCCGGAAGGTCGCACGAAGCGCGAGAGCTCGTAACGACCCACTTGCCTTCCTCTACTTCTGAAATGGCTCAAGTAGGATCCCAGGAGAATGACGAACATGATGAGGTCAAGACGGGAGAAGCTGATGAGGCTTTTCCGAAAAGCTGGCGTAACAGAGCGTGGAAAATGATATTGAGTGGCTTCTCGCGAGAACGCAATGAAACAGAGCTCCTACGCACCTTCACAGCCATCGAGGAGCACGGTGCACAGCGCACGATTGGTATGATGTTTGCACTCTTGAAGTTCTATATTGCGAAGCAAGAGCCCTCAGCCGTCCAGCAGTGGTGGAGCGAATGCCACCGTTCGTTTATCAATCTTCAAAAAATCAGAGAGAGCAAACACGAACATTACGAACAAACGGTTGCGGAGCTCCTCACCTGGTGTTTGGATTCTGGGAACCTGGAGTTGGGTCACGGAGTCGTCAAAGACGTCATGTCTTCCAACCCCAGGAAGAAGATCTGGGACGCTGTGCTCGTTTGGGGCGCAGGAACGAAGAAGAGTGTTGAAGAGGTCGGCCGCATGCTTGATGTTATGGAAGAATCGAACGACTCCATCCCGAACGAATCGGAATGGCGGCTTCCGGACTCGGCAACACTGAACGCACTCGTTCGACATGCCATCTCAAAGAACGATCCCTACATGGCTGAACGGTTCATCGCTCTCGGTCGTGAACGAGGCATTGAGCCTGATGCAGAGACGTTCGTACTTCAAATGGAATACCGACTCAGCGTCAACGACGTGGACGGTGCGCTTGTGGCATACAAACACCTTCAGGCCCAGGATCTATCGACAAATTCCGACGTACCAGCTGTCAACCGGCTTATCATCGCGCTGTGCACATCACAACGCCACGATTTCGAAACGATCATGAGCGTTGTCGCCGACTTGTCAGACCGGGAAGCCAGCTTCGATGCTTTGACTGTATCAACACTGAGCGTCCTGCATCTAAACCGCGACGAAATCCACGACGTGATCGACCTCCTCAACACACATTCCTTCGGCTACTCCTCCGCCGAACGCGCCAGCATCCGTCAAAGTCTCGTCGCCTACTGCCTCGACTCGCGAACAACAACCACCCGCGCCTGGGACACCTACACCATCCTGCGCAGCATCTTTGACGAAATGCCACGCGACCAACGAACACAAATCATGCTTGCCTTCTTCTCCGATGCCCACAGGCGCCCGGACATGGCCGTCAACGTCTTCAACCACATGCGCCACCACTCGCGCGCCGACACAATGCCCAACAATGACACCTACATCGCGGCCTTCCTCGGCTGCGCCCGGCTCGCCGACCTCGAGAGCCTCGAGGTCGTCCACAACCAGCTCAAACTCGACTACACCGTCACGCAGACCACCACCTGCCGCAACGCCCTCCTCCTCGCCTACTCGCAGTGCGACAAGCCCCGCGCCGCCCTCGACTTCTGGGACGAAATCGTCGCCTCCCGCGAAGGCCCAACCTACAACAGCATCCACATCGCGCTGCGCGCCTGCGAGAAATCGGCCTTCGGCGACCTCAAAGCGCAGCAGATCTGGGCGCGCCTGCGCCGCAACAACGTCGAGCTCGACCAGGCCATGTGGGCTTCGTACATTGCGGCGCTGGCCGGCAATGGCGATTTCGAACTCGCCCGCTCGACGTTGGAAGACGCCGAGGCGAGTGGCGAGCTGCAAGCAGTCGATTCTTTCGTTCTGGGCAGTTTGCTGGATGCTAGTCCGGGGCAGAGCAAGCAGGCTGAGATCGAGACTTGGGCTGAGGTCAGGTACCCGGAGGTTTGGAGGGAGTTGAGGGATGAGGTTGGGTGGGAGGTTGATGAGGCCAGGATGAAGAGGGTGAGGATTGATCGCGAGGTGACTCCTTGAGGATAATTTGACTCGGTGTGCTTGATGATGATTGTTGGGTGTGTGTGTACTGTATGTGTATGTATGTATGTATATATGTACTTTATGTCTAAAGCTGTTCAATATCGCCTTTGCGAATGTACATTTACTACCTACTTCGCCGTTTATCACCGTCGCCCTGCAGAGCGGCTAGCGGCATGTGGGCTGTGGCTGTCTAGCGTGATCCTTCAACACCACCACACCACACTGTGAGATGTCATCCTGCATCCTCAGCCTTGCAGGCAGACTCCACTAGTACTGCCAACAAATAGTCTTTCACGCCGCATTCCCTGGACTTCCACTGCGACACTTCTTTCTTCGCAGGTAACGACACCTCATGTCGTCTTGGACAGCATGGAATCGGCACCGCCAACTTACGAGAAGGCTACCGAAAAAGACTACCTCGACCTAGTGGCACCTTATATCCCTACAAACGACCTCTGTTCAGCAGCCTTGGTCTGCAGCAAATGGCACGCCGCCTTCTCGCCTCATCTCTGGGGCAATCCCGCTTCGCACTTTGGCATCGAGAACGACCGCGTATACGTTGCACTTACCAAGTTCAAGCGTAGCCTCCAAACCGCGAGGTTGCTGTTGAGAGAGAAAACGCATACTCTACATCTTCCACCAGCTCATGCCGAGATCTACAACGGGCCAGCAAGTGACTGGCTGAGAGATAGCCTGAGCAGGCTGCCGAATTTGCAGTCTCTGATTGTTCGCGGACTGCCTTTCTTCGATCATGGCGCTCTGGTTGCTTTGAGACAGTGGAAGCCTACAGAATCCAGTACCGCCCAGAGGGATCCCCATAGCTTTGCAGTGGAGCTTCCTGGATCTATGGGCTCTGTCTTTCAGCCGCCACCGGATGCCATTCCGTCTTTCGGGCTAAGGCTGCTGGACGCATCGAGATGCCCCAATGTCACATCAAGCGGGCTTGCACATGCTTTGAAGCGATTCGAGTCGCTGATGTACTTGGACTTATCACACACTTATCCCGCGAGAGACATCAGCGTAATGGAGTCGCTCCGCAGGCTCACAGGGTTGCAAGTGCTGAAGCTGCGAGGGATCAGTCTTCGTGATGAGGAGATTGAAGTGCTGGCTTGGGCTATCGGCCGACACGTGCGCAGTCTTGATCTTCGAGACAACCACGTGACCGATAGCGGTGTTCGCATGTTGCTCGAGGGGTGCTTTTCTGCTCAGAGCTCATCACCAAGAGATGGCAACCGAAACATCCCTCGTGGAGCTCGTTCTCCCTCGCTTCTCCCATATTTGGGCGCGGAGATGCTTGAGACCTACCAAAGCGAAGAATTCGAGGGATTCCTGCGAGGCACCTTCACTGGAGCTTTCGTCAGCCGACTTGCGATCGAGGACGCTCCTGAAGGAGGCATAACGCACCTGTATATTTCGAACAACAAGGTCACGGTTGAAGGTGCGTCTGGCTTGATTAGGTCAGGGCGACTACACGTGCTCGACGTTGGCACGGTCGAAGGTGCTGTTGAGCGCCATCTATCGGTGACGGACGACGAGAAGAGCCAGGCCAATTGGCAATTACCAGGCGCTGAGAAGCTTACTCCAGTCCTCTACGATCATGCCAAAGATGGAATGACCTATTTCAAGATCGACCACAGTATCATTACGAAGGACGTTCCAAATGCCTATCCTGATCAGATTGTGCCAGGGCGTATAGAGCTGGCTGACAATGCTCTACCCGAAATACCGCAGGGCGCTACCGAGATTGAAGGTACTCGTGTCGTACCTGATAGTTCCGAACTACCAACGGGAGAAATGACGCCGCGCTATGAGCTCGAAGCAGACCCCATGCAATGGGTTGTCATCCCTGCTGAACCCGAAATTGGAGATTGCCGAGAGGCCAGAAGAGGTAGCGTACTCGCCCCCGAAGTACTAGACAATCTAGCCGAAGAAACAGACACCATGAAGCTGCTGAGTCCAATGCCTTCTCATGACGAAGGTACCCTCACGGCAAATGGACTCGGGACTTTCAGTACTGTGTCGTCTGTTGGAACACCAACCACACCCTCCATGCCACAACACCCACTTCGGCCTCGAAGTTTTTCAGGCGTAGTCACCGAACGTACAGCACGCCTAAACGCCCACCGGTCTCAAAATCATAATCTCCATCCCGCAATGCTCCCACATCTTCGCACATTGGTGATAACAAACTTCCCGCCCTTCTCAACTAGCAGAGAGCCAACTGAACGCTTGATCCGCTTCATCAAGGGCTGCGCCCAAGAAGCTCAGCTCGCACACGCACAAGCGAAACTCGACTACTCCCTCCCACCCGGCCGCAAAGGCCAAACAGCCGCGCTAAAGCACTCGGCACACCGCATCTTCGCGCTCAAACGCATCATCCTGGAAATGGCTCCCGAGCACGCAAAAGACTCCTTTGGCCAGGCTAGTCCGTGGCAACATCTGACCACTCGCTCCATGACGGAAGACCGAGATAGCGAAGTCCTATGGTCCGCCGCTGAGACAGACTTCAGCTTCTTCGGCGAAGAGGACGAGTGTGCCTTTCCCAGTATTGAGACCGGCCGGTTCGCTGCTGCTTCTGTAGAGAAGGAGGTTGATTTTGGTAATGCTGCGCCCTTGACACCGCAGCCAACCAAGTCGCCCGAGCAGCCGCGGATCGACAATGTTGCTTTGCTCTCTGCCTTTAGGCAAGATCGCAAGCTCGCGCATCAGCGTAGTCTTGCTGCTGGCTTGCTCGAACCTGAGACTGAGGGCTTCTGGGAGGGCGCGATACAGGTTGTTAGACCTTCTCGTGGGTTCCGAGACGGTGAGGAGCTTGACTATTATGGGAACAAGTTTGAGAAGAATTACCTTTACAGATGATGGTGTGATGGTGAAGGGTCAACAACATGATCCCAATGAACTGAACGACACGACTACTGACGAACTTGAAGAATCAGTTCACACACAGAACACATGGCTAAAGCGACGAGATAACATTCGAGAACAGATCAAGCCAGAATAAAAGCTACGGGAGAGAACGCAGAGCAAACCCACAAATACAACAAAGCACACCACTCAAACAATCCCCGCAAGCTCCCTATTAATCGCCTCCAAATCAACAACCCTCTCCCTCCCCTTCAACCCCTCAGGATCCCCATTAGCCGCAAAGTTCAAATACCAACCCATCCTCTCTTCATGCTCCTCATCCGGCTCCTCCGCGCGAAACGAATCCTTCAAAAACTCCCACCACCCAGCACCGCCGCAATCCTCACAAGCCCCATGCCCCAAAGCCTCCGTACAGCTAAACTCATCGACCGGCTCCCCCCAACCCAAAAACTCAATCGTATGCTCCCAATTATCGCCGTAATCATATCGATACGTCCACTCCGCATCCCGCCACTCCGGCTTGCCGAAAACATCCCCAAACCGCAGCTGATTCGCCCGCAGGGTGGGAAAGTTGTGGTCGTGCACGGGCTGGCCGTCATCAAACTCAGACAAGTATAACGACTCGGGCCGCATGTCCGGGTGCAGGAGTTCGACGAAGGGCTTGAACCTGCGGCGGCGCCGGTCCTTTTCGACCGTTATGTCGCGGGCCATGAACGAGTACGTGTGCGAGTTCGTCCAGCCGAAGGCCGCTTGCAGGGCTTTGTGCAGGGTGTGGAAGCTGCGGCCGGCGGGACATTGGAGCACGCGGGAGATTCGGGGGGCGCGGAGGGTGTAGAGGGTGGCTTTTATTGTTGCGCTTCGCGTTTCGAGCGGGGTGTATTTCGATCTGGGGGGTTGGCAGGTTTCTTTGTGGCTCTGTCCCCGTCTATATGCCCCTTCAAAGAGGAAACCACGCCCATGACGAGAATATGGAGAGTCGGTAAGTGAATGATAACTAATCGTGCTGAATGTATGTATTCGTCTCTTGACTGTGACCTTTGCTATAGATCTAAGTCCTTCGCCGCAAAATGTTGCAGCCGACTGATCCACGGCGCTGACTTCCAATGTCAACTCGTGTCCAGCCCGGCGTCTTCAAGAAACAACTGATCTGCCATAGTCTCGACGCCGTCTTCTAACACCGAGTAACGCGTGACATATCCAAGGCAAGAATGAGCGAGAAAAAGCATCAGACCTTCTCCTCCTCATCCAACCGAACAGACCCAACAGAGTCAACAGACCCAACACCCCCATCCAAACGAGCAGATCCAACCCCCGCAGCATCCCCTCCCAACCGCACCATATGCGCCCTAAGAGAAACACCCCCAAAAGCAAAACCAGTAACAACAAGCCCAGCAATCCACTCGCCCCAAACCCCCATCACCGGCGTCGTCGTCGTCGTCAAATCCCTCCCTTC
>Ga0265797_10004097_pt1 | contig 22614 bp, 21 predicted proteins | sample P2T30metagenome_FD_192433 | JGI IMG/M metagenome (GOLD analysis project Ga0265797, IMG submission 192433) | Plant litter microbial communities from East Loma Ridge, Irvine, California - P2 T30 | ecosystem: Environmental > Terrestrial > Plant litter > Unclassified | place: USA: California... | reverse complement strand
TCCGCGGGAGGTGGGGGGCGTGGTCATGTCAGTCCCGTCCGGTCAGGGTCCAGGCGTCGTCGTCGCCCTCGTCGGCGTCGACCTCGGGGTAGCCGCTCGTCATGGCGGCGACGGGGTCGTGCGCCGGTGCCGGCGTCGCGCCTCCTGCGCCGTGGCCCTGCGACGCGGAGGGGCCTCCCCCGCCGCGGATCTTGTCGAGGACCCCGGGCAGCTGCTCACCGGTGACGAGCACGTCACGGGCCTTCGAGCCCTCGGAGGGCCCGACGATGTCGCGCGACTCCATGAGGTCCATGAGCCGGCCCGCCTTCGCGAAGCCGACGCGCAGCTTGCGCTGGAGCATCGAGGTCGACCCGAACTGGGTGCCCACCACGAGCTCGACGGCCGCCACGAGCAGCTCGAGGTCGTCGCCGATGTCGCCGTCGATCTCGCGCTTCTCGACGACGGCCGCGACGTCGGGCCGGTACTCGGGACGGGCCTGCGCCGTGACGTGCTGCACGACCTGCGCGATCTCGGTCTCTTGCACCCAGGCGCCCTGGACGCGCATGGCCTTCGAGGCGCCCATGGGGAGGAAGAGGCCGTCGCCCTGGCCGATGAGCTTGTCGGCGCCGGGCTGGTCGAGGATGACCCGGGAGTCGGTGACGCTCGTCACGGCGAAGGCGAGCCGGGACGGCACGTTGGCCTTGATGAGCCCGGTGACGACGTCGACGGACGGGCGCTGCGTGGCCAGGACCAGGTGGATGCCGGAGGCGCGCGCCAGCTGCGTGATGCGCACGATGCTGTCCTCGACGTCTCGCGGCGCGACCATCATGAGGTCGGCGAGCTCGTCGACCACCACGAGGAGGTACGGGTAGGGCTTGAGCGTCCGCTCGCTGCCCGCCGGCAGGACGATCTCGTCGGCCACGACGGCCCGGTTGAAGTCGTCGATGTGCCGGTAGCCGAAGCTCGCGAGGTCGTCGTAGCGCATGTCCATCTCCTTCACGACCCACTGGAGCGCCTCGGCGGCCTTCTTGGGGTTCGTGATGATGGGCGTGATGAGGTGCGGGACGCCGGCATAGATCGACAGCTCGACGCGCTTCGGGTCGATGAGGACCATGCGCACGTCCGTGGGCTTCGCGCGCATGAGCAGCGACGTGATCATCGAGTTGACGAAGCTGGACTTGCCCGAGCCGGTGGCACCCGCGACGAGCAGGTGGGGCATCTTCGCGAGGTTGGCCACGACGTAGCCGCCCTCGACGTCCTTGCCGACGCCGATGGTGAGCGGGTGGGTGCTCTTCGCCGCCGCGGCCGAGCGGAGGACGTCGCCGAGGGCCACGACCTCCTTGTCGGTGTTGGGGATCTCGACGCCGATGGCGCTCTTGCCCGGGATGGGCGACAGGATGCGCACCTCGTTCGAGGCGACGGCGTAGGCGAGGTTCTTCGTCAGCGCCGTGACGCGCTCGACCTTGACGCCGGGACCGAGCTCGATCTCGTAGCGCGTGACGGTGGGGCCGCGCTTGAAGCCGGTGACGCGTGCGTCGACCCCGAACTGGTCGAGCACCGTGGTGATGGCCAGGACGATGGCGTCGTTCGCCTCGCTGCGGGCCTTCGCGGGCGGGCCGACGTCGAGCACGCCCGCCGAGGGCAGGGAGTACGGCACGCCCGGCGCGGCCGGGTCGGCGACGTCGAGCGACGGCGGTGCCGGCTCGTCGTCGCCGGGGGCGAGGAAGGCCGCGGCCGCGTCGCTCTCGCCGTCGTCGAGGACGGGCAGCACGGTCGTCTCGGCCGTGGCCGCGGGGACCGAGCCGCCCGCGTGGCGGACCGCCTCCTCGGCGAACTCGAGGTCGCCGAGGAGGTCGGTCGAGAAGACGTCGGTCGCAGCGGTCGCCGGCTCGGGGGCACGGGCCGGTGCGGTCGGGGCTGCCGCCGCGGCGGACGCGGCAGCGGCCTCCTCCGCCTCGCGGCGCGCGGCCTCCGCCCGCGCCTTGCGCCCCTTCTTCGGCGGAGCGTAGGGCGCGTCGTCGACCGGTGCGATGAGCGGGGAGTCGTAGGCAGGGTCGTCCTCGCGGCCGGACCCGTTGCGGCGCCACCAGGGGAGCTGCTCCTCGGGTGCGTCGTCGTCCGCGGCGGCCGTCTCGCGACCCCGAGCGGCGGGCTGACCGGTGGTCTCGCCGAAGAGCCAGGCGTAGAGCTCGCCGAGCCGGTGCCCGATGCGGTTCGGCGGCGTCTTGGTGATGATGAGGAGCGAGAGCGCCAGCAGCAGGACGACGAGGGGCACCGCGACCCACTCCGTCGCCAGCGCGACGAGCCAGCTCGAGACGACCCAGCCGAGCACGCCACCGCCGGTCGCGAGCTCGGGGAGGCCCGAGGTCGCCCGGGGCTGCCCGCCGAAGATGTGGCAGAGCGCGCTGATCGAGACGAGGGACAGGCCCAGTCCGATGCCGATGCGCGTGTTGTCGTGGACCGAGCTGGGGTGCCGGAACAACCAGCCCGCGAAGAGCACCATGATCACCGGCAGCGCGGTGGCCACCCGCCCGAAGAGGCCGCCGAACGTGTACGCGTCGAACGCCTGGGCCACGGGGTGCATCGGGTTGAGCCACTCGACCACGGCTCCCGCGATCGCGAGCAGCACGAGCAAGAAGGGCACGCCGTCGCGGCGCTCCCCCGGCTCGAGGTCCTCGCGTCCGAGCAGCCGGAACGCGGCCCCTGTCATGTGGGCCAGGCCCATCCATCCGCGCGAGAGCAGGCCGGGCCCCTCGTCGACCGGTCGGGGCGAGGTGACGGGCAGCTTCTTCGTGGCCTTCGTCGCCGTCGACGTGCGCGACGACGAGCGCTGTCGCGCGGTCGGCTTGGTGGGCGTGGCCATGGGCCCCACGCTACCGGGCGTCACCGACGGGGGCCGGAGGCGGGCGGCGCGTCCGGTGCGCACCGGGCGCGCGCCTCCTGCCCCCTCGGTGGCGGCGTCAGTAGCGGATGGCGTCGATGACCTTGACCCGCACGGCGACGAGGGCCGGCAGGAGGCCCGCGACGGCGCCGATGACGGTGGCCGACCCGAGGCCCAGGACGGCCGCGCCGACCGGGAACGGCGGGACGTCCTCGAGCTGTCCCTGCGCGACGAAGCCCTGCACGGAGGGGTTCTGCACCACGAGGATCGCGACCGCCACGCCTGCCAGCCCCGCGACGACCGTGCCCGCGACGCTCTCGAGCATGACCGAGAAGAAGACGCGCGGCGCGGTCGCGCCGAACGAGCGCCGCACGCCGATCTCGCGGATGCGCTGTCGGACGGTGACGAGCGCGATGTTCACGAGCCCCAGCCCGCCGAGCAGGAGGACGAGCACGCCGACCCCGCCGATCGCGAGCTTCACGGGCAGGAACGGGTCGCCCTCGACCCCTGCCGCGTAGTCCTGCCGGCTCGCCTGCACGTCGACGTCGTCGCCCAGCTCGGAGGCCATCTCGGCACGGACGAGCTCGCCGAGGGCGTCCGCGTCGTCGGTCGGCACCCACATCTCGAACTGCGGCTGCTCGTCGCCGTAGCCCCCGGCGACCGCTGTGGGCGAGGCGAGGTCGCGGTCCAGCGGCAGCATGAAGGCCGTCGGTGGCTCCTCCCAGCCCGTCGGCGCCGTGACGCCCACGACGACGGCCGTCACGGCGTCCGCGCCCTCGACGGTCACGGTGGGGTGCGTGGCCAGGTCGGGCCGACCGAGCCGGTCCCAGAACCCCTGGTTGACCACGAGCGCCGGGGCGAGCCGAGAGGCGTCGCGGTCGCCGAACCAGGACCCCTCGGTGACCCGGAGGCGGTGCATCTCGGCGAAGGGGACGTCGACGACCTCGGTGGGCACCTCGAGGACGCCGTCGACGAACTGCACGCTGCGCTGCGCGTAGGTGTGCACGCTCGTCCAGGTGATGCCGTGCCGGGCCGCGGCGCTGTCGAAGGCGTCCCGGGCCCGGTCGGCGTCGAGGGGCGCGGCCCCGGTCGACGAGACGCTGAGCACGAAGGTCGCGGGACGACCGCCGTAGCGCTCGGACTGCTCGCGCTGGGCCTGCTCGGCGAGGGCGCCCACGCCCGTCGTCGCCGTGATCGCGGCCACCGCGACGGCGACCCCCACGAGGCTGAGCAGCACCCGGAGCTTGTTGACGCGCAGCTCGGCCCAGGCCTCGACGACCGCGCCGACCAGGCCCGTGACGACGCGGTTCACGCGGCGCCGCCCTCGAGGAGGGGACCGACGGCCGTCAGCTCCGACGGCCCGTCGGGCGCGTCGGTGCGGGCCACCCGCGTCGAGGAGGGCACCGCCGCCGAGAGGACGCCCGCGTCGAGCAGGTGGTGCCGGGAGGCGAGCGCCGCGACGGCCGGGTCGTGCGTGATCGTGACGAGGGCTGCTCCGTGCTGCGTGGCGACGTCGTCGAGGAGGGTCATCACCGTCGAGCCGGTCTCGACGTCGAGGGCGCCGGTGGGCTCGTCGGCGAGGATGAGCCGCGGCTCGCGCACGAGGGCCCGCGCGATGGCGACGCGCTGCTGCTCGCCGCCGGACAGCCGGTGCGGCATCGAGTCGACGCGGTGGCCGAGGCCCACCCGCTCGAGCATCTCGGCAGCGAGGCGCTTCCGGTGCCAGAAGCGGCTCCCCGTGGCCTGCAGCAGCGGCGTGACCACGTTCTCGAGCGCGGTGCGCCCCTGCAGCAGGTTGAACTGCTGGAAGATGAAGCCGACCTGCTCGCCCCTCAGCCGGTCGCGTCGCCCGGCCCGCAGCGTGGCGACGTCGGCCCCGTCGAAGGTGTGGACGCCGCTGGTCGGCGAGTCGAGCAGCCCGAGCAGGTTGAGCAGGGTCGACTTGCCCGACCCGGAGCGCCCGACCACGCTGAGGTGCTCCCCCGCCTCGACGGAGAGGTCGACGCCCCGCAGGATGGTCAGCTGGCCTCCGTCGACGAGGGGGACGGTCTTCGTCACGCCCTCGAGGGTCACGAGCGCCATCAGCAGGCCTGCAGGCCGTCGGGGCCGCACCCGAGCACCTCGGCCGGCGCGCCCGGCACGAACTCGAGCACCTCCTCGCCCTCCTCGAGGCCCGAGGTCACCTCGACGGTCGTGCCGTCGGCGATGCCCAGGCCGATCTCGCGCTCCTCGTGCTCGCCGTCGCCACCGACGACGCGCACGATCCCCTTGCCCGCGGCGCCCTCGACCGCGGTGAGCGGGACGGTCAGCACGTCGGTGGCGACCCCCGCCGGCACCGTCAGCTGCGCGGCCAGCCCGGCGAACACGGTGGTGTCCGCGGGCACCGCGCACGTCACGGCCTGACCGGTCGACGCCGTGCCGCCGACGTCCTCGCTCGCGGCGTCGTCGCCGCCCGCCGGCACCGCGCCGGAGGCCCCGCCCCCGATGACGAGACCGGTGCACGCGAAGGGTGCCGGGCCTCCGGCGATCGCGACGGTGCCCTCGGTGGGGCGCGACACGAGGCGGTAGAGCTGCTCGGCACCGAGCTGACCGGTGACGTGGAAGGTCGGCGGCGCCACCTGCGCGACGGCGTCGCCCACGGAGACGGCCTGGTCCGGGATGACGGAGAGGCCGGACACCGTGCCCGCGACCGGGGCCGTCACCACGGCCGTCCTCACGAGCGGCTTCTTCTCGACCACCGTGCCGTCGGGCTGCACGACCGGGTCCTGCGGCGTCTCGCTGCGGAGGGCCACCAGGCGCTGGCCGGCCTCGACGACGTCGCCCTGCGCGACCCAGACCTCGGTGACCTGGCCCGCGAGGGTGGCCTTCGCCGCGCTCGCGGCGTCGGCGGCCACCGTCGCGTCGACGACGACGTCGTTGACCACGGTGCCCCGCGCGACGGCGACGACGGGCTCGGCGAGCTCGCCCGTGGGCACGGCGACGCTGTCGTCGCCCTGCGCGGCGGCCGGGAAGAACGCGACCTTCACCAGGGCCACGGCGATGGCGAGCAGGACGAGGATGCGGAGGATCGGGAAGACCCAGGTCTTGGCGACGCCCACGGCGGGCCCCCTTCGGTCGGACGGTGGTGACGCTCCGACCGTAGGGGAGGTGTCGACCGCGGCACCTCACCCCCCAGGATGACCTGCAGGGGCGGAGGTCGCGACTCGACGACGAGCCCGCGAGGCCTCAGGCCGCGACGACCACCGGCACGATCATCGGCCGGCGACGATGCTTCGAGGCCACCCAGCGACCCGTCGTGCGACGCACGACCTGGCTGAACGCGTGCAGGTCACGCGTGCCCTGCTCGGCCGCCTCCGCGAGGGCGGCGAGGACGTCGTCGAGGCGGTCCCGCACCGGCGAGAAGTCGGGCAGGATCAGGTCGACGCCGGGCTGGTGCTCCTCCGGGAAGAGCACGCCGCAGTCGACGACCAGCAGCTTGCCGTCGAGCTCGCTGACGGTCATGTTCCGACCGATCTCGCCCAGGCCGCCGACCGGGACGATGCGCAGAGTGCCCTCCGCGAGCGGGCGGGGGCAGTGGGCAGTCGCTGTGAGGGGCATCGGGTCCCTTCGCGGAGGACGGGGCGCGGGCCCCTCGTGGTCGGCGCGTCAGCGCGTGGTGCCGTGCACCTTGGGCAGGGCGCCGCCGGCCGCGGCGTTGCGATCGGGGCGGAACCGGCTGAGGTCGAGGCCGTCGATCTGCCCCACCTTCGAGAGCTCCTCCTCGATGAGGGCGGCCTCGGTGTCCTCCGGGCCGACGAGCGGGAGGCGCACGCGCGGGCTCGAGATGCGGCCGAGCCCGTGCAGCACGTACTTCGCGGCGACCGTGCCCGGCACGTGCGTCATGATCGCGCGCACGAGCGGCTCGAGCTGCTGGTGGGCCGCCGTCGCGGTGCGCAGGTCGCCCGCGTTGACGGCGTCGACGATCGTGCGGTAGGGCGCCGCCGCCACGTTGGCGGTGACCCCGATGAGGCCGGAGGCCCCGATCGCCAGGTGCGGCAGGACGTTGGCGTCGTCGCCCGAGAAGTAGAGCAGGTCGGTCTGGTTCATGACCCGGCTGGCCTGGGCGAGGTCGCCCTTGGCGTCCTTGACGGCGACGATGTTGGGGTGCTTGGCGGCCCGGAGGATCGTCTCGTAGGCGATGGGGATGCCCGTGCGGCCGGGGATGTCGTAGAGGACGACCGGCAGGTCGGTGGCGTCCGCGATCATGCGGAAGTGCGTGAGCACCCCGGCCTGGGTCGGCTTGTTGTAGTAGGGCGTGACGATCATGACGCCGTCGGCGCCGGCCTTCTCGCTGGCCTTGTAGAGCTGGATCGCGTGCGCGGTCTCGTTCGACCCGCCTCCGGTGACGATCTTCGCCCGGCCCGCCGCGACCGACTTGCCGACCTCGACGAGCCTCAGCTTCTCGGGGTCGGTGAGGGTGCTCGTCTCGCCGGTCGTGCCCGTGACGACGATGCCGTCGGCACCCGCCGTGATGCAGTCGTCGATGTGCTTCTCGACGCCGGGCCAGTCCACCTCGCCGTCCGCGGTGAACGGCGTGACGAGCGCGACGAGGACCTGGCCGAAGGGGTTGCTGATCTCAGACACGACGACCAGCGTACCGGCAGCCGGGTCCGGGGAGACCCCGGCGCGGCCGCCGCGGCGGGGTCAGGGGGCGACACGCCCGTTCGCCGCGAAGGCGGCCGCGGTGGCCGGCATGAGCTCGGTCCACGCCGTCTCCATCTTCTCGGCGCACATCTCGATCTCGCGCTGCGGGAAGGACGGGAACGAGGCGTCGTCGCTCTTGGTGCGGAGGCTCAGGAAGTTCATGAGCGACCGGGCGTTGAGCGTGACGTACATGGAGGAGTAGATGTTCAGCGGCAGCACGACGCGGGCGACCTCGCGGGCCACGCCCGCCTCGAGCATGCGCTGGTACGACGCGAAGGCCTCGGCGGAGCTGCGGCGGACCTCGTCGTCGACGAGCGCGTGCTGCTCGTCGCTGCCGGCCAGGAACTCGTAGGCGCCGGGCTTGCCCACCTGCACGAGGTTGCGCTCGGGGCCGGGCACGTAGAACACCGGTCGGAGCTCGCGGTAGCGGCCGCTCTCCTCGTTGTAGCTCGCCATGCGGTGGCGCATGAACTCGCGGAACACGAAGATCGGCGCCTGGACGTAGAAGGTCATCGAGTTGTGCTCGAAGGGCGAGCCGTGACGGTCTCGCATGAGGTAGTTGACGAGCCCGCGGTCGCGCTTGGCCTGGACCTCGGGGTCGGCGGCGGTCTCGGCGCCGTGGGCGATCTCGAGGGTCTGCTCGCCCTGCGTCGACACCCTCGCGGCGAACACGACGTCGGAGTCGGACGCGTTCGCGCGGACGAGCTCGACGGTGACGTCGGAGCGGAAGACGAGGTCGTGGGCGGGGTTCTCGGGGGTCTCGGTCACGGCGACGACTCTACCCGCCGGCGCGGGGGCGACCGACGGGTCGGGGCGAGGACTCCGGGGCACGCCGCAGGAGGCGCGCCTACGGTGGCAGGGGCCGGCGCCGCCCGGCCCGCGACGACGAAGGCAGAGGACCCATGACCGACCAGCAGCTGACCGTGCTCATCTCGGGGGCCTCCGGCATGATCGGCACGGAGCTCACGCACCAGCTCCGCGCCGAGGGCCACACCGTGCTCGCCCTCGTGCGCAGGGAGCCCCGCTCGCAGCACGAGCACTCCTGGTCGCCGCGCCACGGGATCGTCGACCACCACCTGCTCGGTCGGGTCGACGCGGTCGTGAACCTGGCGGGAGCGCCGCTGGGGCGCCTGCCCTGGACCGCGAGCTACCGGCGCGAGATCCGCGACTCGCGCGTGCAGGCGACCACCACGCTGGTGCGCGCCCTGCAGCGCACCGACACCCCGCCGGCGACGTTCCTCAACGGGTCCGCGGTGGGCTTCTACGGCGACCGCCCGCTCGACCGGCTGTCGGAGGACGCCGACAAGGGGCACGGGTTCCTCAGCGACGTCGTGGCCGACTGGGAGCGGGCCGCCGAGGGGGCTCCCGAGGGCACGCGCGTCGCCCTGCTGCGCACCGGCATCGTGCTGGGCCCCGGCGGAGCTGTGAAGCCCCTCGTCCCGCTCACCCGGCTCGGCCTGGGTTCGACCCTGGGCTCGGGCAAGCAGTACTGGCCCTGGATCAGCCTGCACGACGAGGCCGCGGCCATCGTGCACCTGCTCACGTCCCGGCTCTCCGGCCCCGTGAACCTCGTCGGCCCCGAGCCGGCGACGAGCGCGCAGGTCACGACCGGGCTGGCCCGGGAGCTGCACCGGCCGCACGCGCTCAGCGTGCCCGAGGGCGTCATCTCCACGGTGATGGGCGACGCCGGTCGCGAGATGCTCCTCACCAGTCAGCGCGTGGTGCCCGAGGCGCTCCTCGCCGACGGGTTCACCTTCCGGCACCGCACGCTCGACGACGCGCTGGACGCCCTGCTGCCGCTTCTCTGAGCGACGGGCCAGGGCCGGCACGCCGTCAGGAGGCGCGGGTCAGGAGGCGCCGCGGGTCAGGGGGCGCGCGCCCCGGCCCGGGTCAGGAGGCGCGCGCCTCGGCCCGGCGCAGGGCGATCGCCCGGCGCACCGCGCGACGGGCGCGCCTCCGGTCGCCGGACGCGTCGTAGGCGAGGCCGAGCCGGAACCAGGCGCGCCAGTCGTCCGGTGCGGCCTCGACGGCCTCGGCGTACGGGGGGAAGGCCGCGTCGGCGGCCTCACGGTCGTAGCGGCCCGAGGCCCGGCGCGGCACGTCGTCGGCGGGCAGCGTGCCCTCGGCCGACATCTGCCGCACGATCTGCTGGGAGCCGAGCCCGAAGCGGACCTCGGTGACGAGCGCCCAGGCCCCGATCACGGGCAGCACGACGAGCGCGACCCCGAGCACGACGCCCACGGGCTCGCCGGTGGAGACGAAGAGCCAGGCCCGCTGCGCGACGAGCGCGAGGTACAGGGCGAGGAGCGCCACCATGACGGCGGCGGCGACGCGGCCGCGCACGTCAGTCGAGGGGCAGGACGCGGTCGAGGCCCACGACGACGCCGCGGACCCCGCCGACGGCGCGGAGGGCCACGAGCACGCCCTGCTCGTAGGCGGACTGCGAGATCGTGTCGTGCCGCAGGGTGAGCGTCTCGCCCTCGCCGCCGAGGACGACCTCCTGCCGCGCCACGACGCCGCGCAGGCGCAGGCTGTGCACGGGGACGCTCGCGACCTGCTGCCCTCGGGCCCGCTGGTCGGCGTGCGGCGCGTCGACGGGCCCGAGGTCGCGACGGGCCTCGGCGACGAGCTCGGCGGTGCGCACCGCCGTGCCGGACGGCGAGTCGACCTTGCCCTCGTGGTGCGCCTCGACGATCTCGACGGAGTCGTAGAAGCGTGCGGCGACGGTCGCGAAGCGGGTCGCGAGCACGGAGCCGAGGGAGAAGTTGGGCACGACGAGCACGCCGGGCCCGGTGCCCGGGTCGGCCACCTCGCGGACGAGCGTGGTGAGGGTGGCCAGCCGGTCGGCGCTCCAGCCGGAGGTGCCCACGAGGACCGGGAGGCCGGCCCGCACCGCGTGCTCGACCACGCCGGGGCTCACGGCGGGGTGCGTGACGTCGACGACGACGTCGGCTCCGTCCATCTCGGCCAGGTCGCTCCGCGAGGACAGCCCGGCGTGCAGCTCGAGGTCGGGGGCGGCCTCGACGAGGCCGACGATGTAGGAGCCGAGGGTGCCGGTCGCGCCGACGACCGCGATGCGGGTGGTCATCCCCCGACCCTACCCGGCGGCGTCAGATGGGCTGCTCGACGGGCAGGCCGGTGCGCAGCTCGACGGGCAGGTGGCCGAGGTCGTTGTGGGTGACGAGCTCCGGCGGCTTGGCCGAGCGCACCCGGATGATGGTGAGGCCCGCGTTGGCCTGGTTGATGCCCATCCAGCGCCACGCGGGCGCACCGAAGACCTCGCGCACGAACCAGCCGATGACGAAGTTGTGCGTGATGAGGAGGTCGTGGCGGTCCTCGCGCGACGGGGTCAGCCACTCCGAGACGGCGTCGGCCATCTGCGCCTGCCCGGCCTCGACCTCCTCGTCGGTCACCGCGCCGAAGAACGGGCGGTAGGCCTGGGGCATGTCGGGCGTGGGGCCGCTCGGCACGCAGTCGAAGAGCAGCGTCGAGGGCTCGCTCGTCAGGGCGGGCAGGCGCTCGGTCATGATGCGCGCGGTCTCCGCGGCCCGCTCCAGCGGCGAGTGCCAGGCCGCGTCGAAGGGCACGCCGCCGAGCCTCTCGGCCACGAGGCGCGCCTGGCGCTTGCCGCGCTCGGACAAGGGCCCGTCGGGGAGGCCGTGCTCGGCGTCCTGCTGCTCGCCGTGCCGGACGAGGTAGAGGTAGTGCGACACGGAGGCCTCCTGGTTCACCGGGCCCCCGCCGGCAGCGTCGCCGGGAGGGCAGCTTCGTCGACCTCGCCCACCACGACGGTGGAGAGGGGACCGCGCAGCAGCGCTGCGGCGAGGTCGCGGACGTCGTCGGGGGTCACGCGCTCGAGCCGCCGCAGGGACTCGTCGAGGTCGACGAACTCCCCCGTGGCGAGCTCGGCGCGCCCCAGCCTGTTCATGCGCGTGTCGCTGTCCTCGAGCACGAGCGCCGCGGCGCCGCCGAGCTGCCCGAGCGCCCGGCGGTGCTCGTCCGGCGTGATGCCGTCGGCCGCCAGGCCCGCCAGCTCGTCGAGCATGAGGCCCGCCACCTGCGGGGCGTTCCGCGGCGCGCAGCCGGCGTAGAGGCCGAAGAGCCCGGCGTCGGAGTAGCTCGGGCCGAAGCTGTGCACGGAGTAGGCGAGCCCCCGGCGCTCGCGCACCTGCTGGAAGAGCCTCGACGACATCCCGCCGCCGAGCACGGCGTTGAGCACGCCCAGCGCCGGCCGGCGGCCGTCGCCGATCGGCACGCCGGGCACGCCCAGGAGGACCGTGGCCTGCTCGAGCGGTCGGCGCACGACCGTCACGGGCGCGCCCTGGCGGAGCGGGGCGTCCCCTCGGGGACGACGGGCCGCCGGCGCGGACGTGCCAGCCCCCCAGCCCGCGGAGTCCAGCGCCGTGGCGACCCGCTCGACGACGACGTCGTGGTCGACGGCGCCGGCCACGGAGACCACCAGCCGGTCGGGGCCGTAGTGCCGACGGAAGTGCTCCACGACGTCGTCGCGTCGGGCGGCACGGATCGCCTCGGGCGAGCCCCCGATGGGGCGGCCCAGCGGGTGGTCACCGAAGACGGACTCGAACAGCCGCTCCCCCGCGACGTCGGCCGGGTCGTCGTCGGCCATGGCGAGCTCCTCGAGGATGACCCCGCGCTCGGTCTCGAACTCGGCCGGGTCGAGGACGCTCGAGGTCACCATGTCGGCGAGCACGTCGACGGCCGTGGGCAGGTCGACGTCGCGCACCTTGGCGTAGTAGCAGGTGTGCTCCTTCGCCGTGGCCGCGTTGTGCTCGCCGCCGACGGACTCGAAGGCCACCGCGACGTCGAGGGCCGATCGGGCGGGCGTGCCCTTGAAGAGCAGGTGCTCGAGGAAGTGCGTGGAGCCCCGGTCGGAGCCCGACTCGTCGCGCGAGCCGACGGCCACCCAGAAGCCCACCGTGGCGCTGCGTGCCCCGGGGACGGACTCGGTGAGCACGCGCGTGCCGGAGGGCAGGACCGTACGCCGGACCAGCGCGTCGCCGGTCGCGAGGAACGACAGGTCGACCGCGTCGAGGGGAAAGGGGACCGCGCCGTTCATCGGGTCGAGCCTACGGGACGACGCCCCGCGAGGACCGTGGCACTCGCAATGGGGTACAGGATGGGGACCCACAGACGACTTTGTTTGTCCTCTTTTCTGCTATCGTCAGACCGTCGCCGCCGCTCCGTCCCTGTCGGAGCGCCACGGCGCACGGTCGCCTCCCCCGCGACCCGGCGACGGTCCCCCGGCCGTCGCCTCCGCCGACCAGCCCGAGGAGCACGCCATGACGGTCGAGTCCCCCACCATCGTCCCGCCCGCCCCCGCCCCGGCCGTCGGCGCCGGCCCTCGGTCCGGGGGCGCCAAGCAGCGCGTCCTCGACACCGCGGACCGCCTCTTCTCCGACGAGGGCATCCGCGTGGTGGGCGTCGACCGCCTCATCGCCGAGTCCTCGGTGACCAAGGCGACGTTCTACAAGCACTTCGGCGCCAAGGACACGCTCGTCCTCCACTACCTCACCCGTCGCCACGAGGCCGACGTCGCCGAGCACGACGAGGTCGCGGCGTCGACCGACGACGGGGCCGCCGCGCTCCGCGAGCTCGTCGAGCGCCTCGCGACGCGCCTGCAGCGCGCGGGCTTCCGGGGCTCGCCGTACGCCAACGCCGCGGCCGAGTTCAGCGACCCCACGCACGCCGTGCGCACCCTCGTCGCCGAGCACCGCGAGTGGCTCACCGGCGCCTACGCCGAGCTCTTCCAGCGGGCCGGCCACCCCATGCCCGGCGACGCGGCCGACGACCTGCAGCTCGCGGTCGACGGCGCCCAGCTCGGTGCCTACTCGGGTGACGCCATCGCGGCCGTCGCGAGCCTCCGGCGCTGCCTCGAGCACCTGCTCGCCGCCTGACGCGACCGCAGCACGGCCGAGGGCCCGCCCGACCACCTGGTCGGGCGGGCCCTCCGTCGTCGGGCGGAGCGCCACGGCCCGTCCCGCCGGGGGTCAGGCGCTGGCGCGGTCGAGGTCGAGGACCTGCGTGCGCGTGAGCTGCACGCGGGCCGCCTGGGCGAGCTGGACGACCTGCTCCGCGGTCGTGGCGCTCGCGACCGGGGCGACGACGTTCGGCTTGGCGAGCAGCCAGGCGAGCGCGACGGCCGCGGTCGACACCTCGTGGACGGAGGCGACGCGGTCGAGCTCGTGCAGCACCCGCAGGCCCCGCTTGGTGAGGTTGCGCACGACGGCCGCCCGACGGGGAGTGCCCGAGGCGTCGGACCGCGACCGGTACTTGCCGGTGAGGAAGCCACCGGCCAGGGCGAAGCGGGGCATGACGGCCAACCGCTGCTGCGCCGCCACGTGGGCCAGTCCCTGCTCGTACTCCGTGCGGCGCAGGAGGTTGTACTCGTTCTGGAGCGCGACCATCGGCGCGACGCCGAGCATGCCCGCGGCGATCCGGGCCTCGTAGAGGCGGTTGCCGGAATGGTGCGAGCCGCCGAACCAGCGCACCTTCCCGGCGCGGATGAGGTGGTCGACCGCGAGCAGGGTGCGCTCGAAGGCGACCTCGGTGTCGTCGACGTGCAGGTAGAGCAGGTCGATGCGGTCGGTGCCCAGCCGCTCGAGGGACGCCTCGACGCTGCGCTCGACGGCCCGGGGCGTGAGCCCGGGGTGGTCGGCGCCCTTGCCCACCTTGGTCGTGACGACCATGTCGTCGCGGGCACCCCGGGCGCGCATCCAGGCCCCGATCATGATCTCGCTGCGGCCGCCCGCGTAGGAGTCCGCGGTGTCGACGAAGTTGCCGCCCAGGTCGTGGTACGCGTCGAGCACCGACGTGGTGGCGGCCTGGTCGGCGGTCCAGCCGAACACGTTGCCGCCGAGCGCGAGGGGGAACACGCGCAGGTCGGAGACGCCGAGCCGGCGGCGCGGCTGGATGACGCCGAGGTCGACGGGCACGGTCGGCAGGCCGGCCGAGGCCGTCTGCCGAGCGTCGGCCGGAGTCGGCGCGGGAGCCGCCCGATCACGGCGGCGACGCGGCTCGGGCAGCTCGACCCCCGGCACGACGGGCAGGACGCCCGTGCCGCGTGCGCGGGCGGCTCGGTCGGTCACGCTGCCTCCTCTGGGTGCCTGGCGGCACCCGGCCCCTGTGCGACGCGGAGCGGCCCGTCCACGTCTCGCCCCCGAGCGTACGGGCTGCGGGCGTCGCGAGCACGGCGACTCACCCGATCGTGGCCGGGACGACTCCCCGAGTCCGGGGGACGCGGCCGTGGAGCCGGCCCCGGACGCACGGGAGGCCCGCCCCGACGGATCGGGACGGGCCTCCTGCGGGTCGGGTCGGGTCAGCCCTCGACGGGCGCCTCGACCTCGGGCGAGGCGGCGTCGTCGGCCTCGTCCGCGACGACCGGGGCGAGCGACAGCTTGCCGCGGTCGTCGATCTTCGTGATCTCGACGAGGACCTTCTGGCCGACGCCGAGGACGTCCTCGACGTTCTCGACGCGCTTGCCACCGGCGAGCTTGCGCACCTCGCTGATGTGCAGGAGGCCGTCCTTGCCGGGCAGCAGGGAGACGAACGCACCGAAGGTGGCGATCTTCACGACGGTGCCCAGGAACTGCTCGCCGACCTCGGGGTTGGTCGGGTTGGCGATGGCGTTGACCTGCGCGCGCGCGGCCTCGGCCGACGGCCCGTCGACGGCTCCGATGTAGACGGTGCCGTCCTCCTCGATGGAGATGTCGGCGCCGGTCTCGTCCTGGATGCCGTTGATGGTCTTGCCCTTGGGGCCGATCAGCTCGCCGATCTTGTCCTGCGGGATCTGCACCGAGATCACGCGGGGCGCGGTCGGGGCCATCTCGTCGGGGCCGTCGATGGCGCTGGTGAGCACCGCGAGGATGGCCGTGCGGGCCTCCTTGGCCTGCTTGAGCGCCGCGTCGAGGACCGCCGTGGGCAGCCCGTCGAGCTTGGTGTCGAGCTGGATGGCGGTGACGAACTCGCTCGTGCCGGCGACCTTGAAGTCCATGTCGCCGAGGGCGTCCTCCGCACCGAGGATGTCGGTGAGGGCCGCGTAGCGGGTCTGGCCGTCGACCTCGTCGGAGACGAGGCCCATGGCGATGCCCGCGACGGGCGCGCGCAGCGGGACGCCGGCGTTGAGGAGCGACAGGGTCGAGGCGCAGACGGAGCCCATCGACGTCGAGCCGTTGGAGCCGAGGGCCTCGGACACCTGACGGATCGCGTAGGGGAACTCCTCGCGGCTGGGCAGCACCGGCACGAGGGCGCGCTCGGCGAGGAAGCCGTGCCCGATCTCGCGACGCTTCGGCGACCCGACGCGGCCGGTCTCACCGGTCGAGTAGGGCGGGAAGTTGTAGTGGTGCAGGTAGCGCTTCTTCGTGACCGGGCTCAGCGAGTCGATCTGCTGCTCCATCTTGAGCATGTTCAGCGTGGTGACGCCCATGATCTGGGTCTCGCCGCGCTGGAAGATGGCGGAGCCGTGGACGCGCGGGATGACCTGCACCTCGGCGTCGAGCGGGCGGATGTCGGCGAGGCCGCGGCCGTCCATGCGGACCTGCTCGGTGAGGATGCGGTCGCGGACGACCTTCTTCGTCGCCGACTTGTACGCGGCGCCGACCTGGCCGAGCGCCGAGTCGGGCAGCTCGCCCGCCTCGACCTTGGCGGCGATCGCGTCCTTGACGCGGGCCTTGAGGGCGTCGTCGGCGTCCTGGCGCTCGATCTTGCCGGCGATCGTGTAGACCTCGGCGAGCTCGGTGCCGGCGGCCTCCGTGACGGCCGAGAGGACCTCGTCCGTGTAGGGCAGGAAGACCGGGTAGTCGGCGATCTCCTTGGCGGCCTGGGCCGCCATCTGCGCCTGCGCGTCGACGAGCTGCTTGAGGAACGGCTTGGCCGCCTCGAGGCCCTGGGCGACGACGGCCTCGTCGGGCTTCGTCGCACCGCCCTGGATGAGGCCCCACGCGTGCTCGGTGGCCTCGGCCTCGACCATCATGATGGCCACGTCGTCGTTGCCCTGCGCGTCGGTGACGACGCGGCCGGCGACCGTGAGGTCGAAGACGGCCTCGGCGAGCTGGCTCGCCTTGGGGAACGCGACCCACTGGTCGCCGATGAGCGCGAGGCGCACGCCGGCGATCGGGCCGGAGAACGGCAGGCCCGAGATCTGGGTCGAGGCGCTGGCCGCGTTGATGGCGAGGGCGTCGTAGAACTCGTCGGGCGCGATGCTGAGCACCGTGATGACGACCTGCACCTCGTTGCGGAGGCCCTCGACGAACGAGGGGCGCAGCGGCCGGTCGATGAGGCGGCAGACGAGGATCGCCTCGGTCGAGGGACGACCCTCGCGGCGGAAGAACGAGCCGGGGATCTTGCCCGCGGCGTACGAGCGCTCCTCGACGTCGATGGTCAGGGGGAAGAAGTCGAAGTTGTCCTTCGGCTTCTTGCTGGCGCTGGTCGCGCTCAGCAGCATGGTGTCGTCGTCGAGGTAGGCAGCGACGGCTCCCTGGGCCTGCTGCGCGAGACGACCCGTCTCGAAGCGGACGGTGCGCTTGCCGAACTTGCCGTTGTCGAGGACGGCTTCGCCGAACTTGATCTCTGGACCCTCCATGGGGGGTTGCTCCTCTTTGTTTTCCATCGAGGCCCCGTGTGGGCCTCGATGTCGTGCGGGAGCAGGGCGGTCGCGGCAGGCTGCGGCCCCGGGTCCCCGGGGCGCGCTCGCTCGTCGACGGCACAGGAGGCGGTCGCACGTCTGGCCAACAGTAGAAACGGTCGGACCCCCAGGGGTTCCGCCTGTCACCACCGGTGACCAGCAGCCGTGTCGGCCTGCTCCGGGCCCGATGCTACCACCGGCCCTCGTGCGGACCGGGGAGGCGGCGCTAGGGTCGTCGGCATGCCCGTCGCCCCCGAGCCCCGCCCGCGCCGCACGACGCGCCGCCGCCGGTGGGCCCGGACGGCGCTGGCCGGCCTCGTCCTCGCGACCTGCGCCTCCGGCCCGCTCGTCGCCCCCGCGGCGCCGGCGTCGGCCGTCGACCACCCGTCGTGGGACGACGTCCGCGCCGCGCAGGGCGACGCCGCCGCGACGCAGCGCCAGGTCGACGCGGTCGAGGGCGCGCTCGACGAGCTCGAGGCCTCGGCCGCCGAGCGGGGCCGCGAGGCCGTCACCGCGGGCGCCGCGGCCGCGGAGGCGCAGGCGGGCCTCGACGCCGCCACCCGCGAGCGCGACCGCCTCGACGCGGAGGCGGACCGGGCGGCCGAGCACGCGGCCGCGTCCCGGCGCACGGCCGGGCAGCTCTCGGGCGAGCTCTTCCGCACGGGCGGCACGCGGTCGCTGGGGACCGGCCTCGTCGGCTCCGCCGACGCCGGGGACACGCTCTACCGCCTCGGCGCGCTCACGCAGCTCGGCGACCGGTGGCAGGGCGTCCTCGCCGACGCCGAGGCGGCCACCGGCACGGCCGCCTCGCTCCGCGACCAGGCGGGCCGCGCCGCCACCGCCCTCGAGGACGCGGCCGAGGAGGCCGAGCGCACCTCGACCGCGGCGTCCGAGGCGCAGCGCGCGGCCGACGCGGACGTGGCGACGGCCCAGGCCGACGGCGCGGAGCTCTACGAGCAGCTCGCGGCCCTGAAGCGGACGAGCGCGGACGTCGAGCAGCAGTACCGCCAGGGCGTGGCGGCGGACCGGGCCTACGCCGAGCAGCAGGCCGCGGCGGCGGCGAGGGCCGCGGCGCCGACCGCAGGAGGCGCGCCCGGCTCGTCGAGCGGCTCCCGCCCCGCCCCGCCGGTCGCCGGCGGCGGCACCGTGGTGGCGCCGCCGGTGGCCGCCCCTCCCGTCGCGGCCCCGCCCGTGGCCGCTCCCCCGGTGACCGCTCCCGCCCCGGCGCCCGTCGCGCCTCCTGCCCCCGTGGTGGAGGACCCCACGGGCGCGAAGGCCTACGCGCAGGGCGTGCTCGCGGCACGCGGCCAGGGAGCCGACCAGTACTCGTGCCTCGTGCAGCTGTGGAACCGCGAGTCGGGCTGGCGCACGGGCGCGACGAACCCCTCCAGCGGCGCCTACGGGATCCCCCAGGCGCTGCCCGGCTCGAAGATGGCCTCGTCGGGCCTCGACTGGCGGACGAACCCCCGCACCCAGGTCGACTGGGGGGTCGGGTACATCAGCAGCGTCTACGGCACCCCGTGCGCGGCGTGGGACCACTCGAACCGCAAGGGCTGGTACTAGGCCCCCTGCGCGGGGACGAGGAACGACCCGCCCCTCCGCGAGGAGGGACGGGCCGTGGGGTCGGGACGAGCCCGACGAGGTGCTGGACCGGGAAGGGTCAGCGGCGCAGGCCGAGGCGCTCGATGAGCGCACGGTAGCGGTTGATGTCGACGTTGCTCAGGTAGCCGAGCAGGCGGCGACGCTGACCGACCAGGAGGAGCAGGCCACGACGCGAGTGGTGGTCGTGCTTGTGCTCCTTCAGGTGCTCGGTGAGGTCCTTGATGCGCTGCGACATCACGGCGATCTGGACCTCGGGGGATCCGGTGTCGCCGGGGTGGGTCGCGTACTCGTCGATGATCGCCTTCTTGACCTCGGGTGCGAGTGCCATGGGGATCCCCTCTCTCGTTCGTTGCGCGGTGCTCGACGCAGGATGCGTGAGCTCTCTTGATCCGCGGCCGTCATGACGGCAACCTGTGGAGCTTACCAGACGGGGGCCTGCTGACGGGACCCGGCGCGGGGGCGCGACCGGCGGCTCCTGGGCAGGACCATGCCGACGAAGGCGGCCCCGATCGCGGCGCCCAGCGTGTTCATGACGAGGTCCTGCGGGTCCGAGAAGCGGGTCGCCGAGAGGTAGGTCGCCTGGGCCCACTCGATGCCGCAGGTGGCCGCGAAGCCGACCACGATGCCGACCCACCACCACCGCCTCGGCAGCAGCAGCGCCGGGAACATGCCCATGGGCACGAACATGGCGACGTTGGCGGCGGCCTCGACGCGGGCGAAGGTGATCCAGTCGGTCTCGTCGTGCCGCGAGAAGACGCCGAGGGCGCGGTACAGCAGGTCGGACGCGCCGGGCCCGTACACGGAGGGGCGCAGCGTCATCCAGGCCACGAAGGCGAGGTAGACGAGGCTGAGGACCAGGAGGACGGCGCGGCGCATCCCACCATGGTGGGGCAGGCGACCTGGGCGGCGCCCCTCCCGCGCTCACATCTCGTCCGCGAGGACGACCGGGATCGCCCGGACGTCGCACCGGTCGCGGTGGGGGCGCCGAGGCGTGCCGGGCCGGCTGCGGCCGTCGCGCCCTACCCTGTCGGGGTGCAACAGCTCAGCGACCTCTGGTCCCGCGTCGTCCTCCGCGCGGAGCCCCTGCCCGCCGGCTGGCTCCTGGGGGCCGTCGCCGTGGGCGTGCTCCTCGTCGCCGTGCCCACCACCTGGCGCCTGGTCCGCCACGCCGTCACGGTGCTGCACGAGGGGGGCCACGGGCTGGCGGCCGTGCTCTCGGGCAGGAGCCTCTCCGGCATCCGGCTGCACTCCGACACCTCGGGCCTCACGGTCTCGCGCGGGCCGGCCCGCGGCCCCGGCATGGTCGTCACCCTGCTCGCGGGCTACACGGCCCCCGCACTGGCCGCGCTGGGGGCGGCCTGGCTGCTGGGCGCCGGCTACGCGGCGGGGCTGCTCTGGCTGCTGCTCGTGCTGCTGGCGCTCGTGCTCGTGCAGATCCGCAACTGGTTCGGGCTCTGGGTCGTGCTCGTGGGCGTCGCCCTCGTCGCGGGCGTGACCTTCGGCGCTCCCCCGCTGTGGCAGCACGCCTTCGGGGTGGTCGTGACCACCGTGCTCGGCGTGGGAGCGCTGCGCGCCAGCGTCGAGCTGCAGGCGAGCCGACGCCGGTCGCGGTCGTCGGCCTCCGACGCCGACCAGCTCGCCCGCCTCACGCACGTGCCGGGGATCGTCTGGGTGGGCGTGTTCGTCACCGTCGCGGCCGCCTGCGTCGTGGGCGGTGCCGTGCTGCTCGTGCCCGGCGTCGGCGACGCCGTCGGTCGCGTCGGCGGCCTCGGCAGCTAGGCCGGCCGGGCCCGGCAGGGCTCCCAGGAGCCCCCGGCCCGGTCCGCCCCGGGCGCGCGGCGCGTCAGGCGGGCGCGCTGGTCAGCGCGTGGACGGGCACCGTCGACGCGAGGCGGTCGCGGCCGCCCAGGCCGTCGAGCTCGAGCAGCACGGCGATGCCGACGACCTCGTACCCGGCGCGCTGCAGGAGAGTCACCGTTGCGAGGGCCGTGCCGCCGGTGGCGAGCACGTCGTCGACGACGAGCACGCGCGCGCCCTGCGGCAGCTGCCCGGGGCGCACCTCGAGGGTCGCCTCGCCGTACTCGAGCGCGTAGCTCTCGCTGAGCACCTCGCCGGGCAGCTTGCCGGCCTTGCGGACGGTGACGACGCCGACGCCCTGCTCGATCGCGATGCCGCCCGCGAGCGCGAAGCCACGCGCCTCGATGCCCGCGACGGCTGTGAAGGAGCCGTCGAAGGGCTCGGACAGCGCTGCCGTGACGCTGGCGAAGGCGTCGGCGTCCGAGAAGACGGGCGTCACGTCGCGGAAGAGGATCCCCGGCTTCGGGAAGTCGGGCACGAGCGCGGTGAGGCGGTCGACGAGGGAGGCGGCGTCGGAGGTGGTCATCCGGTCCACGCTACCGGGGCGAGGGGCGCGCCGGGACCGCACGGGTCTCCTGCGCTGCTGACGCCGGACCGACCGGTCGCTCCGTCGGTGGTCGGTGGCAGGGTCGGGACATGACCCGCCACGTCGTCCCCCCGTACCTGCTCGCCCGCCTCGCCGAGTCCGGCGACCGCTTCGACCGGGCCGCCCGCGCCGCGCGGGCCGGCCTGGCCGGGTGGGAGCAGCTCGCCGCCCACCGCGACGACGCTCCCCCCGCGGCCCGCCCCCCGCGCACCGGGGGCCTCGACCGCACCGTCTCGGACGCCGAGGGGCGCGAGGAGCTGCCGGGCCGCACCGTCCGCACCGAGGGCGACCCGCCCACCGACGACGTGGCGGCCACCGAGGCGTACGACGGCCTCGGCGCCACCCATGCCCTCTTCGCGGAGGCCTACGGGCGGTCGTCGATCGACGGCGAGGGCCTGCCCCTCGAGGCGACGGTGCACTACGGCGACGACTACGACAACGCCTTCTGGGACGGCGAGCGGATGGTCTTCGGCGACGGCGACGGCGAGGTGTTCCGCCGGTTCACCGCGTCGCTGAGCGTGATCGGCCACGAGCTGGCCCACGGGGTCACGCAGTACACGACGAACCTCGCCTACCGCGGGCAGTCGGGCGCGCTCAACGAGTCCGTGAGCGACGTCTTCGGGGCCCTGGTCGAGCAGCACGCGGCGGGGCAGACCGTCGACCAGGCCTCCTGGCTGATCGGTGAGGGGCTCTTCACCGACGCGGTGCAGGGCCGGGCGCTGCGCTCGATGAGCGCGCCGGGGACCGCCTACGACGACGACGTGCTCGGCACGGACCCGCAGCCCGGGCACCTCGACGACCTCGTCGTCACCGAGGAGGACGCCGGCGGGGTGCACATCAACTCCGGCATCCCCAACCGCGCCTTCCACCTCGTGGCCGTCGCGCTCGGCGGGCACGCGTGGGAGCGCGCCGGGCAGGTCTGGTACGACGCGATCACGGCGGGGACCCTGCCGGCCACCGCCGACTTCGCCCGGTTCGCCGCGGCCACCCTCGAGGCGGCCGTGGCCCGGTACGGGGCGGACTCGGACGAGGCCCGGGCGGTCGAGGCCGGCTGGGCCGGCGTGGGCCTGCCGCTCGCGGGCGCCTGACGACCGCGGGGCCTGACGACCGAGGGGCCCGGCGACCGCGGGGCCCGACGACCGCGGGGGTTCGACGACCGGAGGGGCGGCAGGAGGCGCGGGTAGCATCGCGGCATGATCGTCACCGTCGCGCGCACCGGCGGCGTCGCCGGGCTCACCCGCACGTGGCGGGTCGACGTCGACGCCGAGCCCGACACCGAGTCGTGGCTGGTGCTGCTCGCCTCGCTCCCCTGGTCGGAGGCGCCGCACGAGCCCGCTGCCCGGCCGGACCGCTTCCTCTGGGTCGTCACCGTCGAGGCCCGACCGG
>Ga0265797_10004095_pt1 | contig 22620 bp, 15 predicted proteins | sample P2T30metagenome_FD_192433 | JGI IMG/M metagenome (GOLD analysis project Ga0265797, IMG submission 192433) | Plant litter microbial communities from East Loma Ridge, Irvine, California - P2 T30 | ecosystem: Environmental > Terrestrial > Plant litter > Unclassified | place: USA: California... | reverse complement strand
TACGCGACTGCACAGGCCAGGATATTGATCAGGTTAGCCCAGGCCAGGCTCATGCTGCCGAAGCCCAGTTTGGCCAATACCAGGCAGCTGACACAGAAGCTGGAGGTGCCGACGGCCATCACGATGGCCTGCTTTTCCGCTGCAAATTCGCGGGTCAGCAAAGCATTGGTCACCGTGCCGAACGGAATGAACAGGAAGCCGATGGCCAGCACCTGCATGACCGGCACGATCTCGGGCTCGTTGAACCAGCGCCCGATCCAGCCGCTGGCCAGGAACAAGGTGAGGGCGATCAGCCAGGAGGTGGCGAACACAACGCCCGTCGCCGAGCGAATCTTGTCTGGTGTAAGTACCGACTCACGCTGCAGGTAGGTCGAGACGCCGAAGTCCCGGAATACGTGGGCCAGGTTCACGAACACCACCGTCATCGAATAGACGCCGATTTCGCTCGGGCTGAGCATGCGGGCCAGCAGCACGCTGACGACGAACTGCACGAACGCTGCGCCGGACGACGAGAAGAAGTTGATGACCAGTGAGCGGCGCAGATTTACCATACAGCGTGTTACCAGGTGACGATGAATGCCGCAGCGAACAGGCTAGGCCGGGACGCCGTTGATCAAGCGGATTGCCTGGCGTGACGTGACTTCATACTTGTTGTTTATGAAACGCATCGAGCCGATGAAGTGGAAGAAGGCCGTCTCGGCCGTCGCTTCGTCAGGCGTTGCGTATTTTGGGAATGGCAACGCCCGCGTACCCGGCATATTCGATGCAATATAGTTCGACGTGACCTGCTCGGTGCCCCATTCCTTCCACCGCGCGCCGAGCTTGGCGCCCATGCGGCGCGAAAAATCGAGCAGCATGTCGCGCATCGTTTCCGAGCGCGGAAAACCCGTGAAACCGGCGCAGCCACGAATGTAGCAGGCGTCCTGGGGCAGGCCGAGATTGACCATTTCGGTTTCGGCGACACCCTGTATGTGGGCGCCGGGATGCATCCACGGCAGGGCGTTCTCGCGCGTCGCGGGCAGGGAACGTACCGGGGTGTCCGGCATTTCGCCGAGCACGAAACCGGTCTGCGTGCGGATCGCCTCGAGCACTTCGGGAATCGGCTGCACCGTCAGCGTGTCCGCGTCGAGCTGGACCACATAATGATCACGCACGTATTCGGAAATGGCGAACAGGCGCTCCCAAGCGCCGCCACGCGGGATGTCCGGGTGGGTGAATTCATCTGCACGGCGCAGTTCGATGTGCGGCACCTGCTGCCTGAAGGCCGCGCGATCGGCGTCGGTGATCGATGGATCGCAGACCACCACGATGCGTTCAGGATTGATGTAGTGCGTAAACGATTTGACGGCAACCAGGTAAGCGTACACGTCGCGCGTGTGGACCATCGACAGCAGCATGAATGGCAGGTCGCCCCGCACCGCTGGCTTCGTTGCCATGATCTTCAAGGCCACCTTGTGATGTTGTCCCTTGAAATAATCTCGCTTGACTCGCTGGATGATCCTGTTGATCAACGACATTTACGCTAACTCCTGAAGTGGCCAAGTCGCCAGACTGGCCGGCCGGTTCTTTAAATTCAGCCGAAACCCACAATGGTGAATTCTTGCTGCTACGCATGACATTATATGCTGCAACAGCGACCACACACCGTTCTACGATGAGATTGTTGCAACTGAAAGGTTGTTGTAGATAAAACACGAAACTGCACGCGACAACACATCATTGCACGCGGGGCCATGACGCCAACGTATGGCCCAAATGCAGGCTGGCCGGGCGCTTCGACAGATTCGAAGGGCCCGGCCAGGAGACTTACTGAAGTTCGCTTAACGCGGGACGATGGCCCACTGCGGCGAGTTCTGATATGGCGGTTTCCAGGTGCGGCCGGCAAACAGCGTCCAGGCCTGTGTGGCGTTCGGGATGCCCGATGCCACTGCGACTGCCAGTGCCGGCTGCATGTTCGACGGATAGCCCAGTGTCGAATCCGAGTAGCCGGTCATGCGGCCGAGGTCCCATGTGTATCGGTTGGCCAGCGTCAGGAATGTGGCCTGGGCCTGGCTACCGCACGGTTGGTCAATGAACTTCAGGCCCTGCGGATGCACGAAGCTCTGCCCATCGTCGTTCTTCAGGACCGTGCCATCGAAGTTGGCTTTGTACAGTTTCTCGAAGCTGTCGTAGATCGGCGTGCCCGGTGCATCGCGGAAGTTCAGGCCATAGGCAGCGCCCTGGATCCAGCAGTAACCTGGTGCGGTCATGCGGCCGACCGAATACTTGGCTTTCCATTCCAGGATCGGCGTCGCCTTGGCGAAGCCGAGCTCGGACAGGTAGCCGAAGCTCCAGGTCAGGAAGTCATCCTGCCATGGCGCCGAGGCCGTGACTTCGAATGCGTTTGCGCCGGAGCCGTCGTACACGCCAAGCTTGTTGGGATTACCGACGACATAGGTTGCGTGGTAGAAGTCCAGGTTATTGTCGAGCTGCTTGGTGAAATACGCTTTCAAAGGATGGCTGTCTGGCGTGATGTACGCGCTGTGGCCAAGCGTGCGCATCGACCAGGCCTGACCGCGCACCTGTTGCCAGCGTACCAGGCCCAGGCCGTTGCCGTTGTTGCCCGGATCGGTGCCCAGCGGATTCCACGAGGCCCAGTACTGCAGCTCTTCCAGGTAGTAGTAATCACCGGTGACCAGATAAGGCAGGTAGGCCAGTGACGGTTGATGCGCGGCATCGGCTTCATAGGGGGTATGACCCAGTGCACCGTTGACGTAACGCGGCACCGGCAGCGGCCCCTGGCTCGACAGATTGTTGTGCGTGCTGATGCGCTTGTTGGCTTCATTGTCGGTGCGGACAGGATAGCCCGTGTTTTCATCACGGTAGTGAATCGACCAGGTGCCCGAGCCATCGGCAGCGGCCATCATCGTGTCGCGCGCCCGCTTGTCCATCGACAGCAGATACATGACCGACCAGCTTGGCAGCGGGCCGATGTCGCCCCGCCCACCGGCCATTGGCATGTACGGCACGATCGGCCCGATTCCCATTGGGCTGACATCGCCGGTGCCCATGGCGGCCAGTGCGCTTTCGGTCGGCACGACACTGCGGTCATAGTTCGGCACGGCCTTGGTTGCCATCAGGTAGGCGGCATTGTGCTTGAGGTTGATCACAGGCACGCGCGCTGCATCCCACCAGCCAGACTGGTGCCAGCGCGAGTGGTGATACTGCTCCAGTGCCGACTTGGCATACACCGAACGGCCAGCCACCTCGACATCGACGTCATACGTCAGGTTACTGGCGGTCATGAACGTCTTGTTGTTTTCGACGACGACGTCGACCCGTGCCTGTTTCGACAGGCCCGAATACCAGCGTACGTCGAAACGTGCAGTCAGTCGTGGCTGCACGACGCCAGCGGCGTTTTTCAGCGGCGCATTCAGGTGCCATTCATTGGCGACGTTACCCGACAGCCAGTTGCGAGGCGCCGTGTCGGCGACCAGCGCGTCCGCCAGCGAGGCGGTGTACTTCACGCCATCGAGCGTAACGGTGATCTTGCTGGTCAGGCCCGACGCCGCCAGGGTTTTCAGGCTTTCCGAGGTCTTGGCCGACGAGGTCGTTTTGACCAGTTGCAGCGTCTGCGTTTCGCCGAGCGCCAATGCCGGCAGGATGCCCGAGATGATTACATGGCGCACCGAGCCGTCGGCATGGGTCGCCTTGACGTCGGTTTGCAAGCGCAGCAGCGTGCCGTCTGGCAACTTGGCGGCCAGGCCGTCCTTGGCATTCATCTGACCTTGCGTGACGACCTGACCGAACGTGAACGGCACGTTGGTCTGGGCCGCGCCCAGATTCTGGATGCTGAAGTCGGTGATCAGCGCGCCCGCCGTAATTGGCGTGACGCTGCCGGCCTGGTCTGCTGGCGCGGTCGGCGAAGTCACTGGCGTGCTCGGATTCGACGTGGTCGGATTTGGCGTAAACACCGTGGTTGTCTTTGCCAGCGATGCGGACTCGCTGACCGGGTCACTGCCGCCGCCGCCGCAAGCGGTCAGCATGACGGCGGCGCACATGGCGGTGACGATACGGGTGCTGGTGCTGCGCACGAGCACTTGAGCAGGGTGCAGCGCGGACAGGGTTCCGGCACTTGCAGCGTGTATGTTCAGAATGTTCATTTGAGAATTCATGTTGTTGGGCAATTGATTCGCCAAGGAAAGAATTTCTTCGAAGAACTGAACTTTACCCTGATCCATCATTTGTGTCTTCTGATTCTCCCCAATTTCCATTTGTTTCCACACGAAAACAACGGAACATAAGCAAATCGCCACCATAAAATGGTGATATGTCAAGCGCCTCGTCGCATTAATTAGTGAAAAACCAAATAAATTAAATTTCGAGCAATGATTCATCGCTAATCGTCCCGTGTTGTAGGCTGTTTGGGGCACGTTTGCCCCTGTATTGCATCTCTGTCAGCGCCCTATGGTAGAGCAAGCACCGAGCATGTGACGACCGTTATTGATCGTCATGAAGGCTGTTCATTAATATATTTACAATTTCGATATTGATCGTCGCGCTCTCGGTGCACATTACATTCGATGATCAATATCGAGTCCGCATTGAGCAAATCGCAAAGTATTGCTTTAAACATATAAAGATTTATAAAGGTAAATATTAATTGAGCAATGGAATTAATTCTGGTTGATCGCGTTGGTGGGAAGACCTCAACTGATCGCAACCTGAAGTGAGATTCGGCTGCTGCTCGACTGTTCAGAAATCGCATCGATCATCCAGCTCGACAGGGTGACCGGGCCTGATTCGTTGCTGGGTGTGGAGAGCAACTCGCCGCACTGCATCGAGCATGTGAATCGTGTGTCGCGCAGGCAGGGTGTGTTAGGATGGCAAGATTCGTTCCGCGGCCCCTTCTTGCCGCAATCTAACGCATTGAAGGCGAAGAATTGTCATCCCGCGATACTGCCCGACCACCTGAAAGCAGCCTTCTGGCGCGCCGCGATCCGCATTCCGGACGCCGTATTTCGGTCATCGTCCCCACGCGCAACCGGCACGCCCTGCTCGAGCGGATGCTCACGCATATCGGTTCGCAGACGTTCGACGCGCTCGAGGTGATCGTGGTCGATGACGGCTCCGACGCCGCCACGCGCCTGGCGTATGCCGGCATGCAGGAACGATTCGGCAGCCGCCTGCGCCTGATCGAGCTTGGCGCCGCTGGTGGCCCGGGCTTCGGCCCGTCGGTGGCGCGCAATACCGGCATCCAGGCCGCTGATGGCGACATCGTCACGTTCTGCGACGATGACGACATCTGGACCAGCGACACGCACCTGGCCGCCATGGCCGACGTGTTCGACAGCCAACCCGACGTCGACCTGTATATCGCCAATCAGATTGCGGTATCGCACCTTGGCGCCACCGAACGCTTGCACTGGTTGCCGGCGCTCGTCGAGATGGTCGAAGCGCGCCCGCGCACCCATGCGCGCGGGTATCGCATCGCACTGGACGAACTGGTGCGCGCTGGCGGCTTTGCCCAACTCAATATCCTGGCGCTGCGCAAAAGCACGGCCGAGCGCATCGGCGGTTTCTGGGCCCGCACTTCGTACGAGGAAGACCGCGATTTCTTCTGGCGCGCGGCCGATGCGGCGCGCGCCGTGTTCTTCAATCCCGACCTGGTGGCGCAGCACAATGTGCCCGATCCGGCGCGCCAGAACAATCTGTCGCGCAGCTTTTCGCAGCCCGAACGCTGGCTGCTGTCGGCCCTGGTGTCGCAGCACATCGCGATGAGCGTGGACAGCACCGCGATCCGCCGGCTGTGCCAGGTCTACGAGGGCGATATCCTGCGTCACCTGTCGCGCTACTGGTCCGGCCAGGGGCGGCATGCGCTGGGCATGCAGTACGCGCGCCGCGCGCTGGCCGCGCGCGCGTCGTTCAAGTGGGCGATGTATACGGGCGCCCTGGCGGCGCGTCAGCTGATCCGGGGCCAGGGATGAGTACGCGCGACAAAGTGCTGGTCATCGGGGACGACACCCGCAGCTTCCTGGCCACCGTGCGCTCGCTCGGGCGCCAGGGCCTGGAAGTGCATGCCGCGCCGTTCGACTTCCGCTCGCCGTCGCTGGCGTCGCGGTACATCCACGCGGTCCATTTCTTGCCGTACTACCTCGACGGCGGCGCCGCCTGGCTGGCCGCGATCGACACACTGCTGCGCGAGCACGATTTCAAGCTGGTCATCCCGTGCGACGAGCGTGGCCTGCTGCCCCTGTGCCTGCACCGCGACACTCTGGCGACCCGCTGCGCGCTGGCGATTCCGTCGGCCGCTACGCTCGACACGTTCTTCGACAAGGTCAAGACACGCGAACTGGCGCAGGCATGCGACGTCGCGGTTGCGCCGGGGCGGATGCTGGCGCCACACGACACAGTCGAGACCATCGTGGCCGACATCGGCCTGCCGGTCGTGATCAAGGAACCGATGTCGTACGCCTTGCCCGAGCTGTACGTGCGCACCAGCACCCGCATCGTCGACGATCGCGAGGCGCTGGCGGCATGGCTGGCGAAGCAAGACCGGCATGCCCCGATCCTGTTCGAACAGAAGTTTCCCGGCTTTGGCGCCGGCGTCTCGGTCCTGTGCCATGAGGGCGCGGTGCTGCAGGCATTCGAGCATGTCCGCGCCCACGAATTCAACGGTAGCGGCTACTACCGCAAGAGCGCCGCGCTCGATCCGGGCCGGCTGGCGGCAGTGGAGCGGATGGTGCGCGCCAGCCGCTACACCGGCCTGGCGATGTTCGAGTTCAAGATCGACGGTGAGGGCGGCGGCTGGATCCTGATCGAAGTAAATGCCCGGCCGTGGGGCTCGCTGCCCCTGCCGGTGTCGATCGGCGTCGATTTCCCGTATCGCCTGTATCGCTTGCTGGTGCGCGGCGAGACCACGCCGGCGGTGGACTATCCCGCCGGTCGCTATTGCCGCAACCTGGTGCTCGACATGTGGCAGACCAGGATGAGCGCCGCCGAACTGGCGGGCCGGCCGGGCAAGCTGGCCGCGCACTGCGCCAGCTGGGCCTGGGGCTTCCATCGCCTGCTGATCGGCCGCGAACACTTCGATACCCTGGTGCTGGACGACCCGAAGCCCGGCCTGCGCGAACTACGCGAGCTGGTCGCGGGCCGCCTGGCCGCGCGCCGAAAGGGACAACCGGTTGTCGCCCGCCTGACACAGCGCCTGGGCGAACTGCTGGCAAACGCCGGCGCGCGCCCGGTCGAGGTGCTGTTCGTCTGCCAGGGCAATATCAACCGCAGCAGCTATGCCGAACTGAAATCGGCGCAGATGTTTGCCGGCGCCAAGCTCCACTTCGCGTCCGCCGGCATGCTGCCGCGCAATCAACGCCCGTCGCCTGCGGTGGCGATCGCCGCGGCGGCGCGCCATGGTGTGGCCATGGACTTGCACCGCTCGCGGCATGCCACCGCGCCATTGCTGGAAGCGGCTGACCTGGTGATCGCGTTCGATCGGATCAATCTCGACAGCATCGCGGCGCGGTATCCACATCTGGCCGACCGGATCTACCTGCTCGGCGAAGCCGATGCGGGCGACGCCGCCGATGTCCAGATCCTCGACCCCGAGGGCAAGGACGACACCACGTTCCTGTCGACCTATCGGCGCATCGACGCTTGCCTCGCCGCGCTGCAACCCACTGTGTCGGCGTCTTCTGAAACCCTGCGAAAAAATACCTCATGCTAGGCACGAGCAACCATACCCCTGCCAGGCTTGCCGCCGGAGAGCGGCCAGTGTTGCTGGTCATCATTGACACCGAAGAAGAATTCGACTGGGGCCAGCCGTTCGACCGCAGCAGCGTCGGCACCAGTTCGATCGCCGCGCAACCGCTGATGCACGAACGCGTGTACGACCGGATGGGCATCGTGCCGACCTATATGATCGATTGGCCGGTAGCGACCACGCCGGCGTCGGTTGCGGTGCTGCGCGACCTGATGGAAGCGGGGCGCTGCGAGATCGGCACCCACCTGCATCCCTGGGTCTCGCCGCCGTACGATGAAGAGGTCACGCACCACAATTCGTATGCCGGCAATTTGCCGCGCCAGCTCGAATTTGACAAGCTGCGCATGATCACCGAGGCGATCACCACCTCGTTCGGGCGCGCACCCGTGGGGTTCAAGGCCGGCCGTTACGGCCTGGGGCCGCACACGGCCGATTCGATTGCCTCGCTCGGCTATCGCGTCGACGCCAGCGTCGTACCGTACAGCAGCTTCCAGGACGATGGCGGTCCCGATTTTCGCGCGTTCGACGAGCATCCGTACTGGTGCGCGACGGGTGCTGCCACATTGCTCGAATTGCCGGTCACGACCGGCTATGCCGGCTGGCTGCGCAGCCACGGGCCGGCCCTGTACGAGCTGGCGCAAAAGCCATGGGCGCGCAAGGCGCGCCTGGGCGGCGTACTGGCCCGCAGCGGCGCGCTCGAACGCATTCGCCTCAGTCCGGAACAGGCCAATGGCGCTGAAATGCAGCGCTTGACGCAAGCCCTTCTGGCCGACGGTTGCCAGGTTTTTTCGCTCACCTATCACAGCCCGTCGATGGTCCCTGGCCATACGCCGTATGTGCGCACGGCCGCCGACCTGGAACGCTTCATCGCCATGGTGCACGATTATTGCGCCTGGTTCCGCGCTGCGGGCGGCCAGTTCATGAGCGTGTCGCAGCTGCAGGCCCACCTGGCGGCGCAGACCGGCGCCGTTTCACCTGCTTGAGGATTGCGCATGCCTGATCCGCTTCGCACCGCACCATCGTTTTCCCTGGTCATTCCCGCGTATAACCGCGCGCACCTGATCGGCGAGACGATCGACAGCGCCCTCGAGCAGCACACGCCGTTCGCAGAAATCATCGTCGTCGACGATGGCTCGACCGACAATACGCTCGAGGTGCTCGAGCGCTACGGCGACCGGATCACCGTCATCGCGACACCGAACCGGGGCGTGCAGTCGGCCAGGAATACCGGCATCCGCGCCGCGACGAGCGACTATGCCACGCTGTGCGATTCCGACGATCTGCTCGAGCCCGGATTCCTCACGACGTTCTCGCGCTGGCTGGCCGACAATCCCGCTTGCGACGTCTTGTACAGCAATTTCCTCTCGTTCAACCAGAGCACGGTGTTCCGGGACCGGCTCTCGTACGCGCCGGCTGGCGTCTACGACGACCTCCCTGCAAACGACGCCGTTTGGCTCGATGTGCCCGATCTGCTGGCGCGGGTGATCAAGTTCCAGATCCTGTTCCCGACCGGCTCGACGGTCAGGCGCGCCATCTACGACGAGATCGGCGGCTACGACCCGGCCTTCAATGGCGTCGGCGCCGAGGATTTCGAGTTCGTGCTGCGCGCCGTGGCCAGGGCGAAGGTCGGCTTCTGCACGCAACCATTGGCCCGGATACGGCGCCATGACGGCAACGACTCGAGCGACCAGCTGCGCCAGGTCCAGGGCGAGATCACGATCATGGAATATGCGCTGCAACACCATGGCGGCCTGGAAGCGGCCCGTTCGGCGTTCGATGCCGGCATGGACGAAAAATGCGCCTATGTGTTCGATGCGGCGTTCGCACGCGGCGACTTCGCGCTGGCATCGCAGACGGCGAACAAGTTCGTCAAGCGCCCCGCAGACAAGCGATTCAGGATCAAGCACGCCATCTTGAAGTCGCCGTCATTCATACGGGGGCCCCTGTGGCGCCTGACGCAGGTGAGGTAATCACTGGCCTTGCCCACGACAGCAGAGCTGGCTTCACTTTGTTTTGTTGTTTCCCGCCATCACCCGCACATTCGTCGCGGTAAAAATTCCACGTAACATTTCACAATTGAATAGATCGTTCTGAATCCGGGTTTCAGCATTGAATATCATTCTGATCGCCGCGTGATGCCGTAAAAAACCAGATGGTAATTTGTTAATTCCTTCGAATTGTCAAACGACGCATTTAACTCTCCACGCATAAAATATCGTCCAAGGATTTCAGAAGTAAAGTCAATTAAAAAAATGATATTGACCGTTTGGCTGAGCTGGCAATACAATTCGAATTCACGATTATTGCAAACATTTGACTGACGCCATGCAGACAGCACAATGGCGGGCTTTTTCAAATTATCTGGCAATTACCGGTATGCTATCCGTCCAGGTGGTATGGCTCGCGGGCTGGCGCGTGATACCTGCATTTCTCATGGACTGGCCGGCGTTCTGGCGACGCCAGGCCGGTGATCCTGCGATCCGAATAATATAATTTCTTGCGCACCTCATGAATGATAATCCCCGCGTCCGATACATCGACGCATGGCGATTCTATGCGATTGGCCTTGTCATCATTTCGCATATCCTGGAGTTCAGCCATTCCATCTATGCCGAAATGCTGCCCGGGTTAATATGGCGTATACATCCTTTGGGGCCGCTGGGAGTCTACATATTTTTCTGCATCAGCGGCTATGTCATTTGCCGCGGCATGATAAAAGAAGTAGCGATATATGGAACGCTGAGTCTGCGTGATTTCTATCTTCGTCGCGTGCTGCGGATCGCCCCGCCGTTGTTATTGTATTTGTTCGTCTTGGGCGTCATGCTGCACACTGGGATGATCGAGACGACGGTCCCCCAGCTGATACAGTCGGGATTATTTCTTTGTAATATAGACTTGGCAGGCCAGTGCGGCTGGTACGTGGGACATACATGGAGCCTGGCGTTCGAAGAGCAGTTCTATGTCGTGTTTCCATTGATTTTTGTCGGCATGCGCATTGCCGCGAAACGGCGCAAACTCTTGCCTGTCATCGGCGCGCTGCTGGCCGCAGTCGTGCTGGCCCACCTCGCGCAACAGGCCGCGCTGGCCGATTATCTGTCCATGTTCGGCTACATGCTGTGGGGTTGTGCATTCGCACTGTACGAAGATCTCCTTCGGCCGCTGCTCAAGCGCATGCCGATGGCACTGTGGTGTGGGTTGTGTGCGTTGCTGATTGGCGTCAATTTCGTTGCGTTGCCAATGTTCTTGATGGAAGGGATCTATCCACTGGTCGCGCCAGTGATTATTTGCGCGGTCGTGTTCGGTACTCCGCTGCACCAACCCCTGGTTGGCAAGTTGTTCGGGCATGCCTGGCTAACGTATCTGGGACAAATTTCATACACCATTTATCTCTGGCAGCAAGTGGCCACCGCCGATCACGGGTTCACGTCGCCGTTCGTTGTGTTCGCCTTGCTCGGCGGCGTCGTGCTGCTGGCCCATGTCTCGTACCAGTACGTCGAGCGTCCGCTGATTCGCCTGGGCCGGCGCTGGTCGAGCCGCCGGGATGATGCGGTGACGCCGGGCGTGCCCATCGCCGACGCGCGCGGCGCATAGTCAGGCGCGGCTGCGCGTGGCGTGCAGGCGCGCCAGGACAGGCCAGCGGTAGCCGTTCAGGTGGTACATGGTGCGGACCTCGTCGGTCCAGCGCAGGTGCCACTCCATGACCCGGCCGTAAAACTCGATACGCTCGATATCGCCTGCGTCGAACAGGCTGCGGCAGGCTTCTTCGCGCATCAGCAGCGCAGGCGAGAATTGGCGTCCCAGCGCCTCGTCGTAAGCGGTCTTGAGCACGACCACGCAGCCGCCGCCTTGCACGCACAGATCCATCGCGGCGAGCTGCTCGCCCAGGTAATAACGGTAGACACTGGCCCGGCCGACGGCGGCGAACCCTTCGAGCAGCGCGCGATAGAAGCGTCCCTGTGCGTTATCCGCGCCGACCGCAGTGCCGCCGGCGGCTTTCCAGCCCGTCGTTTCCAGGCGGCCGTAATCGGCCACCGCCGCCGCCATCTCGTGCGGGGCGCGGCTGATCTGCAAACGCGTCGCCACACCGTCCTGGCGCAGCCGCGCGCGCTGCTTTTTCAGGTTGGCGCGCAGGTTCTTGCCGCGCGCATTCCAGTAGCTGTCGAAATCGGTGTTCACGCTGATGCGCGCGGTGTCGATATAGTCGGCGCTGCGCACCGTGGTGCTGTCGGGCGGGCGCGCCATCAGCATTGGATCGCACTGCGTCAGGCCCAGCATGAGCGCCGGTCCCGGCAAGGCGCGCAGCAAGCCGGGCAGCAGCGGGGCGGGTGAGGCCGCATCGCGCTGGAGCCAGAACCCGACCGGCGCCTGGGCCGGCTGGAAAGTTTCCCAGACGCCGAAGCGGGCGGGCGTGACGATCGCCATCGTATCGACGGCGGCGCCGTCGGCATGCCAGGCGAGCAGTTCCCTGCCGGTGCCGAACACGGCCAGTGCGGCGGCGACGAATTCAGGCGCCAGCAGCGGCGAAGCGGCGCTCGCGCGGTGCAGGGCAGTCCAGCGCTGGAGGTGGGCGCCGGGCGTGGCAAACGCGGTCGCGGCAGGGACGGTATGCCAGCTCATGCGACGACGGCCGCCTGCAGGCCCGCCAAAGCCTGGCGCACGGTGGCGGCCAGCCAGGCGCGCTCGGTGTCGCTCAGCGCCTGGTGGCACGGCAGGCCGACAAGGCGCTGGCCCAGTTCCACGCTGTTGGCGCACACGCTCGCATCGACCCCTGGCCACAGGCTGTGGCCGAAGCGTACGAACGGCACGCCGGCCTGTTCCAGGCGCGCGCACAAGGCGTCGGGCTGCTCGGCCAGCAGCGGGAACAGCCACGGGCAGGCGCCGTCGGGCAGCGCCGCGAACAGGGGCCGCACGCCCGCGGCGCCGGCCAGCAGGCGTTCCAGTTCCAGGTAGTGATGGCGGCGCGCATCGACGATGCGGCCCTGCGCCGCGCGCCGCAGCACGGTGCGCGAGAACCATGACGAGCGCACGTCGACCCAGCGCGGGTCGAACTCGAAGCTGCTGTCGGACGACGACGGCGCCAGCGCCGGCGCGCCGGCCTGAGACCCGCTTACGGCGCGCGTTTTCGCGCGTTGCCACAGCGCGCCCTTGAGCCACAGGGGCAGCGCCAGCGCCATGCGCAGCAGCGGCAGGCGACCATGGGCGAAGCTCGCTTCAACGGCGTTCAGGGCTGCCTTGCCTTCGAAGCCGGCGCCGGCCGCGCGCAGCGCGTCGGTCAATCGGTGGCGCCGCGAGACCAGGCAGCCGCCTTCGTAGATCGGGAAGAATTTCATGCTGCTGCCGATGGCGTAGTCGCCGCTGGCGCCGACGGCCACGCCATCGCGTTCGCCGAAGAAGCAGTGCGCGCAGTCTTCGAGCAGGCCGGCGCCATGCGCATCGCACAAGGCGCGCAGGCCGCGCAAGTCCTGGGGAAAACCAAAGAAGTGGGTAGCCATGACGGCCTTCGCGCCGGCGCCGAGCCTGGCGGCGATATCGGCCAGGTCGGGGCTGGTATCGGGGTGGATGCGGTAGAACACGACTTGCGCGCCGCACCAGTGCACCGGCGGAATCATCGACAGGCTGTGATACGCCGGCACCAGCACCGTGTCGCCGGGTTGGACGCCCAGCGCGCGCAGCGCCATGCCGATGGCGATGCGGCCGCTGGTGACCAGCAGCGCGTCGCCGAGGTCCAGCAGGGAGGGCAGGTGCGCGTGGTGTTTGCCCCGGAATGTGGCCAGCGACAGGATCGGTACGGACGGGATGCGACGGCGAACGGCAGCGCTGGTGTGTATACTCGGCATCAGCGGAATATACCATGGCGCCCCGGGCCGTTATGAGCCAGCTTTCTCCAACGCAGCGGGGCTGAACTGGTAAGATGACGGCTGCCGCCAGCGGCGTCATGTCACCTCCATCTTCAAGCGGGCACGGGCCCGGAGCGCGATGAATCACCTGATCCACGACAGCATTTTCGACAGCGCAGAACGCACTCCCGACGCCGAGGCCCTGGTCTACGGCGCGGCGCGCTGCACCTACCGCGCGTTGGCCGGCCAGGTGACGGCGGTGGCCGCCCTGTTGCTGGCGCGTGGCTTGCAGCCGGGCGAACGCGTGGCGGTGTACATGGAAAAGCGCATCGAGAACGTGGCCGCGATGTTCGGCGCCGCCGCCGCCGGCTGCGTGTTCGTGCCGGTCAATCCGCTGCTCAAGCCAGACCAGGTGGCGTATATCCTGGCCGATTGCAGCGTGCGCCTGCTGGTGACGACGCCCGAGCGCCTGGCGCAACTGGCGCCGGTGCTGGCAGGGTGCCCCGATCTGACGAGCGTGCTGGTGACCGCCGGCGCGCCCGTGGCCACGACGCCAGGGCCGGCGCTGCTGCACTGGGACGCGCTGCAAGCGCCGGCGGCGTGGCAGCCGCACCGCCGCATCGACACCGACATGGCCGCGATCTTGTACACGTCGGGCAGCACCGGCGCGCCCAAGGGCGTGGTGCTGTCGCACCGGAACATGGTCGCCGGCGCCGCCAGCGTCGCCAGCTACCTTGGCCTGACTGCAGCCGACCGCCTGCTGGCGGTGCTGCCGCTCAGTTTCGACTATGGCCTGAGCCAGCTCACCACCGCGTTCCTGCGCGGGGCCTCGGTGGTGCTCATGAACTACCTGTTCCCGAAAGATATCGTCGCCGCCGTGCGCGAGCACCGCATCACGGGCCTGGCCGCCGTACCGCCGCTGTGGATCGCGCTGGCGCGCCTGGCCTGGCCGCACGACTGCACGCTGCGCTTCATCACCAATTCCGGCGGCGCCATGCCGGTCGTGACCGTCGACGCCTTGCGCGAGGCGCTGCCGCAGGCCGAGATCTTCCTGATGTACGGTCTTACCGAAGCGTTTCGCTCGACCTATCTGCCACCGGCCGAAGTGACGCGCCGGCCCGGCTCGATCGGGCGCGCGATCCCGAATGCCGAGGTGCTCGTGGTGCGGCCCGACGGCACGCTCTGCGACGCCGACGAACCGGGCGAACTGGTGCACCGTGGCGCCCTGGTGGCGCTCGGTTACTGGAACGATGCGGCGCGCACCGCGCTGCGCTTTCGCCCGGCGCCCGGCCAGGATCCCGCGCTGCCGCTGCCCGAATTGGCTGTCTGGTCGGGCGACACCGTGCGCCGCGATGCCGACGGTTTTCTGTACTTCGTCGGCCGCGGCGACGAAATGATCAAGGTCTCCGGTTACCGCATCAGCCCGACCGAAGTCGAGAGCGTGCTGCACGCCAGCGGCCTGGTGAGCGAGGTGGCGGTATTCGGCATCGACGACGCGACGCTGGGCCAGGCGATCGTGGCGGTGGCCGTGGCCGATCCCGGCGCGGTGGACCGCGCCGCGCTGCTGGCCGAGTGCAAGCGCCGCCTGCCGGCTTATATGGTGCCGGCGCACATCGTGCTGCGCAGCGAGGCACTGCCGCGCAACCCGAACGGCAAGATCGACCGCAACCTGCTCAAGCACACCATCCAGACCGGCTAGCGCCGGCGCCAATCCACCTGTTTTGACCGCAAGCCCATGACCGGCACCAAGCCCCAGCACGCTCCCCAGATCTACTTCCCGGTTGTCGACGATGTCCTGCACGTCGGCGGCATTCCGCTGCCGCGCCTGGCGCAGCGCGTCGGCCGCACGCCGTTCTACGCGCTCGACCGCGCCCTGTGCAGCGCGCGCGTGGCCAGCCTGCGCGCGATCCTGCCGCCACAGGTGGCGCTGCACTATTCGATCAAGGCCAATCCGATGCCGGCGCTGGTGCAGCATATGGCGGGCCTGGTCGACGGGCTCGACGTGGCCTCTGGCAGCGAACTGAAGATTGCGCTCGACACCGGCATCGACCCGGCCCGCATCAGTTTTGCCGGCCCGGCCAAGCTCGAGGGCGAGCTGACCCAGGCGATTGCCGCCGGCGCCTGCCTGAACATCGAGTCGCAGCATGAACTCGACTGCGCGGCGCGCATCGGCGACTTGCTGGGCATCGCGCCGCGCGTGGCGCTGCGCATCAATCCCGCGTTCGAGCTGAAGTCGTCCGGCATGCGCATGGGCGGCGGCGCCAAGCCGTTCGGCATCGACGCCGAACAGGCGCCAGCTGTCTTGCGCCAGGTGGCGGCGCTCGGGTGCGACTTCGAGGGCTTTCACATCTTCAGCGGCTCGCAGAGCCTGCGCCTGGACGCCATCATCGAGGCCCAGTCGCGCAGCATCGAACTGGCCATCGAATTGACGATGCGGCTGGCCGGTGAGAGCCCGTTGGCGGTGCGCCAGGTGAATATCGGCGGGGGCCTGGGCATTCCGTACTTCCCGGGTGAGCAACGGCTCGATCCGGCGCCGATGGGGGCGCACCTGGCCGACTGGCTGCCGCGTCTGGCTGCCGCGCTGCCACAGGCGCGCCTGGCGCTCGAGATGGGCCGCTACCTGGTCGGCGAGGCCGGCGTGTACGTGGCGCGGGTGATCGATCGCAAGATCTCGCGCGGCGAGGTATTCCTGGTGCTCGACGGCGGCATGCACCATCACCTGGCTGCGTCGGGCAACCTGGGCCAGGTGATCCGCAAGAATTATCCGGTCGCGATCGGCAACCGCATGAATGCACGGGGCGATGCGCCGGACAGCGGCCCGGCATCGGCCACCGGCCCGCTGTGCACGCCGCTCGACATCCTTGCCGAGCGTATGGACCTGGCCCACGCCCGCGTCGGCGACCTGGTGGTGGTGTTCCAGTCGGGCGCCTATGGCGCCAGCGCCAGCCCGGCCGGCTTTCTCGGCCATCCGGCGGCGCTGGAAGTGCTGGTCTGAGAACCGCTGGCGGCGCTCAGGCGCGGCTGCCCGGGCGGACTATGCGGGCTTCCTTTTTCGCCTTGCGGCGCGCCAGGTAGCGCTCGACGAACTGGAGCCGTATCGGCGGCACATCGTCTTTTTGCGGCGCCTGGATCAGCACCTTGTCGAGGCAGACCAGGATCGCGATGATGTAATAGATCAGGTCATAGTAGGCCATGGTCAGGAAGGCGCCAGCGGCGAGATAGCCGATCATGCTCACCTGGCACATCCGGGCCAGCATCAGTGCCCAGGCGAGTTCTGCCTTCTCGCGGCTATGGCGGATTACCCGTCCGCCGCAGCGCCACGCCACCATGAACATCGTCAGGAAGATCGCCAGTCCGATATACCCTTGTTCACCAAGCACCTGGAAGTAGATGCTGTGAGCATCGTAATAGCGCTCGGGGTTCGGTGCGTACAGCATGAACATCTGGGGCGAAAAGACGCTCGGGCCGCCGCCCAGGACGAAGTGATTCGCAACGTTCATCGCGAAATACCAGGAATTGATACGGCCAGTCGCCGACGCATCTTCTTCATAGGTCTGGATGGTGTTCATCCGGCCGGTCCACTCCGGCGGCATCAGGGCGAACACGATCGGCACGATCACCACGAACGCCAGGCCCGTCTTGAGCTTGTGGGTCGACTTTAGCCACAAGAAAAAGCCCATGGCGAATGTACCCAGCAGCGCGCCGCGCGAATACGAACCGATCGCCGCCAGCATGGTCAGTCCCACTATACCTATGGCCGCGCGCTTGACCCACTTGGTCCGGGCACGGGTTGACACGTAAACGAGCAGCGGTGTGATCGTCACCATGGACAACGCCAGCGTGTTGTTGTCGCTGATGAAGCTGTTCATCGGCCCACGCAAGCCTTCGCCGCCGCCGCTGAGAATCACGAAGATGCCGCTCTTGAAGCCCCAGAAACCCAGTGACAGCGCGACCACGAGCGCCAGCACCTTGACGTCGCTGACCGTGCGCACGGTCATGATGGTAATGAATACCATCAGCATGGTCTTGGCGTACCGGTCCCAATCGATCCAGGCCTCGGACGGCACCTGCGCGAAGATGGTGGTGATGGTGTACCAGATGAAAAACAGCAGCATGACGAGCACCGGCGGCGTCATGGGAATCTTTTTCTGTTCACGCGAGATCAGGATCGCGGCCAGCGTCGCCAGGCACAGGTACATCGCAAACGGGAAATTCTGCGCGAAGCCGTACGTCAGGCGGTGCGGATTCATCAGGCTGACCATGGCGTAGGCCATGGCGCCCACCACCGGTCGCTTGATAATGAACGGGATGATCGCCAAAAAGGCGAGAAACAGAATGATGTCACGCACGCTGGATCAGCCTTTCGAACAGGGCGACGGCGCGGCGTGCATTGGCGCGCCACGTCAATTGCTGTTCGTCGATGGCGTCGCGCGCGCCTTGCGCCACCCGGGCGCGTAAAGCCGGATCGTCGCACAGGCGCTTGACCGCGGCGGCCAGGTCGCCCGGGGTATCCGGATCGAACAGCACGGCGTTGTGGTCGGCGCGCAGGATCTCGCGGATATTCGGCTGGTCGGGCCCGACGATCGCCTTGCCCAGCGCCAGGTATTCAAACAGTTTCAGTGGCGAAGCATACTTCACCACGGCCGGTTGCAGCGCGATGTCGAACGCGGCCACGTAACGCGCCACGTCGTCGCGCCCGATGATGCCGGTAAACTGCACCCGGTGGCCGATGCCCAGGTCGCGCGCCTGCTGCTCGAGCGTGGCGCGCACCGGGCCATCGCCGACGATCAAGAGGTGGCGACGCGCATCCGGCGGGTCTTGCGCGATCAGTTCGATCACCTTGTCCAGGCCGTGCCAGTCGCGCACGAAGCCGGTAAAGCCCAGCACCAGCACATCCTGCAGCCCCAGCGCGCGCTTGGCCTGCTCGACATCCGGCGCGCCGGCGAAGCGCTCGGGGTCGATGCCGTTCGGGATCACGTCGATGCGTTCCGGCGGCACGCCGTACGATTGCACGATCTCGCCCAGCACATGCGTGACCGGCAGCACCATGTCGGCGTTGCGCCAGGCGTAGGCCTGCGACCAGCGGCCCAGCTTCGTCAGCGCCAGGCCGTCGTACTTGGCGCGCTCTTCCAGGATCGGGGCATTCACCTCGAGCAGCATCGGCAGCTTGTACTTGCGCGCCAGCCAGATGCCTGCTGGCAGGAACAGGTTGTAGCGCTCGTACAGCACGTCCGGGCGGTGCTGCTTGACGGCGCTTGCCAGGCGCCGGTACGCGACCAGCGAATACGACAACTCCATCAATTCGTAGAACGTCTTGGGCAGATTGCGCTTGAGCCAGGCGACCGGACCGGCGTCCGAGCCGAACGATTCGGTTTCGGCGCTGGGCGGGGCCACGATCACGACCTCATGGCCTTCGGCGCGCAGGGCGCGGATCATTTCTTCGATGTGGACGTACTGGCCGTCCTTGGAACGGGTGCGGTGGTGATAAAGGATTTTCACGCGGCTTTTCTCGCCAAGATGGAGTGGAACAGGTCGATCTGGCCCTGGGTGGTCGGTTGCCAGCCGAATTCTTCGGCGTAGCGGCGGGTGGCGCTGTGCGCCGGGTAGTTGGCGCGCAGTTGCGTAAGCGCCTCGATCAGGCCCTCGGGGGTGCGCTGCGGCATCAGGACGCCTGCGGCCGGCGCGGCCACGACTTCCGGCGTGCCCCACACATTGCTGGCCACCACCGGCGTGCCGCAGGCCATGCTCTCGAGCAGCACATTGGCCCAGCCTTCGCGGCTCGAGGCCAGCACCAGCGTGTCGGCCGCATTGTAGTAAGTTTTCAGTTCGGTCTGCGGCACGCTGCCCAGCAACTTTACGCGCTCGTGCACATTCAGTTCGCGCGCCAGCTTTTCCAGATTGTTCTTTTCCGGGCCTATGCCGGCGATCAAGAGGTCAACGTCCGGCAAGCGGGGCAGGGCGCGGATGATCAGGTCATGCGCCTTGCGCGGGTCGAGCAGGCCCACCGACAGCAGCGTGAAGCGGCCCGGAACCAGGCCCACGGCCGCGCGTGCGGCGGCGCGATCGATCGGCGCGAAACGTTCCAGGTCGACGCCATTGCGCAGCGGCGTGATGTTGGCGGCCGCCACGCCAAGTCCGACCATCTCATCCTTGAGCGCCTTGCACACCGTGATGATGCCATCGGCGTCGCGCGCCGCGTCCAGGATCAGCTTGCGCGGGCGCGCGAATTGCGGAATCAGGTTGATGTCGGTGCCCCGCGCGGTGATGACCACCGGCTTGTTGAAGTACTTTCCGAGCATCACCGCAGCCACGCCGTCCGGATAAAAATAATGGGCGTCGATGGCGTCGAAATCGTAGCCGCCGTCGAGAATGCGGCCGATCTCCTTCTTTGCCGCGTGCGCCAGCGTGTAGGGAGTGACGTTCATGCCGATGCGCGGCAGCACCAGGTAGCGCGGGTGCGTGACCTCGATGCCGTTGCGTGTTTCACTGCGCGGCACGGTAGCGAGGGTGCCATAATGGCCGAAGCGCTCGCCCTTGAGCGGGAACCATGGAACGGGGGCTACCACGCGCGACTCGACCTGGCCGCTGGCGATCAGGTAGCGCAGCCGGGTTTCCACGAAGATGCCGTGGTTCGGTTGCTGTGAATTGGGGTATAGGGTACTGAAGGTAAGTAACTTCATCGGGTCGTGACGGGTGCCGGTCGGTGCACGCCGGACACGTTGGTCCGGGAGTGGATATGTTGGACTGCTATGTCGTGATTATGCGAAAAATTTTGCCGTAGGGCAGCACAATTTCTTGTGAAACGCATAAATTTTTGACAACCATGATACTATAATTCAAGTTTTATACTGCATTTGTTACGTGTGGCAATTATTTTCGAATCTGTGGAAAAATAGCCTGGTTCGCCGTGCTGCTCTGCCCGGTTCTCTTGTTCAGTTACTTCGGTCCCCCATACAAAAATCATGAAGATCACCATCATCGGCACCGGCTATGTCGGCCTCGTTTCAGGCGCTTGTTTTGCTGATGTCGGCAACACTGTACTGTGTCTCGACGTCAACGAAGAAAAAATCGCGATGCTCAAGAACGGCGTCATTCCAATCCACGAGCCGGGCCTCGACAATATGGTCGAGCGCAACGCCAGCGCGGGCCGCCTGCTGTTTTCGACCAGCTACGACGAAGCCGTCGCCCACGCCGAGTGCGTGTTCCTGGCAGTGGGCACACCGCCCGATGAAGATGGCAGCGCCGACCTGACCCATATCCTGGCCGCAGCCCGTTCGATCGGCCAGCGCATCGACAAGCCGGTGGTCGTGGTCGACAAGTCGACCGTGCCGGTCGGCACCGCCGACAAGGTGCGCGCCGCGATCCAGGGCGAGCTCGACAAGCGTGGCAGCATGCTGTCGTTCTCGGTGGTGAGCAATCCCGAATTCCTGAAAGAAGGTGCGGCCATTGACGACTTCATGCGCCCTGACCGCATCGTGGTCGGCAGCGACGACGCCGTCGCCACCAAGCTGATGCGCCAGCTGTACGCGCCGTTCAGCCGCAACCACGAAAAGCTGGTCGAGATGGACGTGCGCAGCGCCGAGCTGACCAAGTACGCCGCCAACGCCATGCTGGCCACCCGCATCAGCTTCATGAACGAATTGGCCAACCTGGCCGAAGTGCTGGGCGCCGACATCGAAGCGGTGCGCCACGGCATGGGCCTGGATCCGCGTATCGGTTCGCAGTTCCTGTACGCCGGCATGGGCTACGGCGGTTCGTGCTTCCCGAAAGACGTGAAAGCCCTGGTCAAGACCGGCGGCGACCATGGGCAGGTGCTGCACATCCTGGAGGCGACCGAACTGGTCAACGACAACCAGAAGAACGTGCTGTTCAAGAAACTGACGCGCTTCTACGGCGGCGTTGAAGGCCTGAAAGGCAAGACGATCGCGCTGTGGGGCCTGTCGTTCAAGCCGAACACCGACGACATGCGCGAAGCGCCAAGCCTGGTGCTGCTGAAAGAACTGTTCGACGCCGGCTGCCATGTGCGCGCCTACGATCCGGTCGCCAGCAGCGAAGCGCTGCGCGTGCTGGAACGTGAACACGGCGCCGCCCGCGTCGAAGCCATGCTGACGATCGTCAGCTCGGCCGCCGCCGCCACCGAGGGCGCCGACGTGCTGGTGCTGGTTACCGAGTGGAAGGAATTCCGCGCGCCGGACTTCACCGGCCTGGCCACCATCCTGCGCGACAAGGCGATCTTCGACGGCCGTAACATCTACGATCCGGCCGTGGTCGCCGACGCCGGCCTGGCCTATGAAGGGATTGGCCGCGTCAGCCGGACGGCTGTTTGATGGCGGCCCAGCGGATCCTGGTCACGGGTGCTGCCGGCTTCGTCGGCAGCTTCGTGGCCGCGCGCCTGGCGGCCATGGGCCACCAGGTGGTCGGCTGCGACAACTTCAACGATTACTACGATCCGCGTCTCAAGCATGACCGGGTGCACGCGCTGCTCGCCCCGGCGGGCGTGGCCTGCCACACGGTCGAACTGAGCGATGCGGCCCAGGTCGCCGCGCTGTTCGAACGTGAACGGCCGCAATTGGTGGTGCACCTGGCGGCGCAAGCCGGCGTGCGCTATTCGATCGAAAATCCGGCGGTGTATATCCAGTCGAACCTGGTGGGCTTCGGCAATATTCTCGAAGCCTGTCGCCAGGGTGCGATCGAGCATTTGCTGTACGCCAGCAGCAGCAGCGTGTACGGCAACAACGCCAAGGTGCCGTTCAGCGAGGACGACCAGGTCGATGCACCGGTGTCGCTGTACGCCGCCACCAAGAAATCCAATGAGTTGATGGCGCACTCGTACAGCCACCTGTTCGGGTTGCCGGCCACCGGCCTGCGCTTCTTCACGGTGTACGGTCCTTGGGGCCGGCCCGATATGGCCTACTTCAGCTTTGCCGAGAAAATGCTGCGCGGCGCCACGATTCCCGTGTTCGCCGAAGGCTTGCTCACGCGCGACTTCACGTATATCGACGACATCGTCGAGGGCGTGGTGCGCCTGCTGTTCAAGCCGACGCC
>Ga0265797_10004094_pt1 | contig 22622 bp, 13 predicted proteins | sample P2T30metagenome_FD_192433 | JGI IMG/M metagenome (GOLD analysis project Ga0265797, IMG submission 192433) | Plant litter microbial communities from East Loma Ridge, Irvine, California - P2 T30 | ecosystem: Environmental > Terrestrial > Plant litter > Unclassified | place: USA: California... | reverse complement strand
TGGGGAGCTTATCGAGACTTTCAAGGCCGTCAACTCTCATCTCGTCTGCTTTGCAGGTGGTATGTTCGCTCTTGGTGGCGTCATCTTCGACCGCCCTGAGGATGTCGAGGTTGGCAAGAAATTGACAGATGGCTGTATCTGGGCGTACAATGTTACTGCGACCGGCATCATGCCTGAAGACTTCTACCTGAGCAAGTGTGAGAGCAAGACGAACTGTGAATGGAACGAGACCAAGTACTTTGAAGAGCTCGACCCGTACAGGGCCCACAGGGCTAAGACCCCGACCATTCTCGGCACGTATGGCAACGATGCAAACGATGCAAAAGATGCACCGGCAGCATTGAAGGGCACAGACTATGTGGGTACGAACAAGCGTCAGGCCGAGCCAGAGCCACCTGCAAAAGCTTCAGAAGCCAAGATCGCTGAACCAGTCAACGACGCCGCCCTTCCAACTCTCACCGGCACGCAAACCACCAACGTCGAGGTAGGCGTTCCTCAACCGCCCATCCCCAAACTCTCCGCCCTGAAACCAATCTACACCCCACCGGTTCCTTTGACCCACGAGGAGTACGTCGCCAAGAAGATCGAGGAAGAGCGCCTTCCTCCCGGCTTCACCTCCATCACCTCAAAGAACTACATCCTGCGCCCCGAAGCCATCGAGAGCGTCTTCTACATGTACCGCATCACTGGAGACCAGTACTGGCGAGACCGTGGATGGGAGATGTTCACCGCTGTGCAAGCGCACACGAGTACGGTGCTCGGCTACAGTGCGATCGACGATGTTACCAAGGCGGCGCCGGAGCTCAAGGTACGTAGCGCTGTTCTCTTATTTCTCGTAACATTTGATGGATGCTAACTCGAATGTTTTCTAGGATTCGGAAGAGTCTTTCTGGCTGGCTGAGACGCTCAAGTACTTCTACCTGCTGTTCGACGAGCCGGATAAGTGGAGCTTGGACGATTGGGTGCTGAATACCGAGGCGCACTTCTTTAAGAGACCTTGATGTTATGCGCGTGGCATGGTTTGCGTTTGCATTTCGATCGTGCAAGGTTCAAAGACTACGAGCTTTGTGCATGCGTGATGATGGAGTGGGCGGTGCCTTCTCTAAATAGTTCACCGAAAAGAACATGGATGGTTTCCACCCCCTAATTGGCCCAATTCCAAAAAGAACGAGAGTTCATTACCTGTGGAGACGGCTTATATTGGACGTCACGAGAATCGTGAATGAATGAACTACATCGCCCATCTCTCTCAATCTGCCGGAAATACAAGTGCAGTACAAATGTCCGTCGAACGATTCTAGACTTTATCGACAGCACCGACGAAGCCGGTGTATTAGCAATATGAGCCTTTCTTTGGCAGTGACATTATGCAAGCTCATTCAGACTTACATGTCAACGTACTTGCTTACAATAATGGCACGAGGAAATTGGTCACGGCGTTAGAATGCATGCGCTGTAGGCCTCGGGCGATCCGGTAGGATCTCTCCAATTGCTCTTTTCCCTTCGGTCGGTCGTCACTGCTTTTCAAGATTGCATTGCCTCTGGTGGTGTACCATGGTCTAGTTGTCGAAGACGCTCGGGACAGGGTCGAGGGTTACCAAGGAGCCAAGGCACGACAGATCTAAGGTCTGTGCTGTCGAGTGCTTGATGGAAGATGAGGACGCTGAGCTGCGAGAATTAGACTATGCGTACTTCGTAGACAGCGAAAACGAATGATTTTCCGATTCCACATCTCTGCATTTCTCCCACGATCTCTCACGAGATCATGTCGATCTACATGACCGATTTAGTTCAAAACGCCCGATGTATCGATCCAGCAACTACTCCTCTAACCACTCTTCGAAGCCTTGAACTTAGGCGCAAAGCAAGACTTCACGATTCCAACATCCTGACCATTGGTGGGAACCTGAGTCAGCTCATAATCCGGCCAGAAGTTGCCAGCAGCCCAGCTCGTCCATCCAACAAACACGTCTCCGTTGTTGTTAAGCGTATCAAGAACATCGCAGACGATCTTAACGCAGTCCTGTCCGTTACCAGCACCAAGCTCGCCAATGAAGGCCTGACGCTTGTGGCTCTTCAAGAACGAAGCCAGGGTCTTGAAACCGGAAGCCAGAGGGTCGTTGCAGTAGGTGTTCTTGCCGCCCTCCTTGTCGAAGTACTGGTGGAGCTCGAAAATGAGGTTGGTCGTCGAGCCGTCTGGGTTCTTCACGTTCAATAGATCTTTCGCGCGGTCGGGGAAGCTCATGGCGTTGGCCCAGTTGGTGGGCGTGAGGAAGATCATCTGGGAGGTGGCGCCGGCTTTGCGGATGGCGGTGACGACGGTTTGCGAGGTCGCGGCCCATTTGGCCTGGTCAAAGTCGGTCTTGCCGTCGCTGTCGTGGGGTTCGTTCATGATGCCGAAGATCTGCAGAGGGAAGGGTTCTAAGTCAGTATAGTGTCCCAGATATCGTCATTTTGGGTGGTGGACTTACAACTCGAGGCTGGTTCTTCCAATGACTGGCGATCTGAGACCAAGTTTGAGCCAAGATTCCAGCGTTGGGTCCGTCCTGTCCAACGATACCGCCCCACCAGCGTCCGTAATTGTGGATGTCGATGCTGGGAGTGAAGTCAGAGGGCGTTTTGGTGAGCAGAATTTGGGTTTTGGGGAACTTACATGCAGTGAGCCTCAGCACTGGTATCAAGACAAATCTGGACGAGCGCATTGTACTTGTCGAAGTACGTCTTGTCCAAAACATTGGCCTTGAGGTCGTTATTGACCAATGGCTGCCAGGCGGTGGGCAGACGGAAGACATTGAAGCCATCAACGCTAGCAAAGTGCTGCCTGCAGTAAGGCGTCAGCAACGTATTTTCGATACTGTATTGGGCTGTATCATTCAGTCTCCGTACATCTGGCTCTTGGCCATTGCCGTGCTCGGGCAACTATACTGCTTTTCGAAGTCATTGGGAGCGAAGTTGCCCTGGGACGTCTCGTTAGTTCAATGGCTCAGTTTCCACGGCAAGACTGCATTGCTTACGCTCGTGTCAATACCAATCTCGCAGCCTGCAATGTTCACACCAGCGAGCCAGACGGCGCTGGCCTGCGTTGCGAGAACGGAGACGAGGAGGGAGCGGGAAACCATGGTCACGGAGAGAGGTGTTGATATCCGGTCGGCTTTGTGAAAGTTGATTGAGAGACGGTCAACCACAGCAGCAGCAGCTCAAAGCATCTTAAATACCAGCCCGTCTCCACAGAAAGGAGCGCCTATACGGCAGTGTCACTTAGACTCCCCAGGGATCCCAGCAGCGTCAATCCCAAAGCCGCCTCGCGTGCCGAGTAGATCAGCTCGCGTACCGAAGAGACATCTACTCAAGCAAGCACCAGGATTGTTAGCTCAGCCATCATTAAATTACAGTAGTAGTAAAGACGGCAGCCAGCGCAGGCGATCACCACGCCGCCTCAGCCGTCAAAGTGAAACGGACGAAGCGTCGTCAAGACCAAGTTGATACGCGCTTATACGACCAGGATTGGACAAGGCCAAGGAGCGCACGCTAAACCAGGCCGAGCCAGGCTTGATTAGTATTGATCGGCTTACTTCACACCGCAGGATGCAAAGTAGTGCCTCGGTGGGAGGAAAAGCCCACATGGATCAGCGTGGTGTCTGTCGCCAGATGATCCTGCTGAGCAAAGTAATGCCGAGGTGGAAAAAGTACCGAGTCAGCGATACGAACACACGTATCAGCGTGGTATAGTGTGCTGTTAGCCAAATGATCCTGCTGGGCTTGAGAGTGCGACGTTGCCGAATCCCGTGCTCGACGAAGGCGTACAAAAATCAACAAACGTGGATATAAGAGCCGGCGAAGAAGAGCAACGCTCAGAACCGAAGAGATCACTCAGATTGAAATTCTCTCTCCTCGAGAGAGTAAAACAGCGATACAATTGGCAACAGCAACAAGACAACGCAATCAAAACAAGTCGCAGAGGGGTATTGATTGCTGATACTCCATCCATCCCCTTGCCTTTTTCCATAGACCAAAAGGCTAGCCACTCCACTTCACAGAGTGAGAACAGAAAAATCAAACAAGGAAAAAGTAGACTTGTGAAATATTTCAATACAAGAGAAGGACATATTCGTGTCTCTCTACTGCGCTCTGTTCCGTTCCTGCCTCATTGTATGGGCATGCTTTGCGCCTTGCGGTAAAATATTCTTGATGACGAAAAAGGAGAAGAGGAAAGGAAAAATAGGTTAAAAAGAGGTAAGAAAATTTGAACCCATTGTTGGTGGTTGTTTCCAAATCAGGTCTGTTGCCTGCTTGCTTTGGGTTGTGGAGTTGTGTGTTTCTTTGTGAGAATGTGAAGAAGGAAAAAGGGTGATGAGTTTTCTCCTTTTCGGTACAGTCGTTGATGAATCGTCTCGTCTTTTGGTGTGCTTATGCTTCGTGTGAGGATTTGGATGAGCCCACATCAGGGGTGGTTTCTTGTTTTCTTTTGGGAACTTTATCTTCAGCTTTAGACACCAACGCTCGTGCCTTTCCCGTTTATGATGATGTACCGCCTGCTTTGTGCAAATTCGCGGCAATAAAAAATGTCAAGGGTGCAACTAAGAGTTGTCTGGGTTCGCAACCTGTGAGTGTTGCGTTAGTTGTAGTTGATCGTACAGACAACAGACTCGGTTCATCTTACCCTCAATATCCTTCTCGAGTAGTCCTGGTCATCTGCAATGCTTCCAATGGAGTTCCTCTTGTTGGCTTCCGGATCTAATCGAGAGTCGGACATGTTGGAGTAGCCGGTGTTCGGTGGCTTGCCTTCTCCAGATGTTCCACCGTGACGCATGAAATCGTTGACTTGGGTACGCTTATATTCCTCTTCTTCGGCCTTGCGTTTGCGGTGGCGCATAAAGAAGAAGAGCCCAATAGCGATACCAGCGACGGCGACAACACCGACAACAACGCCGGCGGCAATACCAGCGACATTGGTGCTGGATCCGCCATCAGACTTGGCGCTGGGAGAAGCATCAGGAGCTTCGGTCTGTTGTTGGCTTGATGGCATAGTGACAACAATAGTGGTACCTGGTGCAATGCTTGTGGACACGGCAGGGCTTTCCTCGGGAGCTGCAGTGATTGAGGATGACGCCGCTGAAGTCGTCTTGGATGAAGCGGCGCTGGAACTTGAGCTTGAGCTGCTGGAGTCGTCTTCGTAGCTGTCGACATTGTTCTTGGTGCCTGTGAGGAAGACTGTGAAGTAGTTGTGTCCACCACCTGTGCGAATGTCAGTTTTGGCGCGTGTATGACATCGCAGGGATTTCGAGAAACTTACACATTTCCTGGTCGTAGCCATCGCATGGTGTATCGCATTTCGAGTCGTCGACCTTGGTGTCGGCTGCAGGTAGCATGTCACCGCAGAAGCAGTTGCTTCCTTCTGTCATCGCCATGACGGCATATTGTTGGCCGCTTTTTGGGACACATGTTTCCTGGCATGCTCCTGAACTTTGGTATATGTTGGTGCCCTGGTCCGAGAGAGGTGTCGAGCTCGAATAACAACCTTGGCCCTTCATGGTTTTGAGGCCTTGTGCGGATGTCGATGATATGAGTGCCGCGGAGAGTAGAAGAAGCGCGGTGGCTGCCCGTGACACGGGTCTGGTGGAGCGTGTTGACAGCATTGCGGGAAGGTGCGCCGCGCGTTGATGCAAGGAGTAAATGATGTTTGGGTGGTGTGTGGCTTGGAGAGCGCAAGCTAGGGGCTGTCGGGTGACTACAAAAGGAACGCTGTCAGCACATGTCGTCTGCGCGTTCGCAGTGAATATCCGGCGTGGTGATGATGATGATATTGACTCCGGTGAAGGTGCGCACCTTTATTTCGCGGGCTGCCAGCAGCGCACAACGAGCGTGACCGAAGAACGACGGCTTCCGGTAAGAGCCTACCTGAGACCAGCAGAGTAGTGCTTCGATATTCTTCTGCCCAAAATGCCTTGACCCGCAGGATCCGGATGCGTCGTGTGCGGTTTGTATCGAAAGACGTTCACTCCACAACAAGAGTGGATGTCGAGGCAGTCAGAGTAACAGCCCTACAAGAATACGGCCAGGTCGCAATGACAACGGGTCCCGCCTTGTGCTGCTGGGTCGCGAGGCCGCTGGTGGCCGAAACAAATATCGTGGGATCCGAGGCGTCGGGGTGGAATGCTTGTGGTGTCAGGCGTTTCAGAGGCGGTCGTGGCCCCTTTTCCGGCGGGTATATGCAGCTGATGGTGGTCGAATGAGTGGCGGCAGATTATGTCGAGGTCGTGTTGATGGTATGATATGGCGGTGCTAGGGGTGGCGGTAGTAGGAAGCGAGAGTAAGTAAATATGGAGATGGCAATGTAAGGACCGTGGTGTATGTGTTAGTGGTAGAGTGATGGCGGATGGCGGGCGAGCAAAGGTGCGTGCGAGCAGGACAGGACTCGAGAGGAGCTGGCACCAGGCACGCCGCCGAGCAAGCCACACGCCTTCACACGCCAGATTGCCCGAGCGCATGGGAGGACGGAGACTAGAAGAGGCTAGAGGGGGCTAAAAGATACTAGTCTCAGGTACCAGACTGCTTGTGGGTTAGATCTCCCATCATCCTGAAACGCCCCGTTTGGCCTGCTAAACTGTCTTCGGCTTAAGGTCCCAAGCAGCAGCGATGTTCTGCTGTATGCACGCTTTGAATGCTCGCATATTGGCGCAATACAAACTCCTCGCCAGCCTGTTCTGGGCCTTCAATGAAAAGTAGTCTCTTTCCCTGCACCTTAAGCAACCACAGCAACGGCCTGTCAACTCATGCTAGCAGCCACTGCACTACCTCACTACTCAAGCCCGCCGTCATCCTCCCTTCCCTCCCGCCCAGCCACGGCAGATGCCTGGCCTCCATCTCTCAACCGCCGAGAGACTCGAGCTCACGCGCTCTGACCGACCGCTGGTGTGCCCGTCATCTCAATTCTCGCAATACCCTGCTTATCGCCCGACTCCCGACACCAATACCACTGAAAGCATACCCAAAATACTCACACGTCGTCTATTCTCCTATCTATAAGCCATGGCGTTGCAACCGAGTAGCAGCAAAGCACCCGAGAGACTCCAAAGGACTCGCGCGGTGGTTGTTTTGATTTTCTCTCTCCCCAAGAATCTCCACATAAGCGAGCCTCACGCGAGGTACCCGCCAAAAGAGACGTACCTCCACGCGTTCCTTGACTACGCCTGCACGGCCAGGCCAATCATCAACCTGCAAAAAATGCTCTCATGCCTATTTCGTACGCGCTCTGAGCGCCCTTCGCGACCACACTCACCACTCCAGAGTTTCTCCTACCCTCCCACCGTCTAACCCTCGCGCCCTTCTCACCAATTGCTCATTCGTGACGCTATGATGATCTCCATTATTCACACGTGCCGTCGCCCCGAATTCCGCTGGTGCTGATGCTGATGCTGAGCCTGGAAGTGTGTGCACAGCGCGGCAGTGACAAAAAGCAATCCGGAGCGCGTTACGGCGGTCGGGAAATTGCTCTCGCTCGCTGCTGCGCATGCCGAGTGCTTCCGGGCGGCCGTTGTCTCAAAAGTTATACGAACACCGCGCGTCCAAAGAAACGCACAGAATCAACTCATAGAATGCGAATTTTATTGATTTGTGCACTGGAGAAGGAGGGCCAGCACAGCAGACGTTCGAGACCGGTCGGTTCAATACTTTCCCAGGAGGTAATATCCACTGATGTTCGTCAGTTGTGTGCGTAACCAGGAATGCGGTGCGGGCTCCACATCACCAGCGGGCGCTGTCTGTTGATTTTTATGTATGATGATGATAGACGGAGGACGGCGTGGACGGTCCCTTTGTGCCGCCGTGTCTTGATCGAATGCTTTTGCTTTTTTGGGGGCCTGCTATTTGTGCACACGAGGGATTTGCTGCTGCCTGCCTCAGGGTCTCCATCGTTACTGCCTCAGGTCAGAAACCGAATTACTGATCCTTTTCGCCCTTTGCTATCAATCGTTGTTTCAACCATCGCGCGTTTGCGATCTTTGCTTACACGCACGGTTATACTGATGCAGTAATTTCCATCTTACAAATCAATATAGGCATGCCTTCCTGGCTATAGCGACCGTTGGTATAGGATTATCCGATCCTTCCCGGCAGGAGTGCAGTCCGATGTGCGCCACGGAGCTTCAGGGAAACAGGGAATCACCGGAGGACGGAGCGGTTGCGCACCAGATCTCAGCCAGATCTTGAAGTCGTGGGGGTTTGTTATTTTTGTGGTGATAATGGAGTAAGTGGCTTGCTTAATTTGTCAGGATATAGGTATGTAGACACTCCTTGTCCCTTGGGATCTCGACCATATCACTCGCTCACTGGCGTCCTGGACCCAAACATAGCCTGTGTCCAATCTCCCACCAAGGGTCAGTCTTAGGGTGTAGTCAGCAATGGCGAGACATCGACAATCTCGAATGCGATTCCTCTCGGCCAACTGAGCCATCATTGTATTTTCTCGAAAGGGTCAGCACTCGGTTCGTCTCCTGTCATTGTTGGTTGCGCAATGGACACTAGCAATCATGTACGCTATACGTATGTAAGCATGCCCTTGCAAGTACAGCAATGCTACGGACTTCCAATGCTTAGGGTCCCACGGAATCGGGATATCAGGTTCCCGTATGAACCAACCGCCCCTTACTAATGAGAACGACCGCGATGCCACGGAGGTGACTGCATTGCAAATCAACCCCCAAGAAGACAATTAGGGTTGGTGTTCAAGGCTATCGCACGATGCTGCAAGGTCGATTTCATTTGTGACTGGAAGGAGATCACACCAATATATTTTAGATATGTATTTGGTGAGTGCAGACATTATAACCGTTGGTTGACGCTTGCCATTATGGATTCGATCGATACCTATTGATGCAGCAGAGTCAATCATACCTAACTTGCTGGAGGCTGTGCTTGTGACAAACTGCCGCAAAGACGTGATGCTGCTATTAAACGATGCCACAGCAAAGCTGATGAAGGTACTTCGCCGAAGGGATATCGCTGATGAGTGCATATATAGGTAGATTGTAACGCTTCTCACTCCCACGAAAAATCAGGATGAGTGCTTATGGTAGAAATGCCTTGGGTAAGACTTGGAATCTCGGCTGGACCATTTGGGCAGGTCCCCGAGCTTATCGATAAGGCAGGTGAGCTCTATATGAGCTGGGTATCAACAAACAAGACTTCAGTGTTTTCACGAACAAACGAACAATAAATTCTCAAAAAACTTTCTGAGCACTGCTGACTGGCTCACAACAAAATGTCCGGCGAGCCCATTACCCTTACTCAGCTTCCGTTGGACGACGATAGCCGTCCTCGCTACAGCCATGCTCAGCTGAACGACTACTTCCTAGCAATTCAGCTACCACAGCAGTATATCGATTCGCCCATACTCTCGGATTCGGCCAAAGCAGACACAAAAGAACACGGTCTTCCGTTCCTACAAGCTCTTACTCGTCACCACATCTGCAACGTCCCATTTGAGAATCTTGAGCTCCACTACTCGGCTCACAAAACCATCAGCCTCGACCCAGCACATCTCTACACCAAATTCGTCCAGAAGCGCCGCGGAGGCCGATGTATGGAGAATAACACGTTTTTCGCCACGGTCCTGCGCTCCCTAGGCTTCGATGTGCGGAATTGTGGTGGTAGAGTGGCTAGAGCAATGAGCCCCTACGCCGAGGTCCGCAAGAACCAGAGTCAAACCTACGATGGCTGGAACCACATGCTCAACCTCGTTCGCCTGGACGACGAGTGGTATGTCGTCGATGTCGGCATGGGCTCCATGGGCCCTAACATGCCGTACCCGCTGCGCGACGGCTTCGAGTCGATCAGCATCGCGCCACGGAAGATCCGTTTGCAGTTGCGACCTATTGCAGAGTCCTACGCGAAAAACCCCAGCAATGCGCCGAAAATGTGGTGCTACGACGTCTGCTACGATCCAACTGGCAGCGCGGACGACAAGTGGGTGCCGGTGTACTGTTTCACTGAGACGGAGTTCTTGCCTCAGGACTATGAGACTATGTCGTGGTTCACTTCAACACATCCCAGCTCCTTCTTTACGCGATACGTCACTTGCACTAAGATGATCATGGACGAGGCCAAGGAAAAGATTATTGGCAACAACACTTTGTTTGTGGGGACTGTCAGGGAGAGTATTGGAAGTAACCGCAAGGTGGTCAGAGAATGTACGACTGAAGATGAGCGGGTGCAGGCGTTGAAGGAGATCTTCGACGTTAACTTGACTGAGGAGCAGAGCAGCATTTCGAAGGATCTCAAGTTAGGTCAGTAGTATGGCACAAGTCTGTGTCTACAATGACAACGATGGCAATGTCACGAGGCCAGTGGATGAGCTGATCGATCAGATCGGTTGATTGTTTTAGGGTAGTAAGGGTTCTTCATCGCCTACGACCGATCAATCCTTTCCAATCGCAGTCGTTTCAAAGGCCATGTACGACATTCGCATTTTTGCCAACAACCAACATAGATCATCCTCTCACCATATCAACAACGTGTTCATGCATTCATACAAAGCGGCTACGGACGTGTTGGCGGCTATCACTTTGCCCTCGGCATGTCACTCAGTTTCCCCACCTCGCGAGCAACATCCGACAAGCGAACAGATCACGGGGCCAAAGCCTTGGATCCAGTGCATCGATAGCTATCTATTGCATCTCAGGGATTATACGATAAGCAGTTGGAGCTGTAGCGATAGTCGCTTCTGCCTGTGCTCGACGTGGACCTCTGACGCAGGCTGATGGGATGAAGTTAAATCGCTCCCTTGGTCGTTACTGCGCTTCCATCGAATGCGTATCGTTACCAAGATAGAACAACTCTAAGGACTCTTTGTTAAGATGGTGTCGCAAATGAACAATAAGTTCCACGTCGCGATCGTCGGCACGTTTTCCCAACACCTCCAGCATCCAACGCACGCGTGTATGTGACATCAGCTAACACCTGCTACAGGGGCCGGCATTGCAGGTCTAGCACTAGCGATGGCACTGCACAAGAAGAGCATATCTTTCACGCTGTACGAAGAAGCAGCTGAATTCTCTGCAGTAGGGTGAATACCTCCCATCTCTTCTCGCGTAACGTTTCACAACACTGATTTCGTTCAAGAGCGGGTATCGGCTTCGCACCCAACGGCATGCGAGCGATAGATGCCATCGAACCCAGATTCCGACCCATGTATGAGAAGATTTGTGTTGGGAACAAACGGGGAGATGCACGGCATGTGTTTTTCGAGGGCATGCTGCTTGAGAAAGGTCTTGGTAAGGATGATTATATGACCCATGTACAGCGAGCAGTAGCCGTGCTGACATCACAATATCACAGGTGAAGGTCAGCCGTGGTTTGGCAAGTCTTCATGGGGCCACCCAGACTTCGATCGTAAATCCGTTCGTCTCCCTGCCAATATCACTCACCGTTTGTTGTGATCGCTGCTGACAAGCGTTCGGACAGGCACATCGAAGGGACTTACTCGAAATCATGACGAGCTTCATCCCCCTCGAGAACGTCAAATTCAGCAAGCGCTTGACAACAATCGAGGAACATCCCGACAAAGTCATTCTCAAGTTCGCGGACGGCGACGTCGCAGAGGCCAGTGTCCTCGCCGGTTCCGACGGGATCAAAAGCGGTGTTCGAAAACACGTTCTGGAGCCTTTGTACCCCGAACAAGTGGAGCCGGTGTATGCGGATGCATACTGCTACCGCGCTGTGATTCCGATGGCTGAAGCCGATGAGATCATGGGAGATCTTACGGATGTTGCGAAGTTCTTCTTTGGGAATGGGAGGGGTGCTGTTTCTTATCGGATCACCGGTGGCAAGGTAGGTACCGCTAAACTGCGAGAAGATCGTTTCGAAATCTATCTGACGCATATACTACCATAGGAGTTCAACTTCCTGCTCTGCGTAGCAGACCCAAACCCATGGAATCTGGACAACGCCGTCACGGAAACAGTCTCACACGACGCTATGATGGACGACTTCGCAAGCGAAAGTATCGACGAACGCTTCAGACAGCTCCTCCGCAAGGCTAACCCCATCAAATGGGGTCTCTTCCATCATTCCCGCACATCGACATACCACCGTGGACGCGTCGTGCTTTTGGGAGATAGTGCACATGCTTCTCTGCCATTCCAAGCCGCTGGCGCCGCCCAAGGTCTGGAAGACGCTTTGGTGCTGTCGAGTGTGCTCACAGAGCTGGGCAAGCTCCACAAGGACGATCTTGACATGACGCCGCGGATCGAGGCAGGTCTTGAAGCTTACGATTCGGTCCGACGACCGCGGGCTCAGAAGCAGTTGGAGCAGTCTGCTGAGGTCAGTCGCATGATTTTCTTCCAGCACGAAGAAGTAGGCGACGATATGAGCAAGGTATTGCCTATGCTACAGCAAGGTCGCTTCGATTGGCTCTGGTTTCATGATCTCGATAAAGACGTGGCGAAAGCAGTTGCTGAAATGAAGGACAAACGAGAACGCCACGATCCTAACAAATTGAATGGCACGAACGCCAGTGCGAAGATTTGATCTGAAGACTAGAGCGGTATTACTGCGAGAATTGCAACGTGTGCAGTTGGGGTATCGGACTTGAAGCTACGTCTCTTCCACGCAAAGATCTAGATCCCGCCCGAGTCCCTGGGCATGTTGACACCCATGGCCCGCATCATATTTCCAGCAGGTCCGGACTGGCCAGCTTGCCCGGAGAACGCTTTAAGCATGTTCTCAGCCAACAGTAGATCCACGTCGTTGTCCTCTTCGTCGTCAGAAGATAGCTCAACGTCACCAGGCCCAATCTCTTCGTCTGCCTCTTCTTCAGCTGTAGCCTGCTTCGAGCCGGCCATGCCCGGAGGCCGCTCGGGACCAAAGTGGACACTACGCTTTCCCGCTACTTTGGCGGAGAGCTTCTCTTCGCTCTTGCTGTCGCGTGCATTCTCTTTTTGCTTTTGCTTCTTCTTCGCATCAAGGTTCAGTGCGCCGTGACCTTTGAGCTCCTTCTCCATGAGCTCCATGACTTTGCGGGTGTCCTCGTCCTCGTCCATCTCCTCCCCGTCACCTGCTTCTTCGTCTTCAAGCGCGAGCTTGCGGGCTTCATCGAGCAAGCCAGACTTTTCGATATCAGCGGTTGGCATTCCCATCATTTCCTGCATTGCACGCTCGAACTCTGCTTCGTCGAAAGAGCCATCTTTGTCCTCGCCTGAGGAACTGGCGACTGACGAATCATCTTCGTCGTCGTCTAGATCGTCGTCATCAATGCCATCAATCCCGGCTGCTTCGTCATCTTTGGCAAAGTCTGCAAAGCGAGAGACCATCTTGCGCAAGTTTTCCTGCGCGCTTGCATCGCCGAAGCCTTTCCCACAGCTAGAGCCATTTTTCTTGTTCTTGTCGCCTGCTAGCTCATTCTCGAAGTCGTTGTAATCGATGTCGAGCCACTTCTCGTCGTCTTTCGTTCTGGGCCAGGTGGCGATTTCTTTATCGTCGGGTAGCGAGTCATCTCCTGTGTCGATGTCTGAGAGAAGGACGTCAATCTCACGCACAGAGCGCTTGTCCTTGTTTTGTGGATCCGATTGAAGCATTTCGAAGCCGCAGGTGAGCTTCATTCCCAAGTCCACCGGTGGCTCCTTGATTCTCGGGATGACGCCGGTCCATGCCGGAGGTGGGTTGAAGACCTGACTGCGAAGTTGTGCGAAGCCGACTTTGGTGAATTTGACACTCACGGTGACGAAATCTTCGGGTGGAAATTTCAAGGTCGAGATGTCCTTCGTGACCAATGGTTTCACTGCTATGGGATCTCGTAGATAGAATGCTTCCACAGCAGGAGAGATGTAGGACGGATTGGTGTGGAGTACATGCGCGAGTCGTCGTGGGATGGAGAGTAGAGCGTGGTGTAGAGAGGACGAAATGGCGCCGGGGTAATCTCTGACACGATGGAATGCATCGTCTTCCACGAACGGCGATATGATCAGCTTGTCTGGCTTCTGACGGATGACGTCGAGTGCTTGAGTGATTGTCAAGTTTTGGTTAGACGAGCCAGCCTCCACTGGAATGAGTCGAAGATGGCCATTGCTGATCCACACTCTGTTTTCTGCGATCTCTGGATTCAGCCATTTGGGTAGGGCATTGGCCGCCTCGATGAGCAAGAACTCGCCATCAGTGTCGTACACGCGTATCCATGCTTCCGGGAACTTTTTGCTCAGGTCGAGAAGGAAGTAGACGATCAGCCACTCGTCCGCTATCGAGTCGCCGAAATTCGTTCTTCCTCGGAGGTGTAAGGGTGCAGTAGCTTCTGGAAGAGCTTTGAGGTTGGAGTTCGCAGTCTCCTGTCTGGCGATGTCTGGGTGCAGTTTGAGGGCGAATTGGTCTCGTTGCCAGATATAGTCCTTGAACAAAGCCTTGCCCGATTCATTAGCTGCTTTGAGTATTTCAGTTAAGCGCGCTCGTAGAAGCGCGGGCGTCTTGAGCGTGTCGTCGACGACATGGATGATATACTCGACGCAGTCTTCGGGCAGGCGCTTAGGGAATCCTTCAAAGCCCTCGCCAAACCACTTGAAGCCGTCGTCTTGTGATGGCTCCATGACGATGTTACGATGGAGTGATTGTATACTGTAGACAAGTCTACTCGTATGTTTGGAGGCTCAGAATAGTTTTTGGCCTACGAAACTGCCGTGATGTGACACACTTTTGCCACGCCGGAGCAAATGTCTCTGTCCTTACGCAGTCCTTGGTCTTCTTCTCGTTCACTTGGTTGGATGAACTTTCGTCGGCGCTCGGTCAAACTTCGGCCCGTCAGTCGCAGCTGGTTTGTTGACTTGTTGATGGTTTCCCCAAACACGCTTGAAAGCAATTCGAGACTGGACGAATAAACCACCACCACAGAACGCCGCATTCTTCCACACACACATTCGGCATGCGCGCGATACAACGCTAAATCACTTACTCAACAGCTCACTCGGTCGCCCACCATGGCCGGCAATTACATCGACACACCTGGAACCGAACGCGTCGACGCAACATCCTTTAGCCATGCAGGAGAACTCGACTTCTCGATCGCGCAACCCTTTGCGTCGCCTTCGAAAAACCCGGCCGAGGACTTGAGGAATCAAATGCGCGGCCTGCGAAACGGTAGATCACAACCTCAAACCATGCAGACACCTCGAATGCGCAACCCGCTGCTTAACAAGCGCAACCCGGCTGGCGCAGCGAGGCAGGAATTCACACCGTTGCTGAAGAGTGCGAGGCGAAACCAGCTCTTGCGACAGAGCATGATAGAAGAGAAAGAGAACTCGGTCAACCATGCTGTGCCAGACACTCCAGCAGGCTTTCGCTCGAGCTACGCCAGCGAGGCGCACGTGTTGCCAATCGACAGCTCAATGATGGACAACGAACTCACGGGAAGCTCTGCGCCAGCTATCGACGCGACACCAATTGCGCCTGCCGCGACCTCGAGCATGCTCAGCTCAACTCCAACCACGGAGGTGCCGAGACGAGAGAACGGCATACTCGAGCATGGAAACGTGCTCACACTACGCGATCAGGAAGCAAAGTTGGACGAAATCCAGAAGACGAACTTTTCTCTAAAACTCAAAATCCACTACCTGGAAGACGCCCTGCGCAAGAGCGGTACCGAATTTCAACAAGCGACTCTCAAGGAGAATGTAGAACTCAAGACGGAGAAGATGACAGTCTTGGCGGACCTCAAGAAGCAGCACAAGCGTGTTAAGGTTGCGGAACAAGAACTTGAAGAGTACAGGATCAAGCTGGCCGAATACAAAGAACAGATCAAGAAGCGACACACTCATGAACGAGACAATGAGGAAGTCGAGCGCTTGGAGAAGCTTGCAGAGGAAAGTCGGATCGCTGCAGAGGAGCGACTACAAGAGGTGGAAGACATGAAGCAACGATTAGAGGAAGCTGAGCAAGCTAACAACGGCCAAGACGAAGAAGAGTTGCAGAACCTGCGAGACGACATCCAGGATCTAGAGCGCGAAATCCGCGATCGTGACGGCCAGCTTGATGCAAAGGATGAGGAGTTGGAGGCTCTGAAAGAGAAGCTCAGATCGGCTGACGGCTCTGCCGAAGACGTGGAACAGTTACAACAAGAGATCGACAACCTGGATGCCGAGATTAAAGAGAAGGATGACGAGCTGGACGCAAAGAAAGCGCGGATCTCAGAGCTAGAGGAGCGCGTGAACACTGGCTACGATCGCGAGAAGTCCACCAAGAAGCTACGTCTGGATGTTTCCGCGCTCGAAGCGCAGCTGCGTGAAAAAGACCAAGCATTGGATGAAGCTCACGAGCAGGTGCGCGCCATGCAACAAAAGGCCAGGTCCACAGAATCTCAACTCAGCGATAAGGAGCGCGCACTGGAGCTCAATGATGAGCAAATCGAGACCTTCCAGCGACGCGCACAATCTGCGGAGACCAAACTCGGCGAGAAGGAACGCGCACTGGAGCTCAGAGATGAGCAGATCAGAGCCTTCCAGGAACGTGCGCGATCGACGGAGGCCAAACTCAACGAGAAAGCCATTGCTCTCGAGAGCAGCGATGAGCAAATCCAGGACCTTCAGCGTCGCCTGCAGAGTATGGGCACAAACGAGACGAGCTCCGTCAACGCGAAGAGGAGGTGCACAACCTGCAACGCAAGCTGCAAGCAAACGCTAGTGAGCTTCGTCAACGTGACGAGGAAATTAGGAATGCGCAGCGTGAAGCAGCAGACAAGGACGGCGAGATCAGGGCACTGGAAGAGCGACTGAAGACTGCACGTGGCAGCTGGGACGCTGAGTCGCATCAGATCGATTCACGTATGCAAGAGAAAGACGCTATCATTCACGAGAAAGAGGCACGTTTGCGTGAGAAGATCTCGGCCATCGAGCAGCGCGACGATGAGCTGGATGAGCTTCAGAAGCGTCTACGGGCTGCTGAATCTGGACAAAACGAAGTTGGACGAAGGCAAACACGCCAGATTCAGGAGCAGAGCGAACAGATCCAAGAGCTACAAGAGAAGATCAGGGTTACTTCTGCATCCAACCAAGCCAAGCTTAACGAGAAGGATGGTCTCATTCGCTCTCGTGAAGACGAGCTCAGTGTGCTCCAGAAGCGTCTCACCAGCTTGCAGTCTGGCGATCATGCTGAGGTGCGCAACAAGAATGACAGGATCCAAGAGCTGGAATCCGAGATTCGTCGCAAGGAGAGCAACATCGCAGACCAACAGAAACAGATTACTTCCCTCAAGTCGCGCATCGGTGCTATTGAGACGCCCTCAAAGAAGGACGGACTCATCAGGCAGCAGACCGACCACATTCGCGCACTCGAACAACAGCTGCAGAAGCTGGCACAAGACAAGGACGTCGAGCTTGACACTCTTGAACAGCAACTGGATGCCTCGGAACGTGACAATGGCATTTTGCGCCAAAGAGCTGAGAAAGCTCGGGCTCTCGAGCGTGAACTAGAAGCCGCTGAGACGCAAAATGCTGAGCTGCACCGCAAGATCGAGAGACTCAACGAGCGATTGAGTGCCTCTGACAGAGATCAGAGTATGATCGGTCACCAGGGCGATGATCTCAAGGCGAGCCAGCAACAAATCGAAGAACTCGAGGATGAGATCGATCAGCTGCAGGTCAAGCTTCAGAGGTCTATCGAGCAGAGACAGTCGGATGTCACCAGCCTCGAAAAGGAGCTCCAGAGCGAGAGGAAGACCGGCAACATCAGGGCCGATGAGGCACAGCGCGCCTTGTCTATCTTGAGGGCCAACCTCGAGAACGAACACCTAGAGGCCAAGCAGGCACTAGAAGATGAGATTCTGGTATTGGAGACTACCTTGGACGACGTCGAAGCCGAGAAGGCTGAGCTGGAGAAGCGTGTGCAAGGACTCGAGCAGGATGTCGCAAGTGCATCGCGTGCGAGGGAAAACGGCACACCCGTTCGCGAGCGCAACGAGTTGCGTCTGAAGCTGAAGACTGCCGAGAACGAGCGCCAGACAATGAGATCAACCATCTCAGACCTCGAGGCCGACCTTGAGGCTGCTCTGCAGGCCAAGTCGAATGGCACCCCCGTACGCGAGCGCAACGAGTTGCGCACCAAGCTGCGGGAGATGGACGCGGATCGACAAGACTTGAAGGCTGAGATCAAGGCCCTGGAGGCAGATCTCCAGGCTGTGCAGCAGGCCACTCGATCTGGATCGCCTGCGCGTGAGCGCAATGAGATGAGGACAAAGCTCCGCGAGTCGGATGCTAAGATTGCGCGCCTGCAAGACAAGGTCGAGAACCTCGAATCTGAGTTGGTGCACGTGCAGCAGGACAGAACTATTGCTGAAGAGCGCGGTAACTACCACGGCGTACTCACCAAGATTCAGATTGAGAATGAGGATCTGCAGACACGTCTCAGCGACAAGGACCGCAAGCTCACCGCCGCTTGCAAACGCGAGGGTGAACTACGCGGTCAGCTCGAGGCTGCGAAGTTGGATCTCGACGACGCCCATGCCAGCGTTGCAGAGCTCGAGACCAGGCTACAGAGTCATGTGAACAGGGAGAAGGATCTCCGCCTTCAGCTCAAGAGTCTGAAGGACGCGAAGATCCGTCTCGAAGACGTCGAGGCACAGCTTGGTGACCGCGAGGGCTCTTCCTCAGGCCACATGCGCAGAGAAGCTGAACTCCGTAAATCGCTTCGAGATGCGAAGGCTGAGCTCGACGGTGTCCAGGCTGAGGCACAAGAGAAGGACGATCAGTTGCAACTGCTCGTACGCAAAGAGAAGGATCTCCGTAAACGTCTCCAGAGATCGCGCGCGGAGGACACCATCCAACTTGACTTCCAGACCCAACTCGCAGACGCCGAAGCCGAGCTGGAGGCTCTTCAGCAACGCCTGCAAGAGCGTGAGCGTGCTCTTCAGCACTCGCAGAAGCGCGAGACAGAGCTGAAGACCCGCATGCGCAGTGTGCAGAACAGCATCGACAACAACCCAGCCCTGGACCAGCGACAAGTCGAAGCTCGCGAGAAGCGCCACGAAGGCGAACTGAAGGGTCTGGCGAAGCAAATCTCTTTCCTGCGCGCTCGCTGCGAGAGAGAAGAGGGCTTCCGTAAGGGCCTCGTGTGGACGAAGCGCTGGTTCCTGATGCAGGTTGAGATGTACAACCGATGGTAAGTTCTTGTCCCCTCAACCATCCCATCATCACAATCTATCGAGATCCGTTTTGCTAACTTTGATTCTACAGCAACGCCGCCGACCTCCGCCTCCTCGAAGACATCGGCATCACACCCGACGCCACTATCCGCGAGAAGAAACCTTCTCTACGCACCGTCGGTTTCGCGGTTATCGCTTCGCTGCGCATGCAGAAGATGCGAGAGGCTTGGGCGGGGAATAAAAAAGTGCAAGAAGCGCTCGTGAGAAAGTTTGAGGGTATGAGGAGGGGGTCGAAGGGGAAGAGTTTGGGTGGTGCGAAGTGATGCGTTCGAATGATATGAATTGTTATGATGGGCTTTTCTCTGCTGGGTAGCGGTGGCGTTGGTGGTGTGAATAGCTTGATTCTGGTGTTTTGGAGGGCATGGGTGCCTTGGTTATAACGTATCCTATGAGCATTCCGGTCCAGTTCACTGCATGTTATTGGTTCTCATCCGCGTCGTGGTCGTCCGAAACGATTGGTGGAATCGATCGATGTCTTCGTCCGCTGGTGTACAGGAGCGTTGCTTACAGCCTTGTGTCTATGTACACGAAGATCCCAATTGCTTTGTTCTCCATTGAGATGCACGCTCACATGTATTTGATATTCAGGATCAAGACTGTCGATTGGAGTCTGGTCTGATGCGAACAATGTTGAATCCGAAATAATAGGGTTAGTGCTTGGGGTTGAGCTCGGAACAGAAAAAAATGGCATTGATGCCATTTACGCTGGAAATAGATCTCCTTGGGGCTATGAGATGATTATATAGACACTTGAGTACTTTCCATGTTAATTTGAGGGCGGTACATTGGCTGTAGGTTGGTGGGGAGCGAAAAATGGATTTGAGAGATCGCGATTTCGAAGCTTCTCAGATTAAAGCATCGTGCTGTTGAAGATTACTGGACACATTTTGGTGCAATAGGCTGATGTATATGCTCATTATCACAATAGAGTCGTAAAGACACAGTGTTTACGAAGTGTCCGTATAACTGTTCAATACAAGGCATTGGGTATATGTTTGCGTTCGTGTATAACAATACCCGGGCAAAGCGTCTCGTTGGCGACTATCGTTGTACATATCCACGCCCGATAGCAACGGCACGAGTACTGCTGGAACAAACATGTGTCCTGGATTTTATGACCAAATCCATTCAATAATACTTCCAGGTGCCTATGCCTGATGGTAGTAGCATACACAGAGGTGTATGGAAATACGTAAACGCAACCTGCCTAGCGAGTTGATCGTCAATCTCAGGCCTACAACAACGTCCCTGCACCTTGTGCACGTGCCTAGCACCTCATCAACACCTTATCTTGATAAAAGCTATTGCGACATACGATCTGTCTCGAAAGCAAACGGCAATATACCATCTCTTGGACGTTCAACTCGCCCTCCCTCGCCTGCCTGTCATCACAGCTTGTCATGTCCTTTGTCTTCCGGCGCCGTCGAGCCGGCTTAGTGTACCAGACTTGGCCTGAATCAAATTAGCAGATGGAACGATTCTCAGGTACCCGCGCCTGTCAGCCGTAGTGAGGGTTCTCCTGTTCGCCTTCTTCCGCAAGGCTTTTGGACAGCGAGATTAGGCTTGCTCAGACGTGCCAATGGAGAGGGCGGCACGAGAGCGACGGTGCCATCTAGATCGGCACAAACCCGCGCACCCCTATCCGGGCGCGTGCAAGCGATATATTTTCCTAAGCTAGCGCGGCGCAGGCCTTCCAGAAATACCTTAGTCTGCAGAAACGTGCAGGACCCTTGTTCTTGTCGACTGTCGTGTGTTTGTTCACGAGTGTATTCGTCTTTCTTTGTTGGACGGCCGCATCGGATGGTGGATGGCTGCAGCTATTCTCTGTGTAGACTTCCACGTATTATTGTCGTACAGATACATGCACCCTGATCTCACCAGCCATTTGTCCAGTCAAGTGCCGTTCAGCAGTAGCACAATTCGCCTGGTGTTGGTGCGCGAGCTTGCCAGTCTGCCCCACGCTCTTGTGTTTCATCCACGGGCACTAGAACGTTAGTTAGGCTCCCTGCTCGACCAAGCAGCCAGCTCTTCTCTCCTCACGCCAGAACACATCACCACCACCATCACTTCCTCCTCCTCCGCACACTATTGCGTCGAATACCTTTGAGGTCAGCAGGCACTGCAGGTCCCTTCGACACACCTCTCCTCCCCTCTCTGGAGCTCCCCACAGCAATACAGCAATACAGCTTCCGCTAGCCGCAAGCCTGTGACAATCGCTCTTCACGCGCTACTATCCTTCAGCTGCAGCAAACATGTCTGCCAGCAACATAATCGGCAACAGGAACAGCACTCCTGAGGCTGGAAGCTCGACTCTTCGCCCGCCAAGCTCCCGCACCATGGGCGCTGGCCACCACCTTCGCGCCTCGGCCGACATGGGCGCCTTCACTCAGCCTCCTCTCTCGGCACGCGGCATCCGCCCTGCCTCTGAGGTCTACCTCAATCAGTTCCAGCAACAGGGCGGCAACGCAGGCAACGCCGATGATGCGGCGGAAAAGGCGGCTCAGCAGTGGATGACGGATATTGAGCAGTACGAGACGACTCTGGAGGACATGGCCTCGGCCACCCTCGACCAGGACTTCAAGGACGAGCTCAGTGCCATCGAGCAGTGGTTCCGCGTGCTCAGCGAGCCCGAGAGGACCGCCGCTTTGTATGCTCTCCTGCAGCAGACCACCCAGATGCAAATTCGCTTCTTCATCCAGGTCCTGCAGCAGATGGCCAAGAGCCATCCCATGTCCGGTGTTCTCTCGCCCGCCAATTTCGGCGAGAAGGACCCCATGTCTTCCCGCATGAACGATGCCATGAGCAAGCTCAATGTCGAGGGTTCTCGTGGCTCATTCGGCTTCGGCACCAAGCCGCCGCCTTCGCCGGGCGCGAAGCGCATGTCTGGGCTCGACCCGAGCACTATCAAGTCCATGTTCCCAGATGCTGCCAACGCGATCGAGGATCAGAAGGCTGAATTCCAGAAGACCACTGGAACGGCACCCAAGTCAAACCGCAACAGTACTGTGGGCGACAGGTCTTCCTTCTTGGGCACTTCCATTTCCAACCAGGAGGACGACTCGCAGCAACAAAAGAAGGGCATTCCCGCTGGTTCATGGAGGAGCGCTGGAACGAATGGTAACAATGAGAACCAGCCTCCAATTGGAAGACCGAAGTCTTCGTCTGGTCAGCAGGCTCCGATGGGACAGTTCGGCTTGAGCAACCCGCCTCCCAGCGCTGGTGGTCTCCGTTCACCACGTCCTTTCCCCATCTCTGGCGACAGCAACATTCAGAGCCAGTCTGCGACTGTTTCTGAAAGCCATAACCAGCCCATGGGCCACGGTATTCTGTCTCCGTATGCTCCTGGCGGCAGCTGGGCCTCGCAATTGAACACTCCTATGGTCCCCAACTTCAACCACGCGCAGCAAGGCCAGAACCACGCCGACATGGTCGCTAATGCCACTGCCATGAA
>Ga0265797_10004093_pt1 | contig 22624 bp, 24 predicted proteins | sample P2T30metagenome_FD_192433 | JGI IMG/M metagenome (GOLD analysis project Ga0265797, IMG submission 192433) | Plant litter microbial communities from East Loma Ridge, Irvine, California - P2 T30 | ecosystem: Environmental > Terrestrial > Plant litter > Unclassified | place: USA: California... | reverse complement strand
AGGTCGCTGCAGCCGCAGCGTCCGCCACCCAGAAAGGACACCCCATGCCCCACAACGTCGCCGAGGAGGATGCGCTGCACCAGCTCGGCCGTGCCGTGTCGACTGTTTCCCGGGAAGCATCGATGGCCGCCCGCAGCGCCGCCCAGCAGGCCGCATCCGACAAACGCCACGCCGCTGCACGTGCTCGGACCGCGGCCGAACGCCAGACCCTTCGCCAGGCCGGCCGGGACCCCGAAGAGCGCCGCGACACCCCGGAACGCGAAAGCGGCACCGCGGCCCGGCACGACGACCGGCAGCACGGCCGCGAGCAGGGACGCGACCTGTGATCCGGGCGACACTAGAGAAGGCATCCGCCGGGGAACGCAGGGCCTTGGAGGGCATCATGATTGCCCTTCTGGTGTTGCTGGCCGTTCTTCGTTGGCTCCCCGGAGGTGCATTGGCGAGCAAGGATCTCGCCGACACCGTGACGTCTTCGCTCGGCATGAGCGTTGTGATGCTCGCCAGCTGCGCCACGATCGTGGGCTCTTACGTGCTGCTGCAGGTGGGGCGGGGTGGACGAGCGTTCAGCGGGGTGCCACCCCGAGGGCGTGCCCCTTGGGCCGCGTTCGTGTTCGGTACGGCGGCCACCGTTCTTGTCATGTTCGGCACCTGGTGGGCCAGGATTCCGCTGGGTGCCGGCGCCGCCGGGGTGCCCGAGGACTTCATGTCTGCGTGGAAATCCATGTCACCGGTCGAGGCGGTCGCTTTCAGCGTCTCAGCGGGCGTCGTCGAAGAAACCGTCGCCATCGCCGTCCCCGTCGGGTTCACCACTGTCATCCTCCTGGGCCTCGACGCCCTTTTGCGCAAGTGGGGCAAGCACGTCCCGGTCGCCGTGTTGACAGTCCTGCCGGTGCTTGCCGGTGTGGCAGGCGTCTGGGGTAGGTACGTCGGCCACAGCTACCAGGGCGCCCAGGGAGCCGTCGGAGCCCTCATCTGGGGTGCCCTGTTGCTGGCACTGTTCGTGTGGCTGCGGTCGATCTTTCCCCTCATGCTCGGGCACACCCTCTACGACCTGTTCACCGTGTACGACGCGCGCGCTGAGTCGGTGGGCTGGTTCGTCCTCACCGGTGCCGTCCTCGCGTTGACGCTCTGGGGCCTGTGGTGGCTGCGGACGACCTGGTCCCGGCCGGCAGGGCAGCTGGCGACAGCCTGACCGGCACACAGCAGGGCCCCGCAACAACAGTTGCGGGGCCCTGCTGTGTGCGCGGCGGGGTTGTTAGGTGTCGAGCCCTGGTACGACCCAGCCTTCGTCGGGGCGGCTGACGGGGATGTTGGGGGCGGTGTCGTGCTTGGTTTTGTGGTGGGTGTCGCGGGTGCAGTACCGGAACGGGCCGGTGCTGCTGAACAGGGTGTGAGCGTGCCGGTCCCAGTGGTCAACCCACCACGACGACACCGCCCGCATGTCCAGGCTCCCGGTGGCCTCGACGTACGCCTTCCAGAGCGCCATCAGCCGGTTCGTCACCTCCGGGTGCACCCACCAGGTGGGACACCACGGGACCGCATCCCGGCTGGGCGCGGACTCCATTTCCCCGAGGAACGACACCACCCATGCCAGGAATGCCGCCGTGATCTCATCCGCGGAGTGATCCCTCGGCGGGGCATCTTCTCCAGCTTCCCGCTCCCAGTCCGTCGGCGGTGCGTCCGCGTCGGTGAGGACGGGCAGCGGGACGGTGAACGCATCCGTGGGGGTGTCATCGATGCTCATGCGGCGTCCTTCGCGGGGTAGATCTGCGCTTTGAGGGTGTCGTTTCGGAACCACGGCTGCAGCTCGATGATCACCGGCGACGCCTTGGAGGGGAACACCACGGCGCGCCACTCGGGCAAAGCGGCAAGAGCTGCGACGTCGAGGATCGGGACCCGGCGAACGTTCATCGTCGTGGTCGTCTGACCGCGTCCGGCCGAGGTGCCTTTGACCTGCTCATCTCGCAACCCGATGAGGGTGGACAGGCCTTTCAGCCACTGTTCGTCAAGGACACCGCCGCCGTATTGCCGGATCGATGCCGCCGACCACAGCGTGCCCATGCCTTCCTTCCCGAAGGCCGCGACGCCTTGATCGGGGGATTGGAAGTACGCGGTGATGACGATCCCGAGGGAGCCGTAGTAGGAGTACACGTCGGGCAGCTCGGGCCACCGGACGACGTTGGCGCATTCGTCGAGCTCGATGACGACGGGCACCGGGAGGCGCCCGCCACCGTTCTCGGCGATGCGCTCGGCGGCTTTGCAGATCGCCCGCACCAGGGCTGTGAGGAGGGCGCCTCCCGAGCCTTCCCCGTTCTTTGACAGCAGGATCAGGGTGTCGGTGCTGCGCACGAATGCGTCAGGGTCGAGTACTCGGCCGCGGGAGGTGTTCGCCCATTCCAGGAGGTCGTCGTTCATCAGCGACGTCGCCATGCGCTGGGCTGTGGCGTAGACGCTGCCGGAGGTGCGTTCGGGTTGCTTGGCGATGCCCTGGATGGCGCGGGCGGGCCCGATCTTGTCGTGGCTTTGCAAGATCGCGATGGCTTCGGATCCGAGCGCGTGGACGTCGACGAGCCATTCGTGCACCTGCGGCAACGGCATCTTGGCCAGGGCCGCGGCGTAGAAGAACGACGCCAAAAGGGTCCGTCCCATCTCGTTGAACTGGCTGTCGCCGCCCTTGTCGCCCGGTTTCGTCGTCGACGCCTCGAAGATCGCGACGAGCTCGCGGGCATCGGTGATGGAGTGGATGTGCTCGAGGGGGTTGAAGGTGAAGTCCGGGACGGGGTTATGCCGGTAGACCCTTTGCGGGTCGAACACGAACGCTGCCCCGGTGTTCTGGCGGCCGGCGAGGATCTCTTTCACCCCGTCGGGCTTGTTCGACGTCATGATGCACGCCCCGGGGGCGCCGATGGCGCGAGGGATGACCTGGGAGGACGTCTTCCCGCGTCCTGGCCCGTAGATGGATACCCCCAGCTCTCGCCACCCCTGGTAGGCGTCCTCCTTGCGGCCTACCACCCGCCCCAGGGCAAGCCCTGGCGGTAGGTCTTCGGCGGACGGGTGCAGGTGGCTAGTTTCGGTGCGCCGCGCAGCGGCGAGAAGCGGCGCCATCTGGGAGGTCGTGGCCAAGAACTTGTGGGTGTTGTCGAACTCGGCCGTCTGCGACGCGGTGGAGATGAGCGTCGCGGTGACGACGACGAGCGCGGCGGCCGCGAGGACCCCGAACACGATCGCCGCCACGGGGACGGGGGTGCCCGTGCCGAGTGCGAGCACCAGGCTCAGCGGATTCAGCGGGTAACTGCTTCCGGTGGGGGTGAGGGCGTTACCGAGGTGGATCACGCCGACGAACAACGCTGCCGTGGCAAGGCCCGCGGCGAGAAGGATCCCCTGGGTGCGGGTGCTGATGGTGGTCATGCGGAGGTCTCGGCTTTCCAGCGCTGGTTGGTGTCGTGGAGATCTCGTTCGATGCCGGTGAGTTGCACCTGCACCGGCAGACCTGCTCGGCCGCCGACTTTGAGGAGGATCTTCCCGGCGCCGGGGGGAGGGGTGGTGCGGCCGTCTCCGCCGACTTGCGGTTCCCACCCCTCGGGGGTGGTCCAGGAGGCGCAGTGGTTGATTTCCTTCTGCGACAGCGGCCGTGACCGCGACAAGGCGATGAGGTCGGTGCGGTCAAGGCCCATCACGCCGAGCATTCCGGCGCGTTCGGCGAACCCGCGCGCTTTCACCCGGTCTTCTTCGGTGTTCAGCGAGTCGGCGTCTTTCATGGAGTGGGTGATCCGGATCTCCCCGACACCTTTGGCGCGGTTCGTCCGGGAGAGCGCGTCGAGCTTGTCGACAAGCCCGGAGGATGCTCGAAGGGGCCGCCACATCTCGTCCTGAACGGTGAGGAACCCGTTCCAGGGGCCGTGGCCTGCTTTGTGGAGCGCCCAGGCGGCGTCGACGGCAGCGAAGCCGTGCGCCCAGGTGGCGAGCATGACGGCGGCGAGGAGACGCTGGTCGCCGGACTCCAGGCCGGAGATGTCGATGCAGACCCCGCCAGGGTTGTTCACCGGGATCGGGATCGACGTGGCCCCACCGAACACCTGCCCCATGGGGCCGCGGGTCATGGCCTGCAGGGTGCGCCGGAGGGGCTGCATGGCGGTGTGGAAGTCCTCCAGGGTGGCGCTGACGGAGAGCACGAGAAGGTCTTCGTGGCCATGCTCGAGCAGCTCGAGCAGATGCACCAGCTGCGGGGCTGTGTTCCTGGCCCGGACCAGGTGCACGGCCGCTTCCAGGACGGTCTCCTCGAAGTCCTGCAACGGGGCGCGGCGGACCACCTGCGCGATCGCGATCGTCAGCGCTGCCGCTTGCTGCTCGGCCAGGGCGAGCAGGTCGGCGCCGTCGGCGCCACCGATCGTCGCGGCGGCGTCGGAGAGGGCGCCGAGATCCAGGGGGTTGATCTGGCTGAGGCCTGGCCCGAGGGGGATGACCACACCGCCGAGGGCGCCGATGAGTTCGGCGTAGTCCGGTTTCAGGTCGCCGAAGATCAGGGGCGGGATGCCCCGGTCGGCGCAGCTGATGATCATCCGCTCCGAGACCGACGATTTCCCTAGGCCCGGGAGGCCGAAGATCATGATCGAGGGGTTGGAGATGAACCCGGCGCGGAACCATTCGATGGGGTCGCAGCACACCAACGAGTCGGAGTCCATGTCGAACCCCAGCGGCGCACCGACTGTGGGCCGTGCGGACCCGGTGACGAACGGCCACATTCCGCACACCTGGTTGCTCGATGCCCAGTACTCGGCTGGTTCCGGCAACCGGTTCCACCGTCCGCCGCCGCGGCCGGCGAACCCACGCCACGTGCCCCGTAGGGCGGGTGGTGCTTTGTAGGGGGTGGTGTGCCGTGCGGCGCGGCGGTGCCGCTTTTCGGATTGTCGGGTCGGCTGAGGGGGAACCTCGTCGACGGGGATGCCGAGATCGGTCAGGGATGTCATGGGGTGCCTTCGTGGTGGGGGCGGGTTAGAGGAGTTCTTTGGCCCAGAGCGGGACGGTGGTGAATTCCCACGGCAGCAGCCCGAACGGCAAGCTGATGTGGAACGCCGCCACCTGGGTGCCGGAACAGGCGCGGGCTTGCATCTTGGAAGCCGTCATCAGCGACTTCAGCTGGTTGCGGGCGACTTGGGCGGCGTTGTCGTCGGCCGGGAATGTGACGGTGGCCACCATCGAAAATGGCACCATGGTGGCTCCGTTGGCGAGTTCTTCTTCGGTGTGATTGGCGAGGTTCGCCTCGCGGCTGTCGACCGAGGAAGGCCGGCCCTGCTTGTTCACCCGGAGGCCGGCGGACTTGGTCATGCGGGCTGCCGCGGTCATGCCGTCGCCGATGTCGATCGGTCGGTACAGCAACGTGACTCGCTTGCGACTGAAGGCCCCGTACTGCTTCGTCAGCCGGTGCAGGTGGGTGTCGACGATGTGTCCGAGGGGGGCGGTCTTCATCTCGTAGCTGATGGAGGTGCCGGTGTCGTGGGCGACCATGTCCCGGCTCTCCTCGAGGAACGCCGGCCCCGCTTCTCCCCAGGACAAATCGGCCGGGGTCCCCTGCGCGCGCAGCAGCTCGAACGCTTCGGCGGTGGTGGGGTCGTAGGCGGTGCGAGCGACCTGGGCGAGGTCTGCTTCGGTCATCGGGACTGCCGCTCCCCCACCAGCGGCGATGAGTGCTCCCAGGTGCCCGGGGAGTCTTTTCGACAACTCGACGAGGACATCGGCGGGGGTGCTTCGTTGGTGGGTGGCGCGGCTCCCACGCCAGACCAACGTGACGTACGCGGTCACTTCCGCGGACGCCGCCGGCAGGTGTTCCAGGACCTGGTCCATGACCTGGGAGGCCACGGAGGGTGCCCCGTCGGGGCGGGCGGCGAGGTTCAGTTCCCGGACCCGGGTGCCGGAGGACTCAGCCGAGTCCACGGTCACCGTGGCGCCGACGAGGCCGTCGTCGACGGACAGAGACGCCAGCCACGCCCCGTACTGGGCCACGAGAGCGTCGACGAGCTCCCGGTCGATCATGCCGATCCCATCGGGCCGGCACCGGATCGACACCGCGAACAGGTCCCGGCCGGGGTAGTAGATCGCCCCGAACGGGTTGTTACGGCCGTCCCGCCCGGGGATGATCTGCGTCTTGGACAGGAACCCGGGCATTGGGTGGCTGTCACCGACTGGCAGGGTTCTGCTGGCCCCGGTGACGTACTGGGTTTCCCCGCGCTGCTGCCGTTTCGCGAACCGGCGCCGGTCGGTGAGGCGGGTGTTCAGGGTGCGGCCGTCGAACTTGACGGTGAACACCAAGATGAACACCCCCGCGACGGCCGCTTGCACGGCGGCCGCGATCAGGTTCTGGGAGAACATGATCGTCAACAGCATCACGAAGAACGTCCCGAATGCGATGAGCGTCCCTGCCAGGCTCAGCGGGCCGAGCCCCGGGGATCGGCGCTGCAACCAGTTGCCGTAGGTGATTCGTTGGGTGGACATGGTCAGCCTCCGATGCTGTCTTCGACGCCGCGGGCCGCGCCCTTGGGAATGTTCTGCGCGGCCTGCTGGCCGAGGGCTTCGCCCACCCGCCCCGACATCCCGCCGCCACCGCTGCTGCCGCCTGCGGTGGCGCCGTCCGCTGCGCCCTGGCTGCCTCCCGCGGGGGTGCCCTGCGGGGAGCTGGTGCCACCCGTCGCGCCCTGGGGGGTCGCCCCGGAGCCTTGTGCGCCGGAGGCACCCGAGCCGCCGGTAGCGCCGGACGCACCGGACGTGCCGGACCCGGTGGCGCCCGTGGCGCCTGCCGTGGCGGAGTTCCCGGACGCGGCCCCACCGCTGGTGGCGCCGCTGGCCGCCCCGCCACCGGCAGCACCGCCACTGGCGGCGGCACTGCCGGCTGCGCTTGCGCCGGCGGATGCGCCCCCGGTCACTACGGCGGCGCCGACGGCGACACCTGCTGCGGCGACTCCGGCGAGGGCGTTCACAGCGACGGCGCCACCGATCATGTTTCCGAGCGGTGCTGTGGCGGGGGTGATGAGGCGCAGCAGGGCCGGAAGGGCGAGGATGCAGATGCCGATCAGGACGACGCCGCTGACCATGCCTTCGATCCCGTCACTGCCGGCGCGCATACGGAACGCCACGGTGTAGACGATCGCGGCGATGGGTTTGAACAGCAGGAACGCGATCAGCCAGGCGGTGATTTTCTCGAACGCGGCGCTTCCCCATTTGAGGTTCGCGGCGGCGGATGCCATCGGCCAGAAGCCGAGCAGCAGCGGCAGGATCGAGCCGCGGATGATCATGATGGCCCACTGGATGATGACCCCGATGATGCCGACGACGGCGGCGATGAAGGCGACGCCGGGGCTGGCTGTTGCGACGGTGATTCCTGCGGCCGCCCCGAGCGGGTCGACCCCTGCCAGGGTCAGCACCCAGGCGGCGAGTTCGTCCATGGCGGTCATGAGGGTGGCAAACAGCCCGGTTCCTGCGGTCGTGACGAGGAGCATGCGCACCATTGAGATGCCCAGCTTCGCGACGCGATCACCGCGCAGGGTGACGACTGTGTAGAGCGCGGTCATCAAAACGCCGGCGAGGGCGAAACCGAACGCGTACTGCTTCAGGAGGGTTTGGAGCCACTGCACGGACCCGTCGTTGATGTCGACCAGTGGGTCGGCGGTGATCCACGACGTCAGGAAAGACTGCTCGGTCTCGATCCAGGAGGTGAAGAAGGCCATCGCCATCAAGCTCAGAGCTTCTCCGCCGACGGCGCCGACGATGTCGCCGGCGCCTTGGCAGAGCCAGCTCATGGGTCCGCAGTCCATCAGCTGTTCACCCAGGGGATGTAGCTGCCGGGGGTGATGGTGAAGTTCGACGGGTGGCTGGTGTACCCGTCCTGCAGCAGCGCGATCTTCCAGTCCCCGTCGATCCAGTGCAGGTTCACGTTGGTGCCGGTGAATTGGCTGCGCTGGGGCCAGTTCTCCACCAGGGTGATCGTTGCCCGGTCTTCGGTCCACACCACGACGCGGAACCCCTCGGAGCGTCCCCAGGCGCGGTCTTCGACGGGGACCTGACCGAGCTCGCCGGTGGGGCTGATCTGCTCGAGGAGGATGTCGCGTCCGGGCCCGTCGAGGTAGCCGTTTCGCATGGTGGCCTCGCCCGTGGCGGGGTCCATGATCCGGGGCACCTGGAGCAGGTTCACGGCGGCCATCGCCGCACCCATGGGGGTGCGGGCGAAGCAGGAGGGGACATGTGAGTCTGTGAGGGCTGGGCCGGCCGACGCGGACACGGGCCAGGTGTTCCCGTTCTCGGCTGCCCACTGAAGATCTGCCGGCGCCGACTTCGGGGTGTCCGTGTCGGAGGCATCAAGGGCACACGCGCTCTCGTCCGGGCCGGTACCAGGTTCCGGTGACTGGGTGTCCGCCGCCGGCGGCGCGGTGCCGGTCGCGGCTGGGCGTGCGGAAGGGGCGTCGTCGGGGGTGTCCTGGGGCCAGATCGCGACGGCGCCGAGGACGACGACGATTCCGAGGACGGCGATGGCGCCGACGAAAGTCCATCGGCGGCCGCCGGCGATGTCGGTCGGGCGTGGCCCCTTGCTGCGTCCCATGGTCACAGACCCGGGAAGAAGATCGCGGCCACCGGCTTCGCGGCCGCGGCGAGGGTCGCCCCGACTGCCCACCAGAGGAACTTCTCGATGAACTGCTGCATCTGGTTGTGCTTGTACGCCGAGATCCCGATGCCGGCGATGATCAGCAGGCCCAGGATCGCGGCACCCATCACGATCCACAGCACAATGCCGAGGAGCTGGTTCATGGCGATTCCGCCGCCTCCGGGAGGGGCGGTGGGGGTGAGGTTCCAGGCCATAACTGTCGTGGTGATGGTGTCGCTCAGCATGAGGGGGCTGCTTTCTGTAGGTGGTTGCGGAAGGAGTGCAGGAACTTGCTCGCCGGGGCGGAGGGGGTGGTGAGGTCGCCGATCCGCCAGGTTTCAACCCAGGGCACGCGGAGGGTGGGGCGGACACCGGAGAGGATGTGGGTCTCGTCTCGAAGCGGTTTGGGGAGCCGGCCGGGGGCATCCGGGACGAGTAGCAGCAGGGAGAAGCTGGCGGCGTGGCCGCTGAGGATGTGGCGCATGCTCTGCACCCCGGTGGCGTGAGTGCGCGCGACCAGAACACGGTTCAGGCCGGTTGGTGCCTGGCTTGACCAGCGGCCTCCGTCGCGGGCCCCGAGGGCGTGAGACAGGGTCGTGACCCCTGCTCCGCCGTGAGCTCCGACCAGGTAGAACGAGTGCGCAAGATCGAGGGCTGCGGGTGCGAAGGGAGACACCTGCGGGAGTTGGGCTGCATCCGACGAACCGGGCAGGGCATCCACGAACGCCTGCGGGGCCGTTTCGGCCGAATGGGCGGCTCCGGTGTTCACGCCCCGCGGGTGACCGCAGAGATTGCAGAAGTGCAAGCCGCGCGTGAGGCGGTGGCACTTCTCGCAGGTCCGTTCCTCGGGGAGCTCCGAGGTTGAGCTGGACATGGTTGTCGTCATGAGTGGCGGGCGTCTCTAGCTCGGCCGGGTGGCGCGAGTGGCCCGGTAGATCAGCCCGTCGAGGCCCTGGAGGCAGGCCTGACTGAAGGGCCGTGGGGTGGAGTGTCCGGCGGCGTCTCGGAGGGTGAACTCGAGTACTTCCCTCGTCTGGGTGTCGGTGGTGCCGATCGCGTGGTGGAGGGTGTCGGTGATGCAGCCGAGCTCGGCGTCGTCGCCCGAGAGGACGCGGGCCATGAGCTCGAGCGCACGGACCGCTCCCTGACACTCAGCAGGGTTTGGGTCGATGGCCCGGTGAACGCCGGTGCTGGTCTCCACGAGGCCGGTCCCTTCGAGGATCTGCAGGGCCTCGGCGAGATGATCCTGAGGGGCGTCATAGCTGGTAGCGAGCAGGGCTGGGGTGAGGGCGCGGCCGGGGGTGTGGGTGCCGGCGAAGATCGCCTCGCGGAGGGCGTCGGTGACGGCCTTGATCTGGCCGGCGGTCTCGGCTTCGGCGATGTCGCAGGGGCGGGCGAAGCGGGCCATGAACAGCAGTCCGTCCCACGCTGCGACGTCGGCTGCGGTGAGCTGTTCGTCTGGGTTCGCCTCGGCGGCGTCGGTGAGGGCCTTCCCGAGAGCGCACGCGGTGTCGGGGGCGGTGTTCCCCACGAGGCTGCGGATCAGTCGTCCGAGGTGGTCAAGGGCTCCGGGGTTGTGGGAGGAGAGCCGGGCGGCGAGGTGGTGCAGGGTCCGGATGGCGTCGTCGCCCTCGGTCTGGGTCGGGGTGACGACCTGGAGGTCGAAGCTGTCGTCACGGGCGGTGTTGACGATGAGGCCGCGGGTCATGAGGTTGGTGATCGCGAGCATCGCTGCGACCGGGGGCACGTCGAGGCCCTCGGCCACGTCCTGGATGCGGATCGGGGTGCCCGGGGGGAAGGTGCCGTCGAGGATGGCGTCCCGGAGGTAATCGCGGACGATGTGCTGGCTGGTGTGAGGGGTGCTGTGACGCTTAGACGATCCCGGCATGGGCTTCTCCTTCTGGTGTCGTGCAGGTCAGAGCTGGTGTGTGGGGGTGGCGAACCGGGCCCGGTAGAGGAGCCCGTCGAGGGTGAGGGCGAGAGCGTTGGCGAAGTGGGTGCTGCCGCAGCGGGCGCCGACGTCGTGCACGGCCTGGGCGAGAGCGTCGCTGGCGGCAGGGTCGGTGTTCCCCGGGAGCGGGTCGATCCGGTCGGTGAGGAGGGCGAGGTCGTCGTCGGTGTTGGCGAGGGCCTGGGCCATGAGGTGCAGGCCGGTGATCGCGTCGTTGCCGTCGGTGGTGGTGGGGTTGATCAGGGCGGTGTACTTATTGGGCTTCATGTCGATGAGGCCGGTGCGGTGGAGGTCGTTGATGGCTTCCCGAACTGGGGTTCGGGAGGCATCGAGCCAGGCGCTGATGTCGTGGTCGCGGAGGCGTTCGCCGGGCTCGATGGCTCCGCTGAAGATCGCGGTGCGGAGGCTTGTCCGGACGGTGTCGCGGAGCAGCTGGCGGGGAGTTCCGGGGGTGGTGGTGGGAATGGGCATGGCTGTGCCCTCCTAACGTGAGGTGACGAATCGGACGGGGCGGGAAGACGCTGGGTCAGTAGCAGGCGTAGTAGGTGACGGTGCCGCCCTGGCCGGTTGACGCAGCCGTCGCGGCGAGCCAGCCGCCTGCACCGATGAGCTGGCGCGCGGGCGGGGGCGGGGAGGACGTTCTGCCCCAGGTGCCGGAGTTGATGACGAGGCAGTCGCCGCTGAGAGCTCGCGCTCCCGAGTAGCTGACGACTGCGGACCAGGCGTCCGCGTTCGTGTACGGGGCGGGGCCTGTTCCGCCTCCGCCGGGGTTGCCGCCGCCGGTCCCGGGGGCGGTGCCCCCTCCCCCACCACCACCGGTGCCAGGGTTGGCGCCTGCGCCAGTCCCGGGGCGAGTGCCTCCACCGGTTCCGGGACGGCCACTGTTGCCGGTCCCCGGACGGGCACCCGCACCTGGGCCGGTGCCCTGGCCGGCGCTGCTGTCGCCGGTGGCGCGGGCGGCCTGCTCGGCCGCTGCGGCCGCGGCTGCTTCCTCGGCCGCGACCCGAGCCGCCTCGGCCTCGGCCGCGGCCTGGGCTGCGTCCTGCTTGCCCTGCAACTCCGCGTGCGCGGCCGCCAGGGCGGTGAGTGCTGCGGGAACCTCCGTCAGCGTCCCGAAGGCCTCGGTGACGGCCGTCATCGCCTCGACGGTGGGGCCCTTCTCATCGTCGCTGACGAGCGGGGCGCCGCCGAGCTTCGCCGTGGTGGCGGCATCGACGCCAGTCAGGACAGCGTCAAGGTTCGCCGTGACAGGGGCTTTGAGGGCGCTGGCCTTGGTCGTCCGGGCGGGAATCTCCCCGATGCTGTTTCCGGGTGCTTTGAGGTGGGCGAGGTCTTTCCGGAGGGCGGTGGTGGAGTCGGTGAGGGCGGTGCGCTCAGCGTCGAGACCGAAGGGGGCGGCCGCGTCAGCGATCGAGTCCGCGGTCCCGGCGAAGGCGTAGATGTCACCGATCGTGGCCGCGTGGGTGGCCTTCGCGGCGCTGAGGACGGCCGCATTCTTGGCGCGGGTGTCGAGGATCGACCAGGTGCCGCCCCCAGCGAGGACTACAGCGATGGCGATCGCCAGGGCGACCCAGCGGGTCACGGGCCGCTGCCACCGGACAAGGGCGCGCTGCTTGAGCTTCACCAGGGGAGAGGCCTCCGGGGCTGCTGCGACGAAGGCGGGTGCGAAGCCGGCGGCAGCCATCGCCTCAGCGTCGACGTCGTCGATGACGTCCGCGTCCTCGAGGCCGAGGTCGTCGATGTGGTCCTGGTCCTGGTCGTTGTCGTCTTCGGTGGTGGCGAAAGCGTCGTAGGGGTCGTACATGGTGATCCGTTTCGTGGCTGTGGTGGCTGTGGCGGGTGTGATCGACCCGGGATGTGCGGAGAAAAGGGAGGGGTGCGGGGGCCTCGACGAGAGGGGGAGAGGCGAGGCCCCCGCACCGGCTGGGTGGCCTACTCGGGTGTGCGATCCGAGGAGGCGAGCTCGAGGCTGTCGGCGGCGTCCCGGTCACGCCGGCGGGCGGCGAGCACGAGGCCCGCTGCCACCAGCACCGAGGCGGCGAGGACGATCCCGAGGAGGGGGCTTGACCCGGTGAACGCCAGCACCGGGGGCACAGTCACCGCCGGCGGGTCCAGCGGCAGGTCGACCGGGGGTGCTGCGACGGTCGTGATCTCGTTCAGCGCGCCGCACTGGCCTTCGTGCACGACGTCGCCGTTCGCGAGGGTGGCGGTCTCGACCCAGTAGTAGGTCCCAGGCTCACCGAAGGTGTGCTCGGGGCTGTCGTACTCGGTGTCCTCGTCGTGCATCCCCGCCGTCAGCGCCACCGGGTTGTCGCTCGTGTCCAGGACACGGGTGTCGACGGTGCAGACGGGTTTGGTGGGGTCGACCTTGTACGCCTGGAAGGTGAGGAGCGTGCCTTCGGGGACGGCGCCGGTGACGAGGGCGGTGTCGTAGGCGGTGCCCTCGTCATCGACGTTCATCACGGCCTTCGACGCCACCGTGAATGACTTCACGGTGGAGATCTCGTCGGGGTCACCGCATTCGCCCTGGGCGATGATCTCGCCGGTGTGGGCGGTGAGGGTCGCGACCCAGAAGTAGGTGCCGTACTTCTCGAACACCACCTCGTCCGAGACGTACTCGCCTGCTTCGGTGACGGTGATCGGGTTGGCCTCGGTGCTGAACACCCGGTTGCCCGGGGTGCACACCGGCGCGGCCGACGCGAGAGGTGCGCCCTGGAGGGTGCGTGCCACTCCCCCGGCCCCGTCCTCAGCACCGTCGTCGTCGCTGTGGCTGTCGCTGTCGCTGTCGCTGTCGCTGTCGGAGTCGCCGTCGCTGGGCTGCAGGAATGCCTCGAACGTGAGCGTCGCAGGCTTGGCCGGCATCGGCCCCGTCACGAGGGCGGTGTCGGTCGCGGGGTCACCGAAGGGGACATCTGCCTCGGCGATCGTCGAGACGGCGGGAGCCTGCAGCTTCACAGTCTCGGCGGGGAGCCCGAACGGGTCAGCCCACTCGGCGACGTACCCGCGGAACTCCTCGGGCTGGTTCTCGTCACGAATTTCCCACACCCACGACACGAAACCTGCCGTCGCAGCGGGCGCCTCGAGGGGGTCAGCCTTGGTGGTGAAGGTGCCGGGCTTGTCGACGGTCAGCTTTCTGGAGCCGACTTTGACGGCGTCCTCGGGGATCTCCAGCGACACCTCCGGGGCGGTGTCACCGGGCACGTAGTACGCGGTGCCCTCGAACACGACCGGGACACGCTTGCCGTTCTTCCGCAGCCAGGCCCCGTCCTTGACGGACACGTCGATGCCGTCGACAAGGTCGCCGGAGAGGACCTGCTCGGCCTTTTCGACCTGCGAGACGGCGATGATCGATGACGGGGTGATGTGGGTCTCCGCGACCAGACCGAAGCGGTCAGCGAACGTGTAGCCGGCAGGCAGGACGGACTTCGTGGCCGCGGACTGATCAGCGGCGTCGATCGACCACACCCAGGTGTAGTAGCCGGCCTCGTCCGCCGTGAAGTCACCTGTCGACTTGTACGAACCAGGGCCGGTCAGAGTGAGGCTGTCGTGGCCCACGACAGGAGCTCCAGCCGGTGGCGTGTCCGACTCGAGCGGTTCCGTGGTGAAAGGCCCGTAGAGAGTCCCCCGGGTCGTCACGGGCACGTAGGTGCCGCTCTGGAACTGGCGCCACCGCTCGGACCCAGGTGCCAGCTGCGCGGTCACCCCGTCGACGAATGTCTCGCCAAGGCCGACGAACTTCGACGCGACCGTGGTCCCCACGACCGGGGAGAAAATCGTCGACAGGGGGTCGCTCTGGTGGGTGGCGGCGTCGAAACCGAAGGACCCAGGGGTGCCTGCGCTGATGGTGCGCTGCTTGCCGGGGGTGTCGTAGACGTGGAGGTTGCCGGCGTAACCACCCGTGCCGGTGAAGTGGGCGTTGGCGGTGATGGCGTACTTGTTCTGATCATCCAGGGGCGTGCCAAGGATCTCGACGACGGAACCGTTACGAACCTCGGCGGTCGCTCCCCCGCCCTTGACCGTCGCACCGTCCAGGCGCAGGGTGCCGGTGGCATCGGCCGGGGACGCGGCCACGATCACGCGGCCGTCGTAGGCGTTGTCCATCTGGATATTCAGAGTGGCGCTGCCGCCGGTGGGTGCGGGGGTGACGCCGGCGGTCTCGGCGCGCATCTGGGCGACCTTGGCGCGGATGTCAGCTCGAGCTCCTGCGGGGGCACGGTTGACGTAGTAGACCTCGCCGGAGTAGCCGTGGGAGTTGTAGTCGGCGTTGTCGAGCAGCTCCCACATGTACAGCTGCACCGCGGCGGACCAGTTGTTGTCCCCGGACTGCCCGTGCATCGTCAGGGCCGCATTGGCCTTGGCCAGGTTCTCTGCCGGGATCGGGGCGCCGCTGTCCTCCCGGAGGTCCGAGACCAGTGCTGGTGCACCGGTGCGTCCTGCCGTGGGGGTCGGGGCGCCGGCGTCGAGGCAGTACACCTGCATCCCGTTGGACTCCGCGATGAAGGACCCCAGGGGGCCGTTCCCGACGCCGGGGGCACCGTAACCAGGACCCATCGAGGCGGCGGTGGCTGGCTCGGCTGGATAGGACACGATCATGCCCTGAAGTGTCAGCGTTGCTATGAGTGCGGGGACGAGTACTCGCCGCCTCGACCTGCTTCGGCGACCTGGGTTGAGCGTGTTTGGGCGCTTGTCCTTCGAATTGCGAAGCGGACCTATGGCCCGATTGAGCGGCGCGAGGCGCGGGCCCTCAGGAATTTCCACGAGGCAGGTTCCTCCAACTGATGAGTGGTGGGTTGCCCGTTCGCCAATGCAGGCGGTGGCTCATCAGGAGACCGAGCCTTCGGAAGCAACCCCGAGATCCCCAGCTTACTACTAAAAGGTCGCATGTAACTACTAAAGAGGTGCATTGGGTAATGGTGCTGCCTGCGGGCACAATGAGCGGGTGCCGCGCCTCTATAAGCCCAATGACCCTGATCGGGACGATGAGGTTGAAGCGGCTGTGCAGCTGGCCGGTAGCCGCCCGAGGCACGAGATCGTGCGCTTCCTGTCTGAGCATGGTCCGTCGTTTCGCAGCGACATTGCCGACAGCACAGGTATCGCAGGGGGCGCACTTGGTACGCACCTCGAGCGCCTGATGGAGATAGGCGTAATTTCTGCCGATATCCCGGAGGGCAAGCGCACGGGCCGCGCTGTGCGCTATACCTTGCACCCAGGTCGCGTGAACGACCTTCTCGACGCTTGGTTCAGGTACGCCGGTCTACCGCGCGAGTGAGTGGGCCTTCGCGAACGCCGTAAGGCCTTGCTCCCACTTGGACGGTGATTCGTTCCACTCCAGTGTGTGCGGGGCCGTGTCGAAGGCGATAACTTCCGCCCCCTGAGCCTCGTGCAGATCATCAACGTCCGTTTGGGCCACAAGGCGATCGGCACGTGAGTACATGGCGAGGACGGGTACACCAGGCGTTACGACCCACTCAGTGTTTCGGAGGGGCGTCGGGGCCCCGGCCAGTCGGCTGAGGCCGGGCGTAGTCACGAGCCCGTGGCTAACGGAACCGAGTGCGGATGGGAGATGCAGGCGGGCGACGGCCGCTCGCAGGGCCGTTTTGACGCTGAGCAGTGGCGAGATTGCCACAATCGCGTCTACGGGTGCCTGCCCGGCGGCTACCGAGCAGGCCAAGGCCCCCGCGGACCATCCCTGAAGAACTACCTTCCTCGCCCCGCGCTGGCGGGCGGCCCTGACCCGGCTCTCGATGAGCCCTGGTGTATCCGGGTCGAGGGCTCGCAACGGGAAGGCCTCAACGTCAACTACTTCGGAGGAAGCACCGAGGCTAGTCCACGCGCCAAGACCTCGGAATGTCTGTCGCGGTCCAAGGGACTGCCCGTGTACGTGAATGACGTGTGTCTCAGCGACGCTGTCGACGTCGTTCATACGATCAAACATCAGTGCGTCCCACGCCCACTCGCCGCCGGCCGCAGTGGTGGAGGCCTCTCTGCGGACGGTCGAGTTCTCAGTGCCGAGGACGGAACCCACTGTGACGTTCAGGTCGCCACGGGTCAGGCGGTAGGTGCCAGGCAGGGCCGTGTCCTGGGTGCTGACGAGTTCAACTTGACCAGCGCTACCAGCAATGACCGTGGCCTTAGCGGCGTAGGGGTGGGCGTGGAGGAAGCGTCTGGCTACAACGACGCTGAGACCGAGGGTCCCGGCGACGGCGCCAGCGGTTGTCAATGCACGAAGTCTTGTGGTCATTGCTCGCCTTTCGTTGAGCCCTCGGGGGCGCTTGCTCGTGCCCCGATGGGGACTGGCAGCCCTGCTTCTCGGGCTCGGTCCTCGACCTCGAGGACGAGTCGGTGGCGCCGGCGCCGCCAGTGACCGCGGAGGTAGGGAATTTCGAAGTACAGCCCCGATCGGCCGGCGGTTTGCTCGAGGTCGCGCAGTACGGGCTCGAGGTCGGAGATCTGGCGAGAGGCCTCATGCCACTCTCGGACTTCGGACAGCCCTGTCGTAATTGCAGGCCATGCCGACCCGACAGACAGCAGGATCATTGAGAGAAGGAATGTCCCGACGTAGAACGGCGCGAGTGTGCCATTGACGGCCATTGCACCGGCTACGTGCGCGAAGTTCATCGCTGTCGCGATGCCCGCCAGGATGATGAGGCCGAAAGCTCCGACGATAAACGCCCAGTACATGGGGCTGGGGCCGCGGCGCGTGGCTAGTTCGAGGCGTATCGCCCAAGCCGCGACTGCGATCACGGTCGCAATGTAGGCCATCTCGATGCTGTTGTAGAGGGCTGCGGGGAGCTGGTCTCCGTAGGTCTGCATGAACGTGCGCGACGTCACTGGCGCGTCGATGAACGAGAAAAGCACGATCAGGGTCAGGAGGACAGCGCCGCCGGCGATGAACCGGATGGGGTGGTAAAGCCGTCCTCTGTCGGCTGCCGCCTCGACAGACTGTGCCAAGGCCAGGAGGCCGCACACCATGAGGCAGCGGCCCATGACGTCGGCGATGTTGGGCACGCCGGTCAGGGCATGCAGCTTCTCTGCGATTAGGGGCTCGTTGATCCCCAGACCGCAAACGACGCTGACGCAGCATGCCATTAGCCACCCGATGCTGGCGGACACGGTCTGCAGTAGGACGAGCCGAATCGTCATCAGGATCAGAACCACCGAGACGGGGATGGAGCCAAGGAAGTGAAGCGTCATTTGAAGATGCCCGTTCCGACCGGTCCAGAACCGATGACGCCTGTGCGTAGCGCGAGATCGTCGGCAACCAATTCCACGATGCGCTCGTGCGGATCATCGAGGTCAGCTCGTTGGTAGGCGACCCGGCCCTTCAGCATGTCCAGATAGGGCATGTGGTCGCACTCGGGGTCCTGGAGCAGAATGTGGGCCAATTCGTGCAGGATGCAAGCCATCCGCGAGGGCTCGGAAAGCTCTGTGTGGGTCTGGATCGTCGCGACCTCACGCCGCTGGATCAGCTGGGCCGAGAGCCCTCTCCTGAGTGCGACGACTTCGAAATCGATGCGCTTACCCATCTCTCGTTCCGCATGTTCTACGAGTTCCTCCATGGAGAGCCGACGGGGCAGGTGCAGAGCGCGGACGCGCCTGCTCGCGACTGAATAGGCGGCAGAGTATGGGCATCGCCAAAGACTCATCGAATGCTCTGCTCGGGTTGTCGAGGCTGCTCGTCAAGCTTCTTCAGGCTCTCCAGAACATCGCGGATTTCATCGATGGTTGCGAACTCGTCGAACCGGCGAGTGGCGAAAGCCACGACCTCTTGCTTACGCATCTCGAGCACGAGTTCTAGCTGTGCCTGAACGCGTTCGGGAACGGCCGACTCCCCTGCTGGATCCACTAGGTACTCGGTCGGCACCCCGAAGAAGTTCGCCAGGCCACCAAGAAGCTTTCTGTCGCGGACGACGGGGCCAGTTCCGTTGAGCATGTACCACCAGCGCGGACGGGTCAGGATCAGTCCGTTCGCGCCGAGCTCTGCCGCGATCTCCCTGAAGGTGGGCGCCTCCCCCTCGTTCGCTTCGACGACATCCATCAGGAGGCGCAGCTTCCGCGACAACTCGGTCCTGTGCTTGTCGTCGAAGCGCGCGGCCGCCGCGATCTTCATTCCCACCTGTTACCCCTGACTCTCAGATTAGACGTGCTAGAAGCATGATATACCTAGGCTCATGAAGCCAGTTACCGGGGACCTCTCCGTGGGTCCGCTTGGTCTTCGCGTGGTCAGATTCCTGACTGTTCGTGAGCAGGCCACCGCGGCCGGCTTAGCTTGCGATCTGCGAACGCCCGACACGAGCCTGCAGGTGGAGCTCGAACGCCTGGCGTCGCTGGGCATTGTTGTCGCTAACGAAAGGTCGTGGAGCGTCTCGATCGATGGCTTACGACAGTGGCGCGAGCAGCTGGAAGGTCGGCTTCTTGGGGCGCGTTAGAACGAGGCTGGAAACGCCTGAACCGTCAGCTCTCGCGTGGGGGGATCGTTCCGCGAAAAGGCACGAGAGAGCTCCGACGATGACGCCATTGGGTGCTTGGGGCCAGCGATCTCGCACCCAAGAGCGACGGGCACAGGGTCGTTGATTGAGAGACACGCCCCGTGAACATCCCTGGTGTATGCATCTTAAGAAACCAGGATGGGCACATGAGCGCAATCCGTGGCCTCGCCCACCGACCCCAGAACGCCCCGACGGTCCTTCTGCAGGGTCGGGTATCACCGGAGACGCGGCTCGAAGTTCGTGCGGCTGCGGCCGCCAGTGGAGTGTCGATCGCTTACTACCTCGAGGCGCTCGTGGCTCAGCTCATTACCGAGCAGGGGTGCCTTCCCCTTGTGGCCCACCCCCGCGAGAGGTCAGAGGAGTTGCCTATCCCTGCCGCTTAAACGAAAGAGCCCGCCGCTTTCGCGACGGGCCTCTTCAAGTTCGTTGCTCTTACCCCAGTAGCCGCCAAGCAGGTGGGTTCGAGCTCCTAGATCCGATCAAGAACCGGTTGTGCACCGGGCCTTAGTCGTACCCCCATCCCGAAGGAAGGTGATGGCATCAGTGTAAACAGCTTTTCTGTGCGCGCAAGCACCGCGGCAGAAAATTCACCCTTCGGCGTGTCATCGCCCGGGATGGCCGGTGTGGACGAGGCGTGGGCGCTCACTCGGGTGCTGTCACCTCGGGATTACGTGCAGCGCGCGGCCGAGTTCGTCGACGGCACGTTCCTGAACTCCTATGCCGCCCATCACGGCCTCGAGGAAGAGGCCCCTGCGGGGCCGTGGGCGATGTGGTTGACGACGCGTCCGGGGTGGTTCCGGTTCATCTGCTTCGACTTTGATGCCAAGAACGGCCGCCCCGCGTACGACGCAGCCCGCCTGTCGTACTGGCTCCATGAGGTGTCGATCGCGCACACGGTGACCGAGTCCGGCCCCACGGGCGGCCGCCATCTGTGGATCGCCCTCGACGAGCTCACCCCGGGCACTGCTGTGCACCGGATAGCGCGGCTGGCGAAGCAGCTGCTGCCCTCCCTTGACCCCTCTCCCCTGTCGGAGACCGGCGGTGCTGTCCGCCCACCGGGGGCTCCGCACCGTGTATCGGGGATGTCGGTGCCGCAGGGGTCGCTGCAGCCACTTCTGGCGCCGTCGACGTCGCCGGCCGATGTGGCAGCACTTGATGCGTTGCTGGTGGATCTCGGCGCCGAACTCGAGCCGGTGGACGTGTCCCTGGCCCACAACGTGCGGAAGGACCCCGGCGGGCACCCTTACCTGCTCGGGGCGCGCCGGGAGCTGTCCGAGTACGTCCGGGGCCTCCTCGAGGCCGCACCGGCAGGAGACACCTCGGCTGCAGCGGCGTCGATCCTGGCCGGCTGTGCCAACGCCCGCTGGCGGTACGACGATGTCGCCGCCCTGGTGGAACACTCCCCTGGCCTTGAGCACCTCCGTACCCGGCGTGCCGGCACCCAGCGTCTCCCCCGCACCCGAAAGCAGCAGGCGAGGACGTTGGCGTAGACGTGGGCGTCGGCGGTGGCGTACGTGTCGGCCAACCCCGCGGCTGCCGACAGCGACCCCACCTTCCCGACCCGCGTTGCCGGCGTCGTGGCCACGATCGACCGGGTCCAAGAACGCGCGAACCTCACCACGGGGCTCTGGGGCGGCAGCCGCGGCCGAGGCGTCACCGGCCGCGGCTCTCTTGTCTTCCGCGCCGTCCTGGATGCCTTGTGCGTCTACATGCTCCAGGCGGCGTCTACCGAGGTCGAAGCCGACACCCGGCGCCTCGCGATCGACACCGGCTGGTCCGAACGCCGCGTCGGGGAAGTCCTCACCCTCCTCACCACAGGCGACGACAGCTGGCTCCAACGCGCCGGCGAACGCACCGACAAAGCCCGCGGCCAACGCTTCCGCCTCCACCCGAAGTTTTCCACAGACCAAACGACGCAAACTCGCGCACAAGTGCTTGCACGCCCGACGCCATCCACTCCCCCACCGGACCCGCTCACCTCACGGGCTCTCGTGATCGCAGAACTTCAGCACCGCCTGGCTCCTCTGCGCACGGACACCTTCGCTGCACCGCACTCGCTAGGACGAGCTGCAGGGCACATCTACCGGAAGTTGACCAGGACTCACGGGCAGACCGCTGGCGACATCGCTCAAGTGGCTGGATTCACTGTTCGCCAGGTCAAGACTTACCTCGGGCGGCTTATCTCTGTTGGGCTCTCCCGTCGATCCCGGAGTGGTTGGCTTCAAACGCGTCGAGCGCTCGAACCGGTCGCGGAAACCCTCGACGTCGACGGATACCTCGAGCGCCGAGAAGCCCGCTACCGGGCCGAGCGCTCCCGATGGGGCCTCTGGCTCGACGAACTCCGCTGGCGCCGACAAAAAGGCCCCCACAAACCCCGGAGACGGCGTCTTGAGCAGCTCACCTTGGCCGGCCTCGAGGAGCGCACGCGCGTGCGCTACCCCCGTGGACCGGGCGGGCGGGCACGTCACGGTCACGTGCTCAGCGCTCTTCTTGCCTTGCAGGATAAACGTTCCGGTGTTTATTTCCGATGAAGGGGAGTTGTGCAAATACGTGTCCACCTTAATTCTGTCGGGCATTACTGCAAGAAAGAAAAACAGCTTGTGCTAGCGCCTATTTCTTAGCGGCCCAGGTGTTCCGTAAGCGCGTGGGTGATCTCGTCGGCGACGGCCCGGGGCTCCGTCGACACGAGGGTGACGGCGTCGCCGCCGTCCCGGTCGATCACGGCCCAGCGCCCCGACGTCCAGGATCGATCCGTGCTCGGCGTCACGCGGGCGCCGGTGAGCGAGTCGGCGGGCCACTCCTGTGCGGTGGCGCCTCGGAGGCGTACGACGGGGCCCGGCGTGTAGCGGAGGCGGTGGGTTGAGAGGGAAAAGTGCCCCCCGTGGCCGAGTCCGCCTGTGGGCCGGACCAGCACGGCCGACGTGCCCCAGAGGATCGTCTCGTCGTTACGGACGGGGTCCGAGCGCCATGACCCGAGAGCCCGGAACTGGACGATCAGGGCCACGAAGGCGGTGGTCCAGATCGCGAGCAGCTACAGGCGGACGACGTCGAGGTCGTCGTCGCCGCCGAACAGCGGAGGCGAGAAGACCATCACGCCGAGCACGCCCTGGATGACCAGCTGCAGCAGTGCGGAGCGGCGGAGGGCGGTCTCCGAGGTGCCGGGTGCGGGTTCGAGGGGGCGGCGGGGCATGCGGTCAGCCTGCCAGGTCGGGCTCCGACCGGGGCGACGTCAGTTGACGCCGGTTTCGGCGAGCTGGCCTTACCGAGACATCCATCGATCTCAGAACGACGTGGCGCCTCTTTCTGATATGATGGCATATCTCAGAAGATCCTCTGAGGTCGACATGAGGAGGCGTGGTGGCGACGACACCGTCCTGGCCCGCGATCGGCCACGAGACGCTCGAGTGGACGAGCCGCTCGGCCTCGTTCGGGCCGCGTGCTGCCCGTCACGCTGCGGCGCGCGCGACCTACGAAGCCGCAGTCCCGCCCCTCATCACTGATCTCTCACCCGTCGTCAGCCCTGAGGTGGCGACCCTCGCCGACGAGGCATCCACT
>Ga0265797_10004092_pt1 | contig 22624 bp, 19 predicted proteins | sample P2T30metagenome_FD_192433 | JGI IMG/M metagenome (GOLD analysis project Ga0265797, IMG submission 192433) | Plant litter microbial communities from East Loma Ridge, Irvine, California - P2 T30 | ecosystem: Environmental > Terrestrial > Plant litter > Unclassified | place: USA: California... | reverse complement strand
AACTGATCATCTGTTTAATTGGATGATTGAGAGCGACAAATCCTAGCCACTAGACCAATACGGATTGATAGAAAGAGGCCATGATCTAAATTTATATCCAAACAATTTGCCGGGGCAGCCGTGTGATCGATCATACCGAGGAATCAAACACGCAGGTCTTCTTTAGATGTGTGGAATAGCAACGGGGCGACGTCGTTGACAACGAACGAACGAACGAACGAAACGATCGATCGATCGAAGATTTCTCAAGTCTGATCGATTAGGATCTTTCTGGAATTTCCAACGGCCCGGCCACATTTCGTCTCCAGTGTGAGTACATAGATCGATGGAGACGCGAGCTTGCATTTGATTCTTTCAACCCTAGCATCGATCACGTTGTCTAACTACGTATTATTCTAAGTATTCAAGCTCACCAAGTATGGTCAGACTGTATTTACGACCACAGCTCTATTTATGCAGCAACTGAATCCCGAGCGCATCTTACATTCCAACACCCCCAATCGCTCCATAGTCTCGACTCTGCTCCGTAGGTTTCGATCCCGTTCGAACCTGTAAGCCAGCCTACTACAGTTCCTAACATCATATTGCCACTATAACTACTACGATCAATCTCTCTCCCCCGTATAATCAAGCAATCACCCTAGCCTAATAGCATGCATTCAAAAGACATGCGTGCATGAGTTCCGATACTGTCGAGAATGCTCGACTGCTAGTGTGTAGCAACCCCAACCCGTACCCTATCTGGAAGAACGTTAAGTTATTCGAGAACAGATTGCGGAAGTGATTATGGTTTGATCCAAGCAGTGTTCACTACTACATGTACATACATGTGAGACGTATAGCATAATCGTCGCTTGGATGTTGATTGAGAGCAAGTTAGACACGCGTTGGATGAGAAGAAGTAGCTGGTTGAAAGTCAGTCCTTGGTCGCTTGTCAGTCGAAAGCAAGTAGACGAAACACGTGCCGGACAGGAGATTAATTTTGAAGGCTGGAGACTCCCATTCTGAGACCTAACTATGGAACAACAGACATTGTGAAAAATGCTTTGCTACACATATCTATGTAACCATCATACAAAAAAACAAGTGGATATATAAAGATGCGAGAGGTGTGTGTGTGTCTGTGCAAGAGGAAAACCCGGTTCCAACAACAATCAACAACAACACTTTCCCTTTTAGCTACGAAAATTAGATCCTCCTCTTTTCCTCTTCTCTTTCTCTCTCTATTCCATCTGCTACATACATGCAATGCATTTAGGCAAGATCAAAAGGGAAAAAATCGAAGAAGACTAGAGCTCCCGCCCGCTGCCGCCATCCATGTGGGCAGACAAGGTAGGTAGGTGTTGAGCTCAACAAGACATTCAAAAAGGGAAATCGTACGCAATGAGATATTTGGACGGCAACAATCCATCAAGGAGAAAAGGGATGCGCTTAGCTTAGTAGCCGAAGCTGCCGTCGGCGTTGCAGAGACGGGGCATCTCGTCGACGCCGCAGTCGCGCCAGTTGTCGATCTTGACGCAGCTCCAGTTGGCCGGGTCGGAGCCGTCGCCCGAGCCGCCGTAGGTGTTGCGGTAGGGGAAGCGGCAGTGGTTGCGGGTGAACTGGATGCCGTTGTCAGACTCGTCCCACCAGAACTTGGTGCCCTCGAGGGTGTTGGGCGCGTTGCCGTTCTCGACCCAGTCGACCAGGTTGTTGACGATGTTGTTGTTGGCGTCGCTCGCGGCCTTGTTCTGGCCGAACATCCAGGCGCCCGCGCCGGCAATGCCGCCGACGCCGCAGTGCGCCATGCCGGAAATGCGGAAGTAGCGCAGGAAGACGTCCATCTCGCCGTCGTCGAGGCCCATCTGGTCGGCGACCTTCAGGTAGTAGCGTTGGGAGTTGGCGCCGGAAGTGAGGGGGTCGGCCATGCCGTGGTACATGATCATCTTGCCACCGACGTAACGGAAGCCGCTGAGGTCACCGTTGAAGGACGAGGGGTAGCCGTGCTGGCGGTCCAGGTTGAGCGCGTTGCGGTAGTCGGCCTGGCCAACGGTGGTCACATCGAAGCTGGAGTCGTTGTAGACACCGCCGCGGTAGTAGTCACGAGCGATGCCCTGGACGCTGCCGGAGAGCTGGCCGAGAGCGAAGTCGTCGACCTGAGAACCAGGGAGGAGGGCAGGGTAGAGGAGCTGGCCGTCGGAGTTGAACAGAGGGGTGAAGACGTTCTCAACAGTGGTGACCTGCGTGCTGGTCAAGCACCTGGTGTCATCCTTGACATCGCAGTGAAGAGCGCTGGCGTTGAAGTTGCAGATGGTGGGGTCCTCAATGATGCCGTCGGCGACGCCGTCAAGAGCCTCGTCGCACTCCTCTTCGATCTGAGACTGGACAAGGATCCACTGGTCCTTGGTGAGGAAAGTAGCGTCACCAGACGTGCCAGTGAGCTGGATGAAACGGGCGCTCCAGCTTTGAAGGTTCTGGAAGTCGGCAGAGGCAGCACCAGAGATAATACCGTCAAAGTCGCTAGGGTAGTACTGCGCAGAGTGGAGACCCTGAGAACCACCGCTGGAGCAACCAATGTAGTAGGAGTATTCGGCGGGAGATCCGTAGTACTCGTTGACGACCTCCTTGCCAATTTCAACCGAGGCGTGACGCGCGCGGTCAGCCCAGTCGACAATCTTCTCGTTGCTGTTCAACATCCAAGTGCCGTCGAAGGAAGAGCCGTTGTGGCCGGCGTTGTCACCAATGGAAGCGAAACCCATGCCGGAAACGTACTCCATGTCGACGTAGTGGACACAACCGTTGAGACCACCGTTGTCGGTGCTCATGGTGCGGCCATTGTAGTCGTCGCCATTGGGGAGCCAGACCTCCATGTAGGTGGAAGAAACGCCGCTGGTTTGGACGTTCATGGAGACCTTGCAGATGTCGACCTCGGGGGTGAAGGAGTCACCGCACTGGGCGTTGGCCTGGCCATTGGGAGTGTCGACAGCGGAGCCGGCGGAGAGAGAAGCACACTGGAGGCTGTTGACCGCCCAGTTGCTGGGGGAGAAGTTGTTGCAGAGAGCCGAGCAGTCACCCATGGTTGCAATGGTTGTAGATTAGGTGGTTGGAGGAGAGGGTGGTGGTGGTGAGAGGAAAGAGGGAAGAGGCAGATGATAAAGCGTAACCGGTGAAGACCCAAAACGAAAGACTAAGGTAGGTAAGTGGGTTGTTGCTATGGCAGACTCGGGTCAGAAGTCAACCAAGGAAGTGGATGGAGAGAAAGGCGAGGTGAGGGGACGGGAAAGGGAAAGGAATCGGCTTGAGAGATGTAGGCTTGGGGCGAAATGGCGCATTGCGCCGTTGTCTGCTAAGTGAAGGGCCAATCTCGGGAGGTGCACCGGGGTGCCAGGCCGGTGTTTTGCGCCTGTTCTCCAACTGCCTTGAGGGTGTCAGGGATGATACTTAGCGGTCCTGCCCATGTCTACCGTTTGCTTGGCTTGGGGGGCGCTGATTTGTGGGACCTGGCATAGTGGTCTTGTTAGCCAACTCTTGACAGAACCTTACTCCACGCCCGCACCAGCCACTACTTGCCGTTGTTGATGATCATGATTTTGATGATGATGATATCAACACCAAGCCTACCCAGCCATGTCAGCCATCATCTTCTTGCGCTGTACTGTAGCTCCGCGGCGCTCTCTCTCAACACATGTCGTACGCCGTCGTACAGCTCGCCAGTAACGACAGTAACGCTCGAGTATACATGCATGCGTTCGGCCGTCGTGCGATCGTGACATGAGACGGCCGCGGCGGACCGGCCAGCAGCATGGCCATGTTTGAGATTGAGCATTGTCAGCCGGGTTTAGACTGCGCTCGGACTGAACGGAGGAGAAGCGAGTCGTCTAATCACGGTGATTTGTGTAAGCTGCGCCAGGTACTGAATTGATCGCATATGCACGCGCCGACCAACCAGAGGAATCGGGAAATATGCATTTTGTGCCATGGAAAATGGAGCGATGCGAGATGGAAGAACGTAGGGCATTGGCAAGCAATCGGGCGCATTTAGAGTTTTCTGTTGCTGCAGGAATACTGTACTACTTGTCGGTCAGCGCAAAGAGAGTTTGGTCGCATGGTGATTCTTGTTGTTGTTCTTGTTGATACCGCTATTGCGCGAAGATACTGCAATACAACAACGATTAATCCAAGAATAACCATACAGACTGTGATGGCTCCTCGCCCTGACTTTGCCACTAAAGATGATCTCGGACACCGGCTTCCCCTTTAATGTTTGTCTCGGATGATGGAAACACCCTGGGGCAGATCGGCCGCTGCCACTTTCAGGAAATGAAGGGTTCCGCCCTTGACATGCGCTCCGCCGTGCCTATCACAGCGCCGCCTTCGTAGCATTAGTCTATCATCCAAGACACCCCGGTGCCTGAAGCCTGAATTAGTTGGCTCTTGAAGTTGTTCTCATGACTTTGCCATCCCGTACTGTTGTGCCGATATCCTCGAGCTATGCTGGTTTACTCTTCCAAGGCGTCACACTTAGCGTCTGCAACCAAGTCCACGGTAGCACAGTCGCCCGAACAACCGTGTGGACCGCCACCACGCCCTTTTCCTTCGGATCCACATGGCGGCTGGGATCGTGGGGCATGCAAGCGACAACCGACTCCCCTGCACACGCGAGTAATAAGATTTGGTAGGGCTGGGTCCGCCTGCAGACCGAGTATGCGCTACTCACGTGCCAAGAGGCAAGCGATTCACAAGTGATGTCAACACTCATATCCGGGCGGCGGAGCTTGGGAAGGGAATCATCTTAAAGTCTTCCGAACAGCCGGACAGATCTGTGGTCGGATTGGACGTGATGTGCAAGCAGCCACGTGCGATATACATACCAGAAGATGCCTAATCTTACAACGTCTGAGCCACAGTTCATCAGGATCTTGTGCCGGAAGGATGTCTCCTGCCTTACATGTCCTGCTTGTGTCTGGTATCTGCCCCTCCTGTAAGAATAGTGTCAATCCTCCTCGCTTACAGTAGAGGCTATGCTGGCGGAGTCGACTCGACTCGACTTGACGCCCGCGGGAGCCGTCGACATTTCCCCAAGACATCATGCCTTTACTATTGAATGCTATCGAGTTGAGATGGAGTCACTACTGCGACCTCGCGGCACACCGACGTGGCGAGCAGGATAAGTTGAGGAACACGAATCTGCCATGCGACCATTGGCGGCAGTACAGTAGTAGGTGCAGAACCAAGATCTTGCGCTTGCTGATGGATGGATTGAGTGAACGCTTCCATCTAGCCTAGTACGATCAACATTCGCCATCTCCCACCGTCTGGACCTCACCGCATTACAGTAGTGTTGCTAGCTCTTGGGGACGAACAACCTGGGACAAAGGTAGGTAGGCGACGCTGGTAGTAAGGTAGTCAGTTCTGATTGAATTAGGTTGTCATGTTGTCCTCTGAAAGGACCGCGGTTTACATGTAGTATGCGCAGTACAACACAACTCATCCATCACCTCACCTTCAACCCATCCAAGATCAAGACCAACCGAACCAGCCACCTTTCCCACCACAACGCTAGAAACAGATCGCCACTCGCCAATCATTCTTTCCACCGCAAATGCCGCTTTCACACAAGTTACAAGACATCATACATCCATCATCATCATCGCAAACACCGCCACCCAAAAGCCAAGGACTATTCACCGCCAAGTAGAGAGATCCGCACTTAGAGACACTTCTAAAACAATCAATAGATTGGATTCCAAAAATGGCATCAATGCAAGCTGACCCTGGTGGCTGTGTGCTGTCCTCCTACATAGGTATAGTACCAACTACTACTGCACCCCAGACCTTGGGAGGAGGAGGAGGAGGAGGAGGAGCCAACGAGTCAGTAGACGACCTAAGCAAGCAAAAGAATTAGAAAGATAAGATCCCAAACAGGATTATTATCCCCCCGAAAAAGGCACGAAAACCTCGAGAAACTCGACGATCCTCGTTTCTTTTATCACTAAGCATAGGTAGCGACTCACCTCTATCTATCCATCTATCCATCTATCCATCCCGTACATAAGTCACGTATATAAGTCACGCATCCAACCAAACGAGTCAAAAAGACAAAGATAGAACAAAGGAAAAGAGCACCATATGCGATAACAGTAGTACGTTGGACTACAATTTTCAAAGATGAGTACCTTATGTTTCCTTGCTTGTGAGTACATAGCTGACCCGATGAGATCATGGAGTCAATCCTCCAATGTATCTACAAGATTTTTGCCCACTCTACGCACAACCGAAGGCAGCCCGAAACACATGGCGCTCCCATCCGGTGCATCGAGCCATTCGTTCCTACCCAAGACGGCCATTCCGGAAACAATCAACTTCCCTTTCCCAAGACCGCGCCAACAACCGCACTCTACCCCTACCCATCCAACCTCCCAGGATGAACAACAACCCCCGGCGTCCCCCCATCAACCCTCCCATCATAATCCCTCCCATCCAAAGGCTCAACAAGCGTATAATTCGCAAAACAAGCAAAGTCGTAATTCGCCAGCTCCTCAGCCTCAGCCTGACTAGCAACAAAATCCCCCAGACCGCACAGCCCATCAGAGCGACCCGCGCATTCGCCGCCGCGGATCGAATCCAGGGGTACGATGCCGTTGTTCAGCCGCATGCGGATGAATTTGTGCGGGGCGTTCGAGGCGTCGTAGCCGTGTTGCGAAGGGTAGTAGGCGACTCTTGCGGCGTGGACGGGGGTAGGATGCGAGTCGGCGCAGCCGATTACTTCGGTGATCAACTTTGCGCCGAAGGGCGTGATGCGGGACATGCGCCAGTGGCGCGCGGGGTCCGGGGGGAAGGAGGTTAGGTTGGGGGGTTCGTGGAAGTAGTCGACGCTCATTGCGGCCAGGACGGAGATGATGATGTCGTCGTGGGTGAAGTCTGCGTAGAAGGGGCGGTTGCGGGGGAAGGCTTGGGGGTTGTTTGTGAGGGAGCTGTTGACGCTGCTGTTGCTGGAGGGGATGTATTGGTTGGTTAGGCGGGCGAGGAGTTCTTGTAGATAGCCTAGGCCTTGGGCGCGGCCGGTGGGGTTGCCGTAGCCGTAGTCGTCTGTGGGGAGTGTTAGTTGGTGTTGCGATGTTTGACACAAGGATAGGACTTACAGTAGTATCCGATCCCTTGAGCGTGCTCGAAACCGGCCCACTCGTCTTCGGTGAAGTGGCTGCAGAACTCCGACTGCGCGATGTACGCAATCTCATATGCGCAGGTGGATTGCATGGCGTAGGTGTCGTTGACAGTAAAGACAAACCCTTCAGGCGCGTACTGTTGAAGTCGCTCTGCCGCATCCGCGAGGTAGACCGGCACGTAGTGAGCTATGCGATCGTTGTCACCGATGTCGCCGATCCCGTAGACCTGGTCTGCGAAACAAGAATCGTAAGAAGCGAGTGTGTTGTTGGCCATCTCGCCCTCGGGGATGACGATCGCTTCGAAGAGAGAGCCATCTGTGCAGTAGCCCAACATAGGGTCTGGGTCCTCGTAATAAGAGTTGCCAAAGAAGCCGAGTGCCCAGCTGATTTGCGAGTTGTACATCCGTGACTGGCTTGTCGTTCTGAGGACTGGCCTTGCTCGTCGTGTACCATTGGCATGGGTAGCGTTGTATTGCAGTTGGCCCAATGTCGCATTGTATAGAATGCGGCCGTATTGATTCCAGAACGAAACACCGGAAGCGAATTCAGTGGTCGCCCCAATGCCGGTCAGATAGTCGTTACCGAGCTGGTACATGTAGCTATTCAAGAAAGCAAGTGGGCCTGTGAAGCCTTCGCCAGCACCATGCTTGGTGTGGTTCGCCACTTTCTCCGCGAAGCGTTCGCTATTGGGGCCATCATCAGACCAGTCACCGGGCAGTCGATCGGCGTGCCGTTGCAGAGTATGGGCTTGCTCGACCTGGCAGCCATCGGGAAGTCCAACGTCTTGTACGCCAAAGATGTTGGCCTCGTTGTCTCTGTACGGAGAGATTTGACCTTCAGGAGGATGTGTCAGCGGTGTTTTGGGAGGTTTGTCCTGGTTGAACGCACCCCAGTATCTCGAGATCGTGCTGATGTCTTTCAAGAGGTCAACATCGGCATGCGAACCCCCGTGAATCTCTTGAGCTTGTGCAATGCTGATCGCCGCCAAGGCGCACATGCCTAGGTTGAACATGACAGTGCTGCACATTGTTGTAACAGTCGAGGCTACTCCGACTTCGAGTGGCAATGAAGACGCAAATCGAGCAGACCGCCCACTCGCACTATGACGAGAGCACTTTGTCTGACGAGCCGTACCCGGTGGAGGATTTACTTCACGCGGTGTTTAGTTGTTGAATCCTTCTTGTGGCCACGCGGTCGCGCTTAAACTGCATGTCTGGAGGATGTTTTTTGTGGCGTTGTGATTAGCCGAGAAGGGCGAGGCTGCCGCCCCAAGACGAACCCGAAGTGACGCCACAACTCGCCTCATTCAACTTCGTGCAAGAAGATGTATGGAGTGAGATGTTGGCTCGATCATGTGAAGCTCTTGTCATCAGTCCCGATGCGTCCAAGAAGGCAGAAAAAGCCATGAGGCGTGTAAATGAATTCGGGTTGTTGTTTCAACGAGGATCAGATCGATGGTCGGCAGTTTAAATGGCTCCCCTTGTTCGGCCGCATTTCAAGCGCGATATCGGGAGCTCAGGAGCGACAGAAAAGACGGGACGGCGCCCAATGATTCCTGCCATGTTTTCCAATTCGTGGTACCTTGGCGCTTCGATTTCTTTCGACTATATGTTATCACTGAAAGCGATAATATCTTGTTCTTGTAGATATCGGAGGCATTACTTCATAAGACAGAGTCGAATTCGATCTATCAACCGCATTGTGAGGACCGTCCCGTTTCTTCCTTCGAGGAGGCTGGAGGTGGCACATTTGACGTCGGCTGTCCTGACACGCGTTCGATCGCGTCCGCCCCATATGTTCTCGTCTTCAATACCCATCTTACAGAGCCTTCTCTCGTCACGGCCCCATTGATCATGTCGGGGACGGATCCGGATACTGATGACGGCAGTCTGTCAGGTGGCAACAGTATCAGAAAACAGCTGAAAGCATGTCTCAGCACTTCCGAGTCGACGGGCAACTTCGTGTACCAGGACACTCACGAGTCCTACCCTAATCCATGCCTCAAGATCAAAGACATTGGCAATGTCGGCCTACCGTTGTCGCTCCGAGACGTGGACGCGGTCAAGCAGGCCAGCGATCGGGCGCCGTTCGGGAAAGGCACAGAAACCATCGTTGACGAGACTGTCAGGAAGACCTGGCAGATCGACGCTGCTGACCTGGAACTTTCTAACCCTCGATGGTCACAATGGGTGGAGAATCATCTCCTCCCTAGGTGCTGCGATGCACTAGGCGTGTTGCCCTCGGCAAGACCTGTATAAGATGCTTGTGTATGAGGAAGGTGCACACTTCCAACCGCACAAGGACACGGAAAAGGCACCGGGAATGTTCGCCACTTTGGCTGTTTGTTTGCCCACAGAGCATCAAGGCGGTGAGTTCGTCGTGAAACATAACAACAAAAACCTTACTTGGAGCAGCTCGAAGTCGTCAGCCTTTGACCTTTCCCTTGCTATATGGTACGCGAGCTTCTCTTGCTGAGGTGTGATGTCCAAAAGCTAAAAGGTATCAGGTATGCCGATGTGACCCATGAGGTTAAACCCATTATCTCCGGACACCGAGTGGTTTTGACCTACAATGTCATCAACGACGACCGATCGATGCACCTGCCGGCAGCGGCAACCCTCAGTGATCACGACAGCCGGCTGCATGAGATGGTCGATCTTGAGGGTCGTGGACCGGACGAGGAGGAGTTTTCGGGCTGGACAGGCAACGAAGGTGCCTACATGACTCTCTGGTACAGGAGGGCGGTAAGTGATGCACAAGGCTTGCAGCGTTTGGGCCTCGCTAACTGATATCTCAGGTCATGGTACTAATCCCAAAGCATAGATTCGACTCTTTCACGGTCAAGCGAATCTTTCAGCGTAATGCAAATGCGAAAGACTGTGCAAAGGAACGCCTGGATCCTCTGAAAGCAGAGCTTGACAACGAGGAGATGCGAACGAACCTGTTGAATTTCAGCCAAACTCTATGGAGAGCAACAATTGAAAAGGACCGGGAGAGCGCCGCGATGGCGACAAAGTACGAATACAAGCCCCGCCCACGCTTCGAGCCAGATGAGAAGGGCGTCTTGATAGTCTGCTTTGCATGGCTGGGTATGCCGGAAATGTGCGAGATCGTACGAAAGTCCATGCAGAATCCGGTACCCAGCACTGTCTTCGAGGAACTGCGTGATCCCATCCAGCGCTCTGGAGGGATCTCGCGTTATCAGTCTTTCCTCACCGAGGCTATTTCTTGCCAGAACAACATCTCGGATGTTGTCGAGGCGCTGGATGCGCTTGTCGACCCTTCAAGCGAGACTGCAAGTGTCCCAGATGTGCTTTCCTGGTACTCTCATGAGCCTATGTGCCCGATTTGGCTCGAACATTTACTCAGAGAGGTATGTTGCACCCGGCGATTGAACTGGATGATACGACTGACTTGGGTTTATAGCGTGCTGCCCTGCGGAATGAAGCACATTGGACAGGCTTGGTTCTCCGTACCATTCGCGTATGAATTGAACAAGGCTTCCGCGGAAGATCAGACAAGCAGTGATCTTGATGTATTGCAGCTGCGGAAGAATAGTGCTGAGATCGTCAAGGCTTTGATTGACAACGAGGCCGACGTCCAAGCTGTTCGTTTCACAGACGCCGATATTCCGATTGCTCGTCTCTCGAAATTTGGTAGCATGAAGAAGGTCGTGGAGCGCAGCGTGACCCGGCAAGCGCTCGTCGGGCTCTACATCTCAATGAGCGAAATGGACACGGACTTTCGTGACTCGGTTTTGCACATGTTCGTGCACAAACTATTCGGTGTATCGAAGGAGGTTCCATCTCTGTTCCCAAACGAACTTCTGCCACTCACAGGACTGCTGGCCGCGGCTCTGGCGCATCCTGGAATAAAAGCCGAGTCTCGCCCAGCGGTCTGCAAGCTAATGACGGTCGTTTGGATTACATACCTCCAAGACGTCGTCCAAGCACGCCCTCCGCCACCGCACCTCGTCTTTGGGCCACTCAAATGCGATTGCGCCGAGTCCGAAGAAATAAACCGCTTCCTGGCAGACCCGACCAAATCTCGCTACGAATTCCGAGCCGTCGAAAGCAAACGCAGCCATATCGACTACGACGTTCTGTTGGCGCACGCCAACACAGTCACCTGCGACACGAAATGGGCACGCAGGAAACCACATGCCCTCGTCATCACCAAACGACCGGACATTGTGCACAGCCAAAAGCTACAAGAGTGGCATGGGAGGGCCACTGAGGCGAGAGATGCCCTTGCTGGATGTCCGCAGCTTGTCCAGGACAAGGTATTGGAACCTCCCTTCTACACGGTGCTGCCGGAAGATTCCATGAGGACGATGATCGGGAACTTGTCTGTCGGGTATCCGGCGCAGTCGATTGACACCGCTCTCACGCCGGTGTCTGGTAACGCTTCGAGCACCGTGCCTGCGAAGCGGAAAGCCAGCGACGATGTGGTCGATTTGACTTGAGCGTGCGAATGTCGCAACATCTGGAAGGCTTAGTACGGGCGCCATGGACGACACAAATGTGCACGATATGTACAATTAGCTGGGATCTTATTATATGCGAGAAAAGGTGTATAATTATCGAGCAATCTAGATGATATCGCATGGTCCTTGGGTTAGATATAAGCACATTGCATTGTATTCATTATTTGCAAACCGTTCAGTTGTACCGTGTTCTCATAACCTCCCACAGCCTCACTTTTCATTTCGTTAAGATTCTTGAACAGGCGCCGGCGCCGCTCCACCGGGACGCCCCAAAATCTTCTGCGTCAACATATCCATGATCTTTCCGAAGTGCTCATGCATGATCTCCGAACGTTTAAGCGAATGCTCCTGATTTTCAAGTATTGGCTTGTGCATCCTCTTCACGTCCGTCTCCAACCCTCGCACACGGTGCTCCAAGAACACCACGCGGTCCTTCATGTCCAACCTTTTGGTCAGCTGGGCGATGCGGTGGCCGGTCGAGTCTATCGATTCGTCGTCATCCTCCCGTGGCGTGTTGGATCTTCGTCGCTTTCGACCGCGCGTTGCCAGCGGCGACGGCGTGCTCGGCGTGGACGGTGAAGACGCGTGTCGGATTGGTGGCAACCTGAAGACTGGTGTTGCGATGAGTTCATCAGGCGTATCACTATCCTCGTCGCTTATTTGGTCCGCGTTTGACAATCCATCTTCAGCATCATCCTCAGCATCCGCGGGAGGATCAGCTTTATGATGTTCCGATTTCAGCCTCCACGTCCTAACCTTCTCGTCCGCTATCTCGATCCACGCTTTGGCTGAGTCTGATAACTCGGTGCTGGTCTCGGACCGACCGCTCCCGAAGATGTCACGCCATCGCTTCTCTTGGCCGAATATTTGTTCCGCTATATTCGCGTGGGATCATCCTGTAGCAGATCTGAAGTCATTCTCGACGGCTTCGATGAACCCAAGTGTGTCTTTCCCATGCTCGATGAGCCGATGGTGCCGGCATGCCAGCCTGAAGAGCAGCGCCTTATCCTTGTCTTCAAGCTTGTGGCGCCTAGGTGATGCCGGCGATAGGTGCGACAAGAAAGGCGGCGTTGGTGAGGACATCGTAGCGATCGCAATGGGTGTTGGTTGTGAGAAGACGACCCCAACGCGACATCGACGCGCCCTGCCTTATCGCCATGACAGGGTTAGGGTTGATATCCACTCTTGCGGGACGTTTGCGCCTTCTTTCTGGGGAAGGCCACGATACGAACACGCGATGATATCAGACACACGATAAGGGCTGGGCCCACTGGTAATAATTGACATCTCCCTCGCCTTCACAGTACATAACTACGACACCTCGACTTCAACACGCCGCCCAGTATGCTCAACGTCAAGGGCCTCACCGAGCTCCTGACTCGGAACAGGGACGACAAGCTCTGCAAGCGATGGTGGCTCATGACGCCCAATGGCACACTCCTCGCCTACAGCCAGCCAGCAAACACGCGCGATCTGCGCAATCAGGCCGCCATGGTCGCGCTGTCCTGGCAGGAGCACGAGATTGCAAAAGTCCACGAGGAGCACGACGAGGACGATGAAGATCACGACCCGGCCGAGTTCATGGACCGGATTCGTGCTCTAACCATCGAAGGCGAGTCCGGCAATGTCATCGCCACCAGACTGCAAGCACATATGCTGCTGGTCCTGGAAGGCGGTGTCCCGCCTCGTCGACAGGGCTTCGAACCCAAGACTACTGTCGAGAGTATCGACGACGACCAGTACCCACCCGACGACCCGAACCTGGCCAGTATCCCAAGAAACGCGTCAATATCGTCGAGAGCAAGCAGCACGATGAGCAGTGCTGCAGTAGGTGTACTTCGCCTGCAGCGAAAAAAGCTCGAAGCTCTGGCAAATGCGATTATTGACGAGTTCGAGCGTACCGGATTTGAGATGCCCGAGGAAGGCGCTCTGAAGTTCTTTTGATCTCCCGATTTGCGCTCCCATGTTGATCACCGTTGGCCGTCCATTACAACGGCAGAGTGGCGCCATACCAGGCACAGGAACACCGGATGATCTTTTACCTCGTTCCATCACATGCCAAATAACCTGGCACTTCCCTTGTTCCTCGTTGAGACTCGCGGGGTAGACCAAGATACAGACGCGGGGTACAACGCCCCGAGGGTACATCGAAAGGATACCTCGATGTTTGCACGCGATACAAGCTCGAAAGGTACTGCCACGACATCATGCATGACCGCAATATGTTTCGCGCCGACTGCGGAATGCCAGCGAACACTTTACTTGTCCTTTTGTCAGGCCAGACTCTGATCCTTCTCCGACACTTTACTGCTTAATACACTACCTCGACTCCACTTCCATTCGACCTAAAACTGCCACCCCGATGTCTCAAACACACCACTCGACCAACGGTCACGGCGCCCGTCCAAAAGTACTCATTCCCGAGAAAGTCTCGCCAGATGGCCTCAAGATGCTCCAGGCCTCCCTTGAGGTCCACGAACGCAAAGGCCTGAGTCCCGAAGAGCTTGAACAAATCATCGGAGATTACGATGCACTCATTGTACGCAGTGAGACGAAAGTCACCGCGTCACTGATGAAAGCTGGCAAGAAACTGAGAGTCGTTGCCAGAGCGGGTGTCGGCGTTGACAATGTCGACTTGGAGGCTGCGACAAAGCTGGGGGTGATTGTAGTGAACAGCTCCCAAGGAAACATCAATGCCGCTGCGGAGCATACCATCGCACTGCTGATGGCTGTGGCACGGAATGTTGGTGCGGCTTGTGCGAGCTTGAAAGAAGGGAAATGGGAGCGCAGTAAGCTGGTTGGTGTGGAAGTCAAGGGCAAGACATTGTCGATTATTGGACTTGGAAAAGGTAAGAGCACCCCAGTATCGAGCCACAACCTGCAGCCTTGGGGACTAGATGCCTTGGGGCAGGCAACTGGCCAAGATCATCCGACTCTTCCGCTGTATACTTGCACCCCGATATTTGAACCCCGAGAGCCAGCTAACGTAAAAAACAGTTGGCTTGACTGTTGCAAGAGCCGCGGGAGGTCTCGGGATGAATCTCATCGCCTTTGACCCGTACGCCAATCCATCTTTGGCAGCATCTGCCAATGTCGAAATTGTCGATACCTTGGACGAACTGCTCGAACAGGCCGACTTCCTCACGCTACACACGCCTCTCATCGCTTCAACCAAAGGTATGATCGGCGATACAGAACTGGCCAAGATGAAGAAGACCGCGCGAATCTTGAACGTCGCTCGAGGCGGCATGATCGACGAGACTGCTTTGTTGTCTGCACTTGAAGCCGGCACTATCGCTGGAGCGGGCATCGATGTTTTCACCGCAGAACCGCCAATCCAAGACGACGCTGCGAGTAAACTCATCGCTCACCCCGGAGTGGTTGCGACGCCGCATCTCGGCGCCAGCACGGCCGAAGCGCAAGAGAATGTCTCAATCGACGTGTGCACTCAAGTTCTCTCAATCCTCTCTGGCCAGCTTCCAAGAAGCGCAGGTGAGCTTGTTGTATTTCTACAAATACGGTCAAACCCAATCCTAACACCATCATAGTCAACGCCCCCGTCATTCTCCCTGAAGAGTACCGTACCCTTACCCCGTTCATCTCGCTACTTGAGAAAATGGGAAGCATGTACACCCAACATTTCGCTCCGCCACGCAGCAGTACCGCAGCCGCCCGACCCAGCTTCGACGTCACCTATGAAGGCGCACTAGCCTCCGCCAACACCACCAAGCCCCTCTTCGCAGCCCTACTCAAAGGCCTCCTCTCCCCAATCACATCAGCCGAGAGCCTCAACATCAACCTCGTCAACGCCGAAATCCTAGCCCGCGAGCGCGGCGTCCGCATCAACGAGTCCCGCTCTCGCGAGAATGTCGAGCAAGAAGGCTACTCGAGTTCCGTCACACTGCGAGCCCGCCGGGACCCACGCTCGCCCTCGGCTTCCCGCGCATCCGCTTCCGACTCGCGAGCACGCGAGGACGACTTCGCCGACCATGTTATCACCGGCTTCGTTTCGGGCAACACCCCTTTCATCTCGCGGCTCGGCCGCTTCCGCACCTCGTTCGTGCCTGCGGGCACCCTGCTGATCTGCAGAAACTATGACTCGCCCGGTAAGATCGGCGTCGTTGGTGGTCGCCTTGGGAAAGCAGGCGTCAACATCCGGTTCATGAGTGTGGCGCCGATTGGGGATGCCGAAGAAGGGCACGGGGAGCTGGCCAAGGTCGATAGCAAGATCGAGCAGCAGCAGCCGACTCCAGGCGAGTCTGGAGAGAAGGAGAACGAGGCGTTGATGATTCTGGGGATTGAGGGTGATGTTGGCGAGGATGTGAGGAAGGATCTGGTTGGGAGTGATGGTGTGCTTGAGGCTGGGGTGGTGGTTTTGTGAAGTGGGGTTGGTTGTTTTGTCGGGATGATGACTTGCTTGTGTGGCTTATGATGAGGATTTAATCAGTACCATAGGATACATTACACGCTTTGGAATGTTCGAGTGACGGGAACATTGAGAACAGATCGTGTCTGTCGATGCTCAGGTAGGGTTAGGGTTTTGGAGACAACTTTCTCCTCATCTCTGGAATACCTTATAACTTCACCGATTCATCGAACCGGCACGCTCACGACAACTTTCCAGCCAAACCAAAATCTTTCCAAATTGTGCTAATGGGATGCAGCATCTCACCAGAATACGTTCAGCCTTGTGACACGACTGATCTAGTAGTCGATGTGTGTTCAGCTCGGGCGTGCATTAGCGCTTGCAAGTTGCGGCGCCCCAAGCGAGCTGAGCTGAGCCCGGTTGAAGATGCCAACAACATCGATTTAGCATTGTCTCAGGGGCGGAGGAAGTTATTGGAGATACTCTGGGATTTTGTCGTGATTATGGACACTGTCATTTTTCTCTATCTGGAGACGCTACGTTGACTACCAAAGAAAGACTGTCCAGTGCCTGGAGATAGGCGGTTACTGCATCGAGCACTTCGGACATCTATTGGCTGATTCTCTTGTTTACCTGGATGACCCTTCACATTCAAAACGCAGCATATCTACACCGCCGAGGAGAAGCATTAATTCAGAGAGGATTCAGCAGCCCTGCGATCGAAGAATTTTCTGTTTTACTGCAATGTCTTGTGTCGGCCATTGTGTTGACATTGTCCCTCAGCCTTCTCCGTCTCCCGACCTGAAAAATGACTCAAACAGACCGCTATTATCCAGCTCTTTGCCGCCATATGCATACAGTCTCCTGCAACCATGGCAGACTAGGATACTCTGTCTTCATCCAACCGAGACTTGTACTGGGGTTGGAAACAGTGACAGCCAGCTACGCGGTGACCTCCTGACTGCAAACCTGCACGCTTTGGACGGGGTGACCATAGAGGGGGATAGCAAGATCATCAGCTACAGAGCCTTGTCTTACTCTTGGGGCCATCCCGAACTTCCCGAGGTCTTGGTTTGCAATGGGAAAACAAGACCAATCTCACGCAGTAATGCTGCTGCTCTGAAGGCGTTGCGGCACACTACGAAGTCGATTTACCTATGGATTGACGCTATCTGCATCAACCAAGAAGATGCTCAAGAAGAGTCACAGCAAGTCGCTGAAATGCTCTTGATCTACAAGAAAGCTCAGTCGGTAACGGCCTGGCTCGGGGAAGCTGACAACGAGACTTTGCTGGCACTTGCTTGTATTCGCAATGCAAAATTGTTCAGGATACTCCCGCCTGAGATCCACAAGAGCGGACACGACGGCTCATGTCTTAATCAACTGCGAGCAATGCACAAGGCACTACTCGCCTTCTACGAAACGCCGTGGCTCCGGCGCACCTGGATCCGCCAAGAGATCTTTGGTGCAGGACAGCTTGTCATGCAGTGCGGTCCACACCAAATCTCATGGGACGACTTCATCCAGGGCCCAAGGATTATGGTCGCCATCCAGTCACTCCAGCCAGACCAGATAGTCATCTCACAGGACGCGGAGGCATCACTGGCGTCGCTGCTGGAAGAAGCTCAGCTTAACGCGAGGGTGCCTCGAAGCGGCGTTAAACCACCACGGACACTGACAGAGGTACTCCTGGCGTCGCAGCTGTTCGAGGTCACTGACCAAAGAGACACATTCTATGCAATCTTAGGCATGTGCAATGTCTCAACGTACACCAACTTTGCGGATGAGGTGTCAGAAGGGCAGAGGGCCGCTGTCTTAGTCGACTACTCGAAGTCAGTCATCGAGGTGTCCAACGACGTATCGCTGTGTATGATACACCACTAAGGAAGCCGAAAGTTTCTGATAGACATGTGGCACTCTTATCAAAAAGGTCCATTGCATTCACAGGGTCTGGCATCATGGGCTGTGGATTGGCGATCGGGAGTGATCGATGAAGTTGATCGAGCAGCTCTGAAACATCACACGAGGTCCTATCAAGCATCAATCGAAACGAATCCGAAGGTTCTTCATCCGAACAACTACGTTGGATTCTTCAGACGCCCGCGAGAGCTTTTCGAGGTTCGCGACGTTTACCTCGCACAAGGGTGGACGCCGCTCTGGGCGGCGCCTACCCCCGAGATAGCGCTGGACTATCGAGCTGCAGAAACAGACGGAGACTGGTACTGGCCACGATCGCTGCAGTCAGACCGTTACGTGCTTTCCGTCAAGGCAAGGATGCTGAACTACGTCGCGCACCTCATGGACTTCACCTGCGATACGGAAGACTTTATCGAGCAATTCAACAAGAGCAAACACAGCGAAGGTCTCTACCCCTTCGAGCTCAATCAAGCTGGCCTCTCTATTCACGCGAGAGTTTCTGTTGATCCGCATGGCTACCTTTTCCACCGCTTGCGATGGACAACCCCGTACGATCCGGAACGACACTCGTGGCGACTGGCTGTTCTCGGCGTTGCCAACGACGCTCATTTTTGCCTAGTGCCGCCTACCGCGGCTAAGGGAGATCTTGTTATCGCCGTTGCTCCTGAGATGTTGCCGATGCTCATACACCCCACTTACGGCGACGGTACGGCAGGCGGGTTGTTCAAGTCTGATGATGCGTATGGTACACTCCAACACGGCGCGCTACTTCCCAGAAGGCGGCGGCCGGGGACTCGACTGCTGATGCGTCCGATTGCCTGGCTTGTGAAGATGTTGATGATCCCGTGCATGCCGGTTTTACTCTTCCTGGTTGTCCTCTTCCTGACAAATCCCGCCGAGTACCTTCAACCCCAGTTTACCGTTCCACCGGGCTTGGTCCTATTCTTCTGCAGCGCGTTCTTGCTTCTGAATCCTCCCATCCGAGCCCTGCATAGGTGCGTGGGTATCAAGCATTTCGAAAGAATGCGCTTTCCTCACGGGACAAAGATCGAGGGTCTCCCCGAAGCCTGCCTCGATCTCGGCTGTCTCCTCGCAAGCATGCTCATCACGAGAGGACAACTCGCCGTCACTGTTTTCTGGACCCTCCATACCGCCTGCTGGCTGCCCGGATACACGTTGCGCTTCTATCGACAGACGAACGATGAGATCCAGAGAGCTGTTCAGAGGGCTAAGGTCGTTTCTCACCTAAATGATGCCGCGCAGAAGATTGGACAGGACTATGTATTCCGCGGTCCGGTCTTTGTTTATCAGAAGAGAAGTGGGAAGACGTACGAGGACTTCACGGCTCTTGGGGCATTCGCTAGGTGGTGTGGCTTCGTCTGCGTTGTGGTGGTCAATAAGCTCTTGAAGGGGAAGAAGCCACAACTGAGCAGGTCTCAGCGCGAGATCGTGTGGCTGGATGCCTTCCAGAGTGAAGCACATGCCATTGGGAAGGTTGGCGGGAGTGCTTGGAATAGGCCCATCCAGGAATTTTGGCTGCATTAACCATTGGTTTTATCGGAACAGGATGGCTACTCTTGCCCACTGGTTGGTCGCGATGTGCATCTACAAGTAACCACGACCATCCACTCTGCGACTTGTCTCACCAACAGCCCTGTGTCGCCATGATCACCCGCAGCATGAGGGCCTTCGGCTACGCCATGGTCTTCTACGCTTCAAGTCTCTTATCAACATATCGGCATGATATGTTCGACGACATCGCTCGCATGCGGGCACCAGCTGCATCAAGAGTTCCCTGACACATTCTCTTCTCTCTTTTATCTTTCTTTGTCATTCTCTTACTCTGATATCATCAGTCGTGCTCATACCAGTTGAACTCAACGAGTCCAACTTCCAAAATCGCCAGCTCAAACACCTAATCTCGATCCATGCTCGAATGCAGCGTGTACTGCCTTAGCAACGAGATGCTGAAGAGAGCCAAGACGGCCCAGCAAACCATCATCAACCACACCACTCTGAACGACTCCGTAAAAGACGCACCGACACCGCCTTCCCACCATCCATGCGGAAGACGCCTGAGTTCGTCCAACCCGTTCAGAATCCGACCGATCTCCTCGGGACCTCCTGCGACTTGGCCGAATCGCTCCCATAACCTGGCTTTCAGGGTGTTCTGGTAGGCTGCAGATGCCATGGTGATTCCAACTGTGCCGCCTACGCTTCGGCCGAGAACTGCGAACGGGAAGTTAGTGATGGCCTCTGATGACCTGTTGAGCCCTCTTATCGGCAGTGAGAGTTTCGGGGTTCTTTCTGGTACTCACAAATGGCGGATGTGACGAGAGCTTGCTGCGAGTGATCAACCGCAGCGAGACATGCAACGGTCGCAGTGGTCAGCACAGTGCTGAAACCGCCGCCGACGAGACCCAATGCGATGCAAGTGAGGTAGCTCGGACTGCTCTGGTTCTGAAAAGCGAACAGACCGGTGCCAACGATCAAAGCTAGAGCGCCTATGCTTCCCAGTCCCCTGTACTTCCCGGTCCATGCCATGGCATATCCCACTCCAAGAGCACCGATGGACCCACCTATTGGCGACGGAAGGAATTTCAGACCAGCCGTGGTGGTCGAGTCCCCTAAGACTTGGAGGTAGAGGGGCAGGTAGAAGGTGGTTGTCATGAGGATCATAGAGATGAAGAGACTGGCGAAGCAAGCGGCAAGGACGGTGCGATCTTTCAACAAACGCACAGGAATGATCGGCTGCTTGACTCTGCCTTCCCACCAGATGAAGCCGATGAAAGCAAGGAGAGAAAGAGGAAGCGTTGTAAGTGGCAGAGGGTGTGTCCACGGGACCGAGCTGCCGCCGGAGTTCAGTCCAAGAAGCAGCAGAACCAAGAAAGCTGTGGTGAAGAAGACTCCGAGGAAGTCGATCCGTGCAAAGTAAGATTTGTCGGATTCCTTGCACGGCACTTTCACCAGTGTCCAGATGGCCGGGATCAACAACAGCGAAGGTGGGACTTGGATCAAGAAGGCCAGTCTCCAACCGAGCACAGTGTGGTCCTGGAGTAACCCGCCAACCACGGCTCCAAACATGGCGCCTGCACCGTAGAACAAGTTTCCGATTCCTTGCATGATGCCTCGTTTGCGAAGCGGTGTTAGATCGGACGTCAAGAATGTGGCAATGCTTATCATTCCACCTCCCCCGATCCCTGCGATGACTCGGCCCAGGATCATCGTGTAGTGGTTGGTTGATAGACCGCAGAGTAGATTGCCGACGGCAAAGAAGAAGTTACTGAGAGCAAGGCCCAGACGTCGCCCGAAGATGTCTGTGAGTCTGCCGGCGATTGGTTGGCAAGCCGCGTTGGAGACGAGGTATGCCGTCGCGAGCCAGGACAGTAAGCTGAGAGAGTTGAATTCACTAGATATCGGAGCCGACAGAGTTGCAATGATGGTGCCATCGAGTGCTCCCAGGAAGATGCCGAGCCACGCGGTGCCCATGATTAGTGCCAGCTTTGCCATCGATGGTTCCTCGATGACTAGAAGAGCTTCTTCTTCCGAGGCCTTGTTCCAGGAGCCATCGCTGGTATTCGGGCGAGACTGGTGTTGGCTTGGGCTCTTGAGAAGTGGTGTCCTCTCGGAAGGACCAAGCAAACCCGGTCCTTCCAATGTCGAGGGTTCGACCTTTTGGTGGACAACCATGCCGTCCCTCAGCATGGAGTTGGTGTACATGTCCTTCATTGGGTGCAGAGGTTCAGTCGACGAGAGGTGGAGTTCAGTGTTGAAAAGCGATTTCACAGATGAGGAACATGCCTTTTTAATAATCTCAGCTAACTTTCTCCTAGCTGGCGTAACCTTCGTCGCCGCGATGTTGATCGTTCCTCCAGACCAGCTTGTCGGGAACGATCAATCGGCCACAGTGGTTCAGGGACATAGCCAGACAACGGTCAAACACCCTGGGATCTGACTGCCTTGATGGTCATTCCGCAGGTCCGACGAATCACACCTCCCAACACCATAACCTCGTTCTATCGTTGTCAGATCGTCAGTCTGTGCATAACGCCCCTGAAGCATCACCTAAGACACCAAACTGTGCAAAGCTCTCTGGGTGACTGCACACTTTTCGCCGTTAATGAATAGAAGCGTTGATAAACTGGAAAGAGAGAATGCAGCGGTACTGAATAGACAGTGCTTAGACCCCAGAATTTCCAATCCTTGTTGATGACGAGATTCAGTCTGGATACCAACCAGATGGATCATCAGTTGGGCTTAGCTAGCACGGCCCGGCAGTTTTTTATACAGCCCATGCTTTGTTAACTTATATGTCTGATCTATGCATAGCACACTACGTCAAGTTTGCTTCTCTTTCGTCCTGATGAGTGAAATATCCTCATACATTTCACAATGTTCACACTCAATTCTTTGATATAGTATCAACTCACCGGGATCGTGAGAGTTACTTTGATCGGATTCATCAAGCACCTCGCTCAGTGTCACAGGGCCGTCATCTCTATTCTCTATCCAGGGAAACTCGATTAGATATCAGTTAGGTACATACCGGTGTTGTTTCGTTGTTACACGCAGTACCACACAACACTCTGGGTGGGTCTTAATGCATCAACTACGCCTCGTGCTCAAGTGCAAATTCCCTTGCTACTAGGCTACCAACGTTGACTAGCATCTGCAGGGAACGGGATTAATAGTTCCGATATATAGTGCTCT
>Ga0265797_10004091_pt1 | contig 22626 bp, 23 predicted proteins | sample P2T30metagenome_FD_192433 | JGI IMG/M metagenome (GOLD analysis project Ga0265797, IMG submission 192433) | Plant litter microbial communities from East Loma Ridge, Irvine, California - P2 T30 | ecosystem: Environmental > Terrestrial > Plant litter > Unclassified | place: USA: California... | reverse complement strand
ACTTGAGACACTTCTCGACGAGTGTTATACATTGCGTTGAATGCGATAGCACAGCGACGCATGTGGTGGCAGAGATGTGCTGGACAGTCCATGGTGTTTATCCTTCTTCACAATGAGACCCGCATACAATTGTAACAGTTCTAGTAGGCCTGGCTGTTTTCCAACACTTCACGATGCTTGTGCCTAGGTAGGTCCATCTAGGCCGAGATTTTGACAAGCGTAGACACGCCTTGGTGTTGCGAATTGCACCAAACCAGCGTCTGCTGTTTGCGTTATCGCCCACTTTCTTCATTTTGGCATGACACCAGGCCAAATGCCGCCTTGAGTGTATCGAACTCTCTGGTTGAACTATCAGCTCCTGGCCGGCCCAAGAGTACTCGCTTGGCTTTCGCTGTTCGACGACATTGCGGTATCTTGTCTCTTCAGTCGCATCCTGATCTTGCCAATCGTCAACACCTCATCCGATTGCCTCAAAGGGTCTTCGTTCGATACCGATCTCGGCAACACTTTGCGCCTGATCACCACACACAGCGATTGTATCCACCGCAAAAGCGGATAGAGAGTGGGCACGGTGCCACACACGACCAGCAGGAAGAGCTCAGCAGTGACCCAGACAAAGATGTCATATGTCGCCCACGTCAGATCGGTGCGATTACCGAGTTGTGAAAGATGACGCGTCTTAATGCCCGAGCATACCGAGGTCAGGATGTTGAGTCCGAAAACGATGCATAGCTGGATGCGCTGAAGAACGCTAATCCGCAGCTTCCAAAAGACGGTTAGTGGGATCATCGCCAGACTAGCATCGGCAAAGGTGTAGAAGGCTGCTAAGGTGAGCACTTTGAGCTTCATATATAGCTATCGAACTGACTTACAACCAGTAAAGATGCCATAGGCCGCCATGACTTTAGGGTCCAAGCATGTACCGTCGATTCGCGGATCCCACAAGCGCTGTGGCGGACGGCATTGTAAAAACGTCAGAAGCGAGCACGAGATAGCCACCAAGCTCGTGAAGATGATCGTTACGCTCCAGAGGTAGATGCGCTGCCACGTCCAGCCCATGTCTCTCATGATGTTCAGCAGCAATGCTGAAATGGAAATCTTTCCGGACGCCACGCCAACAATGCCGAATATCTGCGAAGTCCAGTTCAGCAGGATGGCTCTTGTCAGATTATCCATTCCGCGCTTTTCCACATCCCAGATGTGCTGGCAGCCGCCGCGATTGGCATACAACGTCAGTACAACAGACCATCCTACGAAGCACATCTTAAGATTGTCAGTGCAAGCAAACTTCAGTCCGCGATTCACATACCCAGGTTGTACCCATGAAGATGTCATCCCAGCCGATCTGGTTCTTACGCGCGCGGAAGATGAACCGAAGAACAACAGTAGCGAATGAAATAAAAGTCAGAGCCCACATCAAGAAGACAAGCGCGGGCCCTCGATCGGGGATCGAGGCTGCATCTCGCTGGTAGAGTGCACTCATTGCCACTCAGACTATGCAGATAACAAAGTGCCAAGTCTCCATAGTCATCAGTCGAGATGTTGTCGAATCCCAAGTGTGCGGTCTTGCGCTCCTTTTCACAAACATTTGTGCTGCACAAGGCTGGTTTCGCAACATCGGCAAATCGTGCAGCATCGCCTCAAAAAAGTAAGCACAGTCGATGCGCATGAAGGAGCATGGATCGTTCCTTTGATTCGTTGGAAGAATGCGATCTCATGCGGTGCAGTTGTGAACATGAACGAAGGATCACTCCTTCTACACATGTAGTCAAGCGCGACGTGCCAGCAAGTGTATGCGGACTAGTCGCTCACTTTGTCGGGTGCACCTTACCTATTTAAGCGAAAGTCCGAGCCGTGGACTACTGGACCGAGCCGCTTCACTATTTCAAGGACTTCTCACGCCTCCCGGCTTGCGACCGAGCTCGTTACCAAATCACGACCTTGCACAACCTCGAAGATGACGTCGCAAGCCGATCCTCAGGCTCTTATTGAGCAGCTGCAGCTGCTGAACGCGGATCCCAGCGCTTACTTCAAGAACGATGCGCAGAAACGTGACTTCCAGAAGTCCGTTCGGCAGGCGGAGACTGCGGTGGAGGAGCCGTTTGAGACTATGCAGCGTTTGGTATATGGCGTGAGTGATTGGTGTGTAGCGTTGTCACAGACAGTAACTGCTGATCCACATCCAGCCGCTACCCCTTGTTACTGCACGCATTGGCCAAGATCGAGGCATCTTCGAAGCACTTGCGAAGAGCCAAGATGGAGTACAGCTTGATATCCTCGCTCAAGCGAGTGGGCTCCAGAAAGGTGTCCTCGAGGCCATACTGGATTACATGTGCACAAAGGGCATGGGCGTTGAAGTCGCACCAGGGACATACAAAGCTACGCCACTGACACATATGTTGCTTGTGCCGTTGTTCAAAGATGCTGTAACTCATTTGTTAGTGATTCAATTACTGGCGTGAACCCATGCTGACTATCGGTAGTCATGACAATTGCGCTCCGGCTTTCACAGCTCTTAACCAAGCACTTGTGGGTCCAAAAGCAAACAAGACCGCGTTCAAACTGGGACAGCATAGCGATGAAGATTTCTATACATGGATGGAAACGCATCCGATCCAACAAGGCGCTTTTCACCGCTTCATGGAAGCCCAGTTTGCCAGTCTTCCAACATGGCTAGATGCAATCTCGTTCAACAGTGAGATCGCCAAGGGCGTAAGCGCTGAGGATGTGGTATTCGTTGATGTTGGTGGCGGCAACGGATCGCAATGCGCAGCGCTGAAGAAAGCTTTTCCGGAACTCAAGGGCCGTATCATCCTACAGGATCGCCCGGCTGTGCTCGAAACAGCATTGAATGTTGATGGTGTGGAGTTGATGGCTCACGACTTCCTCACTGAACAGCCAGTACACAGTGAGTCTATCTGCTAAAATTTTGAAAAGATACAGGCACTGACAACTCCAGACGCCCGAGCATACTACTTCCGTCAGATTTTTCACAACTTCGATGATGACACATGCATTCGAATCTTACAAATGCACCTACCCGCACTTCAACACAATCCCGAGAGCAGGATTTACATCGATGACAAGACACTACCCGACGAGAAGCCAGATGCTAGCACCCCAGGTGTTGAGTATACCGCAGCGCTTAGCCTGGCTATGAAGGCAATGTTCGATGCGCAGGAGCGACGAGAGAAGCATTGGCGCTGGATCATCGATCAAGCCGGCTTGGAAGTTGTGGAGATCCGGAAGTTCACGAAGTTTGATGATAGTGTTATTATTGCTAAGAGAAGGTACCAGGATCAGTGGAGGTAGCAGGACATTGATCAGTTACAGCTCAGGTTCACCTTTGTGCCGAGTATTGATCATGCGCAGGTTTTTCGGTAGAGCGGCTAAGTGCAATGTAATAGTAAATGAGCGAATTATATTGATGAATGGGGTACGTCCTCCATGATCGGGCTTTTTTCTCATGTTCCTACTCACGCAGCAGCTTCTCTCCCCCTCGAACTCTTTAACAACGTCTTCACACTCTTCCAATACCTCTCTAGACACTCTTTATACTCATGCTTCAGCTATTCTCCCGTATCCTCATTCTCATAACTACATCTTATCCTCATTATTACCACTTTGCACGAATATGGAGAAAATGACACTTATGTTGGACTTCGCATCTGATTTCAAATTGGAGACAGCCATCACGAGAAACATCACAGTCGATCTCTAGAGAGAGACCTGAGTCCGGTCGACTACATCGCGGACTCCGGTCATCAAGAATCATCTACTGTCGCACTTCGGCCCTAGGTTGATAAGGAGACTTCTACCATGACATATACGATGAGTTCTATTACGGCCTCTTAAGCCTTTGAAGTTATATGAGATATGGCCATAAGTTCTACTCAAACGGCAGAATAGGCAGACTAATCGACCAAATTGACATGAAAGTGCTCTGGAAATTTTTGGCGTGAGTAGCACAAGCATCACCATCGTGTCAATGCTTAACTCTCTTCACAATTTCGAATGACAGAACCATAGGGGAAGAATCATCATCAGTTCAGGAGCCATTATAAAACTCGAAAATTGAGCAAGCTCAGTGTTAGTCTATTTTTGCAATCGTGGAAAAGGTGGAAAAGAGTTCAAAGAGTTCAGACAACTTAGAGGAAGATCGCCAATCCGCTAGCACAATATCATCGTACGCAGCACCATGATTGAGTTATATCTAGTTCCAGACAGCTCAGGTGCTCTAAAATATCTTGAACAATTGTTGATAAACCGATAGCAGCCGTCAAGCTTACTTCCTATTGCGATGAACTATGCTAGAAGCACCACCATCACAATCAGCACTCCAGACCTGAGACCTCCACAAGGACATCCAGAAGTTGTGAAACGAAGACGATGCAGGTCTCCTGATCGCTTTGGGACTGGACGGTCTCTGTGAGCTCGGGCTAGACAAAAGGCTACACGGCTAATCACGAAAGAGGTCACGCGCTTGAACCTCTAGGCTTCCCGGGTGGCCCTACGAAGACAACAAATCCAGATGCATTGCGAGTACACCTGAATGATAAGGTTTCACTATTGGACATGCACATAGCGTCGTCGCCGTACCGGGTGTAAGCGATCCCGCCGTCGAGCAATAGAATATAGACAATCTAGACAGTGAGCTGCTAGCAAACAATCTAATCAAGCGTTCATGGACACAAGTCATTGTACCTGAACATCGTTTGAGGGTCAACGGAAGATGACTCCACAAGTGGACCCTAGTTAGAGAGATATCGCATATCATGATGCAAATGCTTCATGAAAATTGCGAGGAGATTGATGCAAGCAGCAACATCCTCGGGGTCAAACTGTGGAACAGAATACATCCGCGCCTTTCCCCGAAGACTTTTGGCAAACATATACACCGAAAGTCTCCCAACTCCCCTGTGCTATCTGTTTCGGGAGAATAGGAAAGTAGTGTAATGTGAGTAGTGGAAAGCAAATATCTCCTTGGACAGAAACAGAGAGAAGTTGACCAGGTGGCATATCATAAGCGCAATACGCACAAGACAGAAGCTATACAGCGTTCACAGTGAGATTCTTTCACATGCTATAGGTATTTCGAGGCGACTCAACCAAGCATTGGGTTGTCGAATGAAGACATGATGATAGCTGTTTGCGTCCATTATTAATTATGCGCACATAACAATGCTGAAATCCGACGGAATCTCATCGGCCTCTGTTAAGAGAAGCCCCTGGAAAGCCACGGGACAATGTTGGGCGGCTTAGGAAATCCACCAGTTACTTTAAGCACCGGCTTAGGTGAGGCATCCGTTTTGGCTTCTTATTTGTGATGCGATTCGTTAATTCCATCTGTTGAGGATTCATGCTTCCAGGATAGGTCTTCCCACACATACATCCGTTGTTTAGCAAACTGTTGTGGCTGTTTGAGGACACAGAAGGCGTCGGTCTTCGCCTTTCATTACGCCCATGAGCGGAGAAATGGGGCAGGAGTGAACCATGTACATTGACAAAGACCACTTTGATTTGATGTCAGACTTCAGGAGAACACAACAGTCATCATGTCAACGGATGAATGCATCTCCCGTCAGTGAGACTCGATGAACACCCGGAGGGACTGCGCTGTTGCGGACAGAAGGATCTGACATTGAGAAGCCAGTCTCCTGGGAACCGTTCTCGTAGATTCGAGGGCAGGCAAAGACGACCGCGCGTAACTCATGCGGGGTTCACCAGCCATTCGAGGCAGCAACAGCCCTCAACCCAGCACGTTCGCAGCGGCTCAAGCTTCATCCTCAAGCCCCATCCATTCAGCATCACTATTGATTACCTTATACCATATCCCGACCCACAATAACACCATGATTGCGGAGAGCCCCCAATAATCTCAATAAGACCGCAGAGATCGCGATCAAATGTAACATTATGAACCCCAGTCACAGATCCCCCGAGATAAGCAAACAGCCGTGGACGGCGCGAAGCCATCCCCATGTCCAACGGCTTCATCGGTCCTTCTTTCGGAGAGACCAGCGACCGTTTTGCTGCTGATCATGAACAAAACAAGTAACCACACAGTCAGCCCTAGATACCAGTACACTCGCACCCCTCACGACACTATTCCCGGTTTTCTTGCTTCACTCAACAAGTTCAACGAGTTGGGCGTTGTTGGGCGTGAGATGTAAGGATGGACGCTGTTTGCCTGTCCGTTTTGGTCTTTTCCGTAAGCTGGAAATGGGAGATGAGGATGTACCGGCATTACTGGAAAGGAAATGGATGTAAGGCGGGAGGCTGCACCGGTGCCCAATCAATCTTACTGTGTCCAGTGCTTTCGTTGGGGGGACGCACGCACTGGATATCGACATCCAGCCCTTTCACACACCCAGCCACCCAGATCGGCTCCTGCGCATCTTGCAGCATCGGAGGCGTTTCAAACATCAGGCCAACGACTAGATCAAACGATATGGACGGCTCATCATGGCATCATTGTCGTAGACTTTGTTCGATTGCAGGATCGCACACTGGTTGGTCTGGCTGGCAAGTAAGGTTGACGCGTGACTGCGGTTGAGGTGTCCAGCCAAACGGTCCGCACCGAAGTGTTCGATTATGCAATGCCTGCAGTGGTCAAACTTTCGGCTTCGATCAAACCTACCAGATCACACCCCTTGCAGCGATCGGGGGGGAAAGTAGAGCTCTCGTAGAGGCAGGGAGACTAACAGTTCTGTGATCGCTTTGCATGAGTGAGAATTCTGCCATGCAGCTCGCGGATGTTTCCCCAAACCGACATGAGGTCAGAAGCATAGTTCGCGTTGCAGAATACGATGTAGCGCGCCCAGATTCAAGGCTGTCCGTCGACGAATGTGGTGGCGTCGTAGCTGCGCACCGCATCACTGTCGTCCGGATCCGTTCTTGTCGAGTGTCTTCCGCCAAGCCGAAAAAAATCGGTGTCAAAGTAACCATCATCATCGGCCTGGACTTCCGCTCAGGATGTATTGGGTCCGTCACCAAATGACTCGGTTTCGTCCTGTTCGACCCGCTCCCCGCAATTTCCACCTCCAAGTCCACGTGGCAAAGGCATATGAAACAACCAAGTTACTTGTTTAGTAAATGGGACTAGAAGAGATACACGGGCGGGTGTGGTGCGACTGTGATGAACGTCCTGTGCGGTATGGCCCGGCAGGGCTATTTCGTGATCCGCGCACAACGACATCAGGTCTTAGAGTGATGGGGCCGGTACAACCTCGCGGATCCGTGTCTAGACACACAAAAGGTTTTGCGCACGAAGAGATTTGCGAATACGAAGTGATCCGCTTAGTGAAACGGCGTCACTCGCGTTTGCGATGCAAGCATGAGCGAACATCTGTGACGACCTCACTCTTCAGAGGGGCTGTGGATCTGTGGCTGAACAAACTTCGTCAGGTGGGCATGTACCTGGACTACCTAGCTTGGGTCGGCATATTCAACGGGCGGTGCAGTAGTGAAGCAACGGTCGTAGTACAGTAGTGGAAAGCTGACAGCTCAAGTGCGCAATCGCAAGGCGCTTGTACGTACGGATTTGGACATGATATCTGTCTTGAGATATCATCCAGTCTAGCAGGAACCTCCGATGGTGTCCAGTGGATTCGCCAATCCTGCTATGATACGAAGGTTTGCACCAGGAAGGTTTCTAACGCACGTCATTCTGCGGTGTACAGCACTTACAGGACACAGGTCTGGCTCCGACAGTTAGAGGTAGTGGAGCACCCACTTCGATGCAGTATCCGAATGCCAATGGCCTGAAACACTGCTGGTGCGATGTCGTACCAGAACGCAGGCCATTTCATTCAATAATGGTAATCCTTTGTGCGAATAGGATCAATTGAATTTTCCGGATTCTTTACCGATCCATCCCATTCGTCGAAACCCATGAGGCCAACCACCAGGGCGACAAATATAGGGATATAGCTAGTTAGTGAAACTGTTGAACGCAAGAAGGTAACAGCAAGCTAGTCGCCGCCAGTCACTCCAGCAGATGTCAGATAGTTAGATGGAAAGGTTAGTAACTTTGCAGGCGCCGTCACGGAAGGGTCCAGCCCTGAGCGACGATTGAGTCATTGACCGCGAAAATGCCTTCCTCGTTGACGTTGCATTGTGACTCCGCTGCCAGCTCGAAAAGGTCCGCATCTTGCCCGAGTAGACAGGACAATTCAAAACTGACTGTGCGTGGTGGCGGAGGATCCACGGCAATGTTAGACGATCTATTGATATGCTAGTCGCTAGCTCACCCATCGTCACACGCTATGGCGGACGCAGACCATGGTGTTTAGAGGGTCCGGCGGCGGGCTCGAAGCCACAAGAGAAGAGAGCAGCGCCACCACTCCTGACGCACGATAGCAGTAGTGGTGTTTCTAGAGGTTGTGCCGAGGTTCAGGCAACCAAGACAGATAACGTCGTATGAAGCCAACAGCGGGAGGTTACGGGAATGTCAAGTGCCATGAAACCGCACAGTATAAGACAAACTTAGTAACGGTTGCAGCGAGTCGAGAGCATCTACGGGTGCCGTTGCTTGCGATACTGCTCTTGATTCTAAAAGGGTCTTGGCTGTAACGTCGAATAATACTCCGCATGCTACTGCAACAGGGCGAATAATGTCCTGCACTGGAGTTAATTTCAGGAGAATAAAACTGCAGGTTGCTCGTAATCAAGTTCACGTGGCACCCGCACTTACACTTTCAGCTACAGCTGCGCGGGCCGGACCCCTCTACAGCTTTTGACAAATGAGCGCTCGACATTGGCCGAGGTAGCCCCGAAACAAGCTTTGCTTTTGGTCCCTGAGGAGGAGTTCGCCGCACACGGTGTTCGCATTCATTGCGCTCCGCCGGATGATAGCCGCTTAGCGCAATGCTAGCAGGAATTATCCGTACGATCCGGATCTCCAGGATCGTCCAGGGACCTCATACTCCAATGTAGATCATCCCCGTCATGTGCACACCTCTGCGCACCTGTAGTAGCTGGTCTAATGGAGCTTGCCGAAATGTGAGGTTGGTTATCTCAAGGTAGATGGATGCTCAGGACGGATCACGCCGTGGATGGTGCCAAGGTGCACTATCAATCAATAGAAATCGCCGGGGGTAATCCTAGGTCGATTGAACGCCGGGAGGGCTTGATCGTCATGATATCTCTACCACAACGACAAGACGGCAGGCCAGCTTTCTCAACGTGTGACAAGACAGTGCCCAGAGACAGCGAGGAAGATGACTCAAGTTGGCTTTTGCGACAAACGGATGTCAAATCGCTTCTTCCTTCCCAGAGCGAATCCATCCGAAGCGGAGCAAAATAGTGAAAACCGAAGCGAATACGGACCAGTGATAGCTGCTACATGCGACCCATCGTGACACCGCTGTGAATTTGCGCGTTGGTGTGTGATTGTTGCCGACCGGATGCCGCAACATGTCACATGGCAAGATTGCAGTGATCGCGCGTACTCCAGAACAAGAATCGATGCAGTGTCTGTGACTGAGCCATGATCGTACTGTACGTAACAAGACCCTGATGTGTTATTAGCGTGTCGTCGTCGATGTGCAAAGGCATCACATCATCGAATTTGTGCTGATCTCAGCCGATTTTCGCCTACCCGCGCACCTCAAGTCACACTTGCTGCCACCTGCTTTCCGGAAGCAATCCGGGGCAGGCGAGACACTGGCGCAGACCGAATGAGCTATTCACAGTGGACTGTTCCAAAACCGACAAGGTAAAATTCTTGATTTGATGATTCGTGGGCTCAGCTGAACTTCTGGTCATAGCAGTAAGAATAGCGCGATTAATAGTGATGCGACAGGCCTGGTACTCCAGAAATCAGACCACGAAGACACGGCGGTCGAGCACGTGTATCAACGAGTTAAAGAAACTAATTCGCGTCAGCGCTATTGCAATCGACACGCGAACAGTGCAAGGAATATTGGGTTAGTACGCTCTGCCATAACCTGATCACCAGGTTGAGAGTGGACTCACTGATCAACGTATTGTGAACGTGCGGCCTGAGTCGATGCTGGTTGTATATATGTCCGGGACCTATATTTGCTTTGTTTAAGAGCTTGTAAAGCAACGATGTTCCCAGTCGAAGCCACGTCTTGTGGCGCGCGCGTGAACATGCGTAACCTAGTTACACGTACTTCATACCAGTGGAGAGCTAGGCAATGTTGAGTTGTTTCTCGTGGATGGGGCTGGACGGGCGATCGTCTTCTTACTGAGACCTCCAAGTATCTAGCGATAGCCGTTGAAACCTGGTTGCTGTCAGGCGCGGTGTCAGCAAGCCTCAATAATGATGCTAACGCACGGATGCGAGACGAGTGATGCCCGCCCTAACCAGAGGGGGATGATATCTGCAATGCCGCCCGGCCGAAAAGGGCGAAGTGCGTGACTTGCAGGACAGCACTGACTCGAACCTCACAAGTCTGGCTGCGGACCGGACTTGATAGCGCCGTCCACTGTCTGGCTAGTCGGCATAAAGTACATCATCGGCTATAGATGACGTTCCTGACTAGATGATAACTCATCGAGTGAGCTTGCAAGGGACGATCAAGGCTGAAGCGCACGTCTGGGGAGAGAGCGACGCGGCTCTATCCCTGGCCCTCAACGGCAAGGATGTCGCGTCAGTCACCAAGTTGCCTTTGCAGTAGACCATGCAGTTCTGTTGCTGCAACTGCACCAGGACCCGCTTGGTCGTCACGCATCAGCTGCATCGTCGTCATTGTCAGTCCCGCGTCTATTGCCTGAAGACCTTTGGAGGTTGGGTCGTTGGGTCGCATGGCGACAGGACTGATAACATTGGGAAGTGCGTGGATGGGTGGCAGTCGTAGCCGCGACCCCACAGCTGCGTGGCATCAAACGTAGCTGCAAATCTCAGGCATACATCGATGCATCTTACACGGACTATTGGAGAAGTTCGCAGGTCACGGCGTGCTGAGCGGTGCAATTTTTCAGATGGAGTGTGATGGGCGTGCATGATTCTCTCCAGGATGAGGGGGAGGGACTTTATTATGGTACGTGCACGCTAGGCTGTGTTTGGTCGTCACTTGACTTTTATGGATGCGCGGCGACTGCTGAGCCAAACACAACCCACGCGGAGATGCGCAATTCTCGGAAGATATTTCGTCGCCCTGGATCTTCCCAGCCGACGGTGGTGCGGCGTTTGCATGGTTGCAGTGAACATTAGAGGTAGGGGTTGGTCGACAACAGCTGGGCTGAGAGCCAGGAAGCAGACGCGGCCGTGTGAAACATAGCGCACCGTCCCGGATCCGCGATGATTAGACCAGTCTGCGTGGTCCTTGGCCACTCTTCCTCATGACGCTTGGTCTCATTCGGATTCGCATACCCCCATCCCAGTCGCCATGCTGGACATCTGCGCTGTGCCTTGTTCCGGCTGCATCCTGCTCTCTTGGCCATCTCCGCACCGCTCCCTCAGCATCCGACCGACTTCGGGCCTGCTGAAGCCACGCGGAAGGGCCGCATTGCTCATGCTGACCCGATACTCGTCTTCAATGCAGTCCGACGACCGTTTCTGGGTCCAGGACGTTGCGGGATGAAAAGAGTTTCGCGTGCTGCCTCACCAGCGGCCGCCGTCCAGGAACATGAAGCTTACGCTGTCCTAACGTCAGGCCCTGGCAGCTGGGGAGTCATGGCACACTAGTTTAGCTGGCAATGGTGCGGTGGGCGGCGGTGGAGTAGGCACAGGGAATGCTGCTTGTGTGCGTTGATCGTCTCATGGGCCAGACCCACGAACTGGCGGATGGCTGGAGGCGAACATCCCCAGTAGGACTGCCTCACATGTCCAGTGTCTCCGTCCAGGGCCTAGCAGTGCGCTCAGCAGGGGGCGATCGCTGCGCTACTGTAGCCATCAACTGTCTGCCATCCGAACCAGGTAAAGTCTTCCTAGCGGCCAGTCTCGTAGTGTGTCATGGCCGCCGGAGACAAGCGTTTCCCTCCCAGGCACTTCACCACGACGTATTGCCTTCGTGCTCTGTCGCAAGTCGTGCATATTCCCTCACGCTTGACCTGCCCCATCCATCAGAGTCATTGCCAGGAGTCGCCAATTATCTCCGACAGCCCATCCTAGCTGTCATAGGTTGGATAGCGTGCAATTCCAAGGAGCCATGTCCATGTCCGCTGGCTGATGCCGCCGTTGCTACTATTACCTCCACTCCCTATTATCGTCCCAGGGCCTACCTACCCTGACATCCTTGTTGCTTCGCAATTCGCCGACGCATCGATATTAACCCCCAATTATACATACTTGTACCCGTTCCCTGGACCACTCTCTGGTACCTCCTGTCGGCGACCTACATTCTCCATATTGTTGTTTGCATCTGCAGCGCCAGTACGTGCACAGTCCTGCCCCTCTACCACCTTGTGGCTTGACGACCATCCAAACAATTTCTGACCCTTTATACAGTTCACCCACTGCTGCTGCAACCCATCACGACGGCCCACGCATAATTCTCGTCCTGTAAGCGAGATCAAGACTGGAGTCGGGATAGAACTATCTGCATCGTCAACGCACCTGCCCCGCCTTTCGTCCCGCCCATTTCCAACCTCAACATCTGGAACGACACCGTTCGCATCGCCACATTTCGCTCTCTTCAACACTCACTCATTGCAACATTGACACTGGTGAGTTCCTATTCTAGCACCCGCTGTTGTCGCATGCGCTCATTGGTTACAGCCGCTTGTCCCCAAACTGGTATTCCGAGTTCTTGGTCCCGTGTTACATCCGCGCATCTTCACTACCATCCATATAACGAATCTCGACTGCTGTGCGATTGAAGATCGTTTCTCATGCTATTCTGCTGATTCAAGGGATTGACCTCGCTTTCTTTCCGAATCACGTTCGAAACGTTCGTCTGAAAACGGAATCGAAACCATCAACTACCACTCTTCCCCATGTTGCAAGGTATCAGGGCATCGACTCTGACGATGCCTTCCTTCGGACATGACATGTCCATTGGTGGCGTGCAAAAGGTGGAAGGATACAGCGATACAGATTCATGGAACTGGCCCCAGCAACCGACCTCCCACCAAGCTTCATACTCGAACATGTTTGATCCTTCCATGTACGCCAGCTTCACCCCTCCCATGCAACAGCAAGTTCGCCAACCGCCCCGCCATCACTCAATCGCCACTTCTCGCGTCGTTTCAACTGCGACTAGCACGCCACCACCCCCCAGGCCCCAGGTCACAGGAAACATGGTCAAAGCGCAGCCGGCTTTCAAGCCCACGTGGCAGGGATTCCTAGACACAACCAAAGATGCCATGACCGTAGTAGAAGCAGCACTTCAAGGCCGCCTCAGCCATATTAGTCGCAGACCGCATGACAAAGAGCGCGCAGAGATGCTTACTTCTGGAACCGTATTGGTGTACGAGGAGAACGCCTCTGGTATCAAGCGATGGACCGATGCTGTCCACTGGTCCCCAAGTCGGGTTATGAACAACTGCCTCATCTACCGCCAGCTCGTGCGCGCGTTGAAGCCAGAGGAGAAGAAGTCGGCCCTGAACCCATCGTGCGGAACCAAGAGGAAGCGGAAGGAAAACAATGGCCCCGTTAGGTCCAAGACTGGCGAAGTGCTAGAAAACTCAGAAGACGAGTATGAGAATCCCTCGTTCGATCCCTCGCTATCCGGCGATGTCGACTCCATGAACAAGGTGTACGCCAACTTCGCCCAGAGCTTGACACCCGATCAACAGCGACGTTTCTGCGGCTCTCTCATCGATAGCTACGAGTTCAAAGAGGGTGGTTTGATGAAGAAGACCATCTCAGTCAAGTACCAGGGCACTCATCACCATGTCATTTCTTATTACAGTCTGGAGGACGTCGTGAGCGGAAAGCTCAAGCGACCATTCCAAGATCCAAAGCTCGCCGACATCCAGCCAAGACCCGAGCTTTTGAATGGTTGGAAGGTTAGCCTTGAAGATGAGGAGAGCAAGGACATGCCCCTTGTAGCAGGATACCCACACCACATCCAGCCAAGTCATGTGCAGCATCATGTTATCGGAGCTGTAACTCAATCGATCGGTGCTCAGGGTCAGCTCCAGACTCATGCCCCCCTTCATCTAACAGTTCCCGATTACTGGCATGGTCCCCAGGTTTCGCAGTACTCGTCGAGCCACCATAGCCCGCAACACTATGCAGCACCTCAGCCTGTGGCACCTCAGTTCTCGGCGCACCAGCCAGCACACCAATACTCCGTTCCGCAGCCATCGTCGCAGCATTACGCACATCCGCCATCTCCTCAACCATACTCTTCGCCACATTCAGCTACTTCTCAATACTCCACACAAGCTCCTCCGTCTTCACACTACACGCCACAGCCACAATCGGCGCGTCCCTACTCTTTCGAACCCCCCTCTACTACATCAGCCTCCTCATACTCTCAGCACGCACCTGCCCCACAATACCAGGCGCCACAGCCTGCTGCATACACTCTACCTCAATCCGCTGGCTTCGAGGCCCAGGCTCTGCCCCAGCAAAGCTCACCTGTCGGCCCCCAGCAGACCCAAGTCCCTGGACCACAACACGACCAACAGAGGAGGGCTTCGGCACCAGTGTCTCTGCAGCAGCCGTTCACCACACCGCAATTTCCCGCGGCTCCCCACCCTCACTCATACTATGTAACGGATCAGAAGTACGTTCCAGAGCAGAAGTACTCATCTAATGCGCACCACGGATACTAGGGTGCTGTCGCCTTGCATCATTTCACACATTTTCGAGATATACGATCTACAGAGCATACACGAGACATTCATGGAGGATGATTTGGTTGCGATACCCCCTTAGCGACATTTCCTTTGGCGAAGGTGGTACTTTCCCAATACCAGCATTTTGGCTCATGGTAACCCGGTTACCCTCTTTCCTACAGATACGGTCGGAGTTGTTGGTCCTTTGGTTCTCTTTGCTTATGTTTGTCCTTCTGGACACGTGTTTCAATCAGTCTGTCATCATGGTGGTCTTTACCAAAAGCATCTCATGTCCTACTTCGCATGGTCGCCTACGATACCTTGTCGCATTGCATCGCATGTGTTTTCTCTCGTTCTCGTTACCATACTTGCTGCCTATTACCGCCATACCCTTGTACAAATATAATCCGACGCATGTAGCTAGTGCTCTATAGTAGCAGCCTTTACCACTAAACATCGCGGATACGCGCGACGAAACAAATCAATCAATAAGTCAAAACATTCTGCTCCACCTTCTTCAATTCGTAAATGAAACGTGTCCACTTGTTCAGTCATCATTTGCTCTATCTCTATCTGCCAGCTGCCGCCAACCGGCTTTGTCGTACGATTATTCCTACGAAGCGGACCGCGAAACACGACAACAAGACCCATCCTAGACGTCGACCTTCTATATCACTCAAAGCGGAAAAAGGAACGCGAGATTTTTCTACGCCGCACTCCTGCGCTAAATGTACGGAACAGCTACCATGCCGCAACTCAATCCAGCCGTGTCCTACTGGCTAGATGGAATCCCCCTTCCACAGGAACAAATATCGCATCATTCACATCACATATCGACTGACCCGCGCCGTATCGCCGAGCTATCGTTATTTCGCATTGCACATCGATGACAGGATTCCGATTCGCGAGATAAGGTAGTCGGGCCAATTGATAAAGCAGGGTGAAGAGCAAGGGCTTCTGGAGTTGGGAAAGGGATTGCTGCGCTGAGTAATCGACGCGATAGTGGTGTGCAGGAAGGCGTGTCTTAGATGTGAGATCTGTTAGAGATCCGAGCGGGTAAGGATGGAGAGCTTGGGGGGAATGTGAAGGGTCGATGGACAAGATGACGCGTGTTATTCGAAGGACGAAGAGTCGGACGGATTTGTGCGAGCGCTTAGCAAGGACGTTGGAGATATGTTGTTAGCGTCGGCGCATCGCTGCATGTCATGTTGATGGCATACATCCCATAGGATGGATTTTTGTTCCACCCATAGGGCTGTAAGTATGTCCTGCATGACATTCGATCGCGGCTCGGTGTGAGTTACGCGGTGTTGCGATTCATGGTCACGCTCCTTCGTGGCTATAATCCCTTCCATCTAGTACTTTGTTGAACACGTTGCATGAATAGCCCCGGGAGACATGCATGTGAAGAGCGCCATTTCAAGCAGTTCTACGGTGAACAGGCTTCGTATCATCCGAAATGTGATAGCCAAGGGTTGGTACGTGATATCTACGTCTTGCCAGTGCGTTTCCAACAACGGACGGAGAAGAGCTCGCGGGCATGACTTAGCTTACTGCAGATACCCTTGTCTACACTATCAAATTCGTAATCCTGGAGCGTAATGGCTGTCATGGCCCTTGATCGTTCTACTGAAGCGTCTGGACATGTGACGACACTATGATCACAGTGCGCGATCATCGACGGAGCAACTTTCGTATCACCGTGCATGGTGGATCGAGGTTCGCAGGGTGTACTCGGTCTCTAAGTCGCAGTTCCATGTCGGTTGTGTATAGACCGTCATTGTGTGGTTGTCATGAGTAGTACAGAGAACGTGCCCGTCTCGGGGAGCCGCGTCGCGTGCGCGAGCGCGATCTCGCTTGTTCCTCCAGCCGCCCTCTTTCCTCCCACCATCCCATTTCTCCCCATCTTTCCATCATCGCGTTCCATCACAAGGATCCTCCAAACGCTCTCAAATATGCGCTGCACATTAACAAAGATGCTCTCATTCTATGTATCCTTGATAGGATGCTTCCACTGCTGGTATGAGACATAAGCCTGGAAGCCGGAGATTCCGAGGCCTAGGATCCCAATGATCACTGCGATGAAGACACCGATCATTGTTGCCATCAACATGTATCTTGCGCCGCTCTTTCGCTCGAACCAGCTCTCCAACCGGGTACGAGGTTTTGGGTTTTGCAGTTCTTCGTAAAGCTCTGCCAGTCGATTGCCGAAGTACGGGTACGAGATTTCAGGTTCATTGTGCCTATGATGATTCCAAGATTCGTACCTTAGGATATCACTGTCGAAACCATGCTTTGCGACGAGCGACGATAAAAGGGTCTGCGACTCGTGGTCTGATGGGAACATAACGTTGTGTATGGTGTCGAACACCTCCAAGATAAGCCGCCGTGGTAGTCCACAAGTTGTTGGTTTACTCCCATACACCAATAGAGTCTCTCTCAGCATAGCTGTACAGTGGAATACTTTTACTACGCCCCGTTGGTGGTCTAGTAATAGATGACTCCGCAGGTCGGTCGTTGCTTCCAGACGAAGCCCAAGGAGTCTCTGAAGCTCTTTACCACTCACGGTTGCTGTCACGACTGACCATTCGATTTGTTCTTTTCCAGATGCAACAGATGGACAGGGTCTTTCGGGGAAAGCTTCCAAGAGAAATTCGCTTGCGGAGATTGTATCTCGCCATGGTATTGACGAGCTACCTTCCTCTAGGAGATCTGCGTGCTCGTATGTGCTCCGGCAATCAAGCAAGAAAAGCACGCTGGCTGCAAGATCCATGGCACGATGCTGATCAACAGTAGCGGGAATATCCGCTTCGCTTGTGCGGTGTTCGACAAAATGCTGTTGGGCTATCTGTTCTCTTCTGACATGAGGTCGGCTTTGGATAAACTGAATTAGCTCCAGGAGATCGGCATGTGACCTCAATGCTGGGCGTGAAGTGGTCAACTCGGGTACGTATGCTGTTGTAAGTCTTTTGTAATGATTCCAAAAAGCCTCGTGTCGTTTTGCTCGGTTCCAGGGACATTGCGCATCGAAACAAGTTGGTCTTCCAACGCAACCGCCGCATAGCCGCCACCGCCACAAATGCTCACTCAGCTTCTGCAAGTCCTCGTCAGTAGTGTCTCGCAAAAGAAAAGAATCCATCATCAGCGACGTTCAATGATTTAGATACGGAGAAAAATGGAATCCGCCCGGCATCACCAATGCACTCTGAACAGAAGGAGGTCGTAGTGGTCATATTAATTTTTTAAGTACGTGGCGAGTTGCGCAAGGTCTAGAGAGGGTGGGGGCAGCTTCATTGGGAGCGGATCTGTGGCGTGCATGGTCATCTTGAGCATATCCAATCATAGTGATAAAGCCCCTCATTTCACGAGCTGATACGCATGCACACAGCCCACACGCGGACCTGCCAAGTTTGACCGGTTGCAAGGCATAGCTGTACGATACACAGCTTTCCCAAATAGCCCCATAGGACCACACTTCCATCAAGTTCATCCTACATGAGAACATTCCCGCACCGCGCGCTTCTAGCAACAAAATGGAGACTCCGATGCCTACACCACCGCAATCGCAGCTTCTACGAAATGAATCTGGGATGCACTCTGGCTATGGGAGTCCCCCAAGGAGCTCTAGTGACCGGTCAGCCTCAGTGGCGTCGCCCATATTAAACAGCACTACTCTGGCTATGCCTCCACAAGAACCACCTGTTCCCGCAAAACCGGTCGGATCGCGTCCTGATACGATTCAGGGTATGCAGAAGTTCGATCGGAGAGTAACAGAGGACATGCAAAGACGCTTCCAAGACGTGTTCGATAGACTTTCCGGACCTTTAGCTACCTATTTGCGCAAAAGTCGACATGAGCACCGGCCCACGGTCATCCGACTGGCATTCCTGGGTTCAGATGCTGACTCAGTCCGACCATGGATCGTTGTCTTCTGTCCTGAGCTGGTCAAAAAGAGGGCAGAGAAGTTCTTCAAGAAAGATATGACGCAACGTATATACCAGTCTGATGAGCCCGGACGAGAGAGCTTCCAGGTGGCCGTGGTCGGTCAACCACCTCGACCAAGAGCTGACGACTCTGCGAGTCGTGTAAAGGTCACTCCTGCGTACCCAGACTACCCTGGCAGTATTACTTTACAGGTCAGGGCGGAACACGATGGGGTCTCGAGGTGCGCTACGATGGGTGGCTACATTGTGGCCAGCTCCCATGACGGTAAAGAGATTGTCTATGGCTTGACTGCGGGCCATATAACTCCCCCGACAGGGTATGATAGTGCATCGTCAGACGGACCGTGGGATGGGTCGATGCCCTCTCCAGCTTCGAGCGATACGGAAGATGAGAACACGATTTCCCCTGGACTCAGCGATCAAAGGCGCAACCGCAGGCTGATCGAAAATTCTATCGAACTCAGCAGCGAACTACCATGGACAGAGATGAGATTGGCAGATGTGTCCTTTTCTCGCGAAGCTCGAGATAACGATTGGGCAATAATCGAAGGCATACAAGCGAATCAAATTGACAAAGCTAGCAATACAGCATTCGTACTCGGTACTATTGGAGAGCAACGGGCGCTTCAGATAGGCTACAATGTAAAGGGTGCATTACACTGCATACTTTCCCGAACGCCTTCCATGATTCTCACACCCTCGGGACATGATTTCGTTCGGGCACACACACTAGTTCCAGGTAATGATCCATTGTCAACGCTGTCAATGGTTGCGCTAATCCACTGATTATACAGAAGCTTCTCAAAGCTTAGAGGACGGTGCTTCCGGCACGTGGGTCGTGTATGAGCCCGAAGTGGACCCGGATACGTCCTTTTTCACGCAGGCTATACCCCCCACATCTGTATACGGCCAGGTGGTGGCGGATGACATGTTTGGGGACATTTATATGCTTCCGCTACATAGTATCATGAATGACGTCAAGACGTTGATGAACGCTGCAGTTGTCAGGCTGCCGACGTCCACAAAGGAACTTCAACAGATATTAGCGGCTCAACTACACCTGGACCATACAGACCCAGATCATGAAAAGAGTAGCAAGGATCCACACAGTCTAATCACTGATGCCACTGCGGAACGAATCAACTACGACGCTTACCCAGGTAGCATGCTTGACCACTCTCTCGTACTCGAGTCTCCAACTCCGCTGCTTTCTGGTAAGCCTAAGCGTTCAACTTCTGTCCGCAAGCCCAAACGTCATGTCTGCGGGACATGCGGACGGAAATATGCGCGTAGAGAGCATCTAAATCAACATGAACGAAGCCACGCACAAGGGGATCCTTTTAGATGTTCTCAGTGTACGAAAGCCTTCTATCGAAAGGAGCTCCTCGAACGCCATGAGGCGCGGCACCATGAAGCGCTCTCTGCTGAATTCGACGATGCCGAGACCCAGACGGACTATGCTGAGATCGATGACAAGGACGTGCGTGATCCAACGACAAATGGCAAATCGATACAGGAGAAAATCAGCGATATGATAGTTTCTCCAACCAGAAACGTCTCCGCATTACTGCATACCACTTGGTGGTCGGTCTATCCCGAGTATGCGAGTTCGGGTTATTTCCCTGAGGATAGGCCGCCTTCGCAAGATTCGCCAGCGACAGAAGTAAGCGATGTAGAAGATAATTGCGATGACGATATATCGAGCAACTCTCACGGAGCTCCGAAGGCGAAAAAGAGCCGGACGGAAGTTCCTTGGACATCCAACGAAGATTTGTGTCTGGAGCGAATGAGAAGTGAAGGGGCGTCGTGGGATAGAATCATGGAAACATTCTCGGATAGGACCGAAAGCAGTGTCAAGAGGCACTGGTACAAAGATCTACATCGTGAAGGTATGGCAGAGGAGGCCCCCGCATCCGCTAGTATGCCTATAGTACAGCTATTGATTCATCCACAAATGCCCGATGCGAAGCCATTAATGGTCAAGGTCAGAGTGGACAGCACTATCGAGAGGCCACGGCTGGCATGGTGTAGGAAGGAGAAGTTCTCGGAGCAAATGACACGCAGCGTCTTCTTCACGTGGAAGGGCCAACGTCTCTACGATAGCACATTAATAAAGCGCTTAGGGATACAAGTCGACGATAGCGGAAACGTCTCTGTTCAAGGAGATTCCAACATATACGACGTCAATCTTCCTAAGATCCATGTCGAAGCTTGGACAGAAGACCTCTACAAGCAGCGTAAGAAGGAAGATGCCGCTTCGGAGCAGGGGAAATGAATGCGTATAGCATCGAATAAGCCCGGCATCATCTCATGACATACATTTCCTACATAATGTTTCCGTTCCAAACCGACTCACATGCTGCGTTCGATTTTCTAGGCAAAGATAGTGGTGCAGTGATAGGTTGCAGGGGCTAGGCAGTGGCTGGGAAGTTGGACGGCGCTTACGTCACAGCTGCCTCCATCACACCTGAGCGCGAAAGCATCTACACAGGTACCATGTCACACACACATCGACTTGGATCAGAACTGGCACGAGCGCCAACTTCCAGTTCATCTTCAACATGCCAGCAAAACGCAAGGTCTCAGAACCAGTCCCTAGAGATGAGCCTAAAAAACGCGTCACGCGTTCATCTGCGAAAACAAGCACGGCACCCACACACGACTTACCGGACTACTCACCGAAAGCGGGAACAAAGACTTCAAAGAAGTCCTCCGCACCAGAGCACAAAGAGCCTTCTCCAACAAATGCGACACCCGAAGTAGATGAGGTACCGGCTGAATATGGGAGCCCAGCACCTCAAATAACCACAAACCGAACCATCACACACGACCTGGTTAAGAAACCAATCCAATGCCACCAATACACGCCATCTTCCTCAAACCCCTCACCAACCTTGATATTTACCCACGGTGCAGGTGGCACGCTCTCCGCCGATGCGGTAGTAAACTTCTGCACCGGCTTCTCCAAGTATTTCCCCGTCCTCGCATTCCAAGGCTCCATGAACCTGAAGGCGCGAACCAAAGGCTTTCACGCGTGCATCGAAGAAGTCTACTATAGCCAGGAGACCGCGCAAAACAGGAAACCAAAAGAGCAGAATAGGAAAAAGAGGATGTTGTTAGGTGGAAGAAGCATGGGCGCCCGAGCCGCCGTCATCGCCGCCAGCGAACACCTAGCCGAGAAAGACCACGAACAAGAGGAGACGATTATACAGCTCATCCTCGTATCGTACCCACTGCAAGGCCCTAAAGATGATTTGCGGGATCAGATCTTATTGGACTTACCAGAGAGTATTAGCGTACTTTTTATCATCGGCGACAAGGACGCCATGTGTCCACTCGATCTATTGAACGAGACCAGAAGCAAGATGGTAGCGAAATCGCAGGTCGTCGTTGTAAGAGATGCGGACCACGGTATGAACATCAAGCCTGCCAGCGCTACGAAGGAAGTTGGCGAATCGACAGGACGGGTGGCTGCGTGGTGGGTGGAGGGAGATTTGAAGGCGGATGTACAATATATCGGAAAACAAGAGGAGTAGGTAAAGCGGTTATTATATCTTTCCAAGGATGGATCTTCGAGCGGATTAGCGATCTTGAACATCTTTATGTTCTTCATCTGCTTTTCTTTCCATTTCGGCTATGAGATATTGCTAACGCATGTCCCAATCTGATTAGAGGTACCTATCCTCTACTACTCGATAGATCTCATGCCCATTCTAATCCTCCTCTTCGTCTATGACATTCTCGTCAGATGCGACGATACCTCTTCTCGCTAGCTCCTCCAGCCCTTCTGACGTCTCAGCCAATTCCATCCACCAAACGAATTCATCATCATCCGATCCATCACTATCGTCTTCTTCATCAGATGCGTGTACTGGGAGCCGAAGTCGAGTCCCAAGATGGTATCGAATGTCTTGTGAGTGCCAACCTAGGTCGGGCGAAAGGGAAGTTCGCCAAATCCTTCGCCTGCTTAGAGGCCATGCCAGCC